>Ga0193960_1000639_pt1 | contig 14330 bp, 13 predicted proteins | sample FB_3_MG_FD_140338 | JGI IMG/M metagenome (GOLD analysis project Ga0193960, IMG submission 140338) | Microbial mat bacterial communities from the Broadkill River, Lewes, Delaware, United States - FB_3_MG | ecosystem: Environmental > Aquatic > Freshwater > River > Microbial mats | place: USA... | reverse complement strand
AGATTTTGGGCTGGATTTATTAGCTTACCTTTGTTAGCCGCAATTTTTTCTATGGTCGGGATTTTTGGTGCTCATTTAGTCGGGGTTGACTGGTTAGGTGTTGATTCAGGTACCTTCTGGTCAGTTATGCAAGATCAAGTTGATTTTAATAAAGATATCATGAATGGCATTATTAAAAGTCTTGTTTTTGCCTTTGTTGTTACTTGGATAGCGGTTTACAAAGGCTATGATTGTGAACCGACGTCTGAAGGTATAAGTAAAGCAACCACTGCAACAGTGGTACAGTCATCCTTATTAGTATTAGGATTAGATTTTATTTTAACGGCACTTATGTTTACAAAGTAAGTGGCTATATTAGTTAACTAGCAGTCATGTTGGTTAATGATTTTCAAAGAGTATTGGTGAAGACATGGTGTCTAAGAAAGTTGAGTTGTGGGTAGGTTTTTTCGTTGCATTAGGACTGGCGGCATTATTGGTGCTGTCATTAAAGGTGGCTAATACTGGTATAGCAGGTAGTGGTGCAAGTTATAATTTATTTGCAAAGTTTGATAATATTGGTGGTTTAAAGGTACGCTCGCCAGTAAAAGTTGGTGGGGTTGTCGTGGGTCGAGTGAGCGATATCTCTCTTGATGATGAAGATTATACGCCTATTGTAACCTTAGAAATCTATACAGATTATAATAACTTTTCTGAAGCAACATCAGTGGCGATATTAACTTCTGGTTTGCTAGGTGAGCAGTATGTTGGCCTGCAACCTGGCTTTATTGACGAGTCTTTAGATACGTTGCAACCCGGTGACTATATAGAAGACACTAAACCTGCTTTAGTACTTGAAGAGTTAATAGGACAGTTTTTATTTAGCCAAGGAAGTGGTGACGAGTAATGAGTAAAAAGAGAAAAGTTATGAGTTTTTTTTCAAAAAGCATGGCAACAAATAAACTAGCACAGTGGATTTCTCGTCTTACTGTAAGTCTAGTTATTGCTACTAGCATTAATGTTAGTTGGGCAAATGAGCTTTTAGCTGATCAATCTAATCCATATCATATGATTAAGGAAGTTGCCGGTATTACCTTTAAACGTTTTGCCGATGAACAACAGGCCATACAAGCTAATCCAAACCTTTTGAAAAACATAGTTCGTGAGGAGTTGATGCCTTACGTAAACTATAAATATTCAGCCTTTAAGGTTATAGGTAAACACCTTAAAAAAACAACTGATGCAGAAAGACGTGCCTTCGTTCCTGTTTTTAAGGAGTATTTAGTTACTTCTTATGCGCAGGTTTTTACCTTATATGATAATCAAGAAGTTGAATTTGCCCCTTCGCGTGATTTTTCAGGAAAGAAAATTGTTGCGGTGAATACTATTGTGGTGATGCCCGGTAGAGATAATATTGATGTTTCATTTAAAGTAAGAAAAAATAAAAAAACACAAAAGTGGGCAGCATACGATATGGTTGCAGAAGGGGTAAGTTTACTTGACTCGAAGCAAGCTGAACTTGGCAGCATCATTAGGCAAAAAGGACTACCTTATGTGACCCAAATGCTTAAAAAGAAAAGTGAGCGAGATATTGTTTTTAAAAACAATAATAAATCTACAGCCGCCAAAAACAGTGTTGATGCATTAAAAAAGGGTTAGCCGTTGACTGATATAAAGTTACATTTTACCGATGATATAGCATTTCTCACAGGTGAACTTACCCGCCAGACATTACTGACTATTTCAGTTAACGATGTGAAGTCACTTTGTTCAACTGATTATAGGTTAATTGATTTATCGGCATTAAATGCGGTAGATACCGCAGGACTTGCTTGGTTATTTAACCTGCTTGAACAAGCACAAGTATTATCTTGTCAGATCCAATTTACCCAGTTACCCGTTAAATTAAAAAACTTAATTCAACTTAGTGGTGTTACGGGATTATTGCCCATAAAATAAAGGCAAAGAAATCTATTGAGTAAACGAGTAGAGTGCTTATACTCTGTTTAGTTTAAAAAATTAGGAGAAAACCTTGGAAACAAATGAAGTAGAAGCGCTAGTAAGACAATTAATATCAGATGCATTAGAGCTAGATGAATTAAAGGTTAATTTTGATGGTTCTCAGTGTAGTATTGTTGCGGTGAGTGATATCTTTGATTCATTAAGTCGCGTTAAGCGTCAACAGGCTGTATTAGCGCCATTAGCCGATATAATCCAAGAAGGAAAAGTTCACGCTGTTTCTGTGAAAACATTTAATAATCAGCAGTGGCAACGTGATAAATTATTTAACAGTTAGTTTTACCTTGATTGTGTATACTAACCTCGGTTTTTATTTTTAAGTAAGTAGTAAGTTATTTTGGACGCATTTAAAGTTATTGGTGGAAATCCACTACGCGGCGACGTTGTTATCTCAGGGGCAAAGAATGCAGCCCTACCTATTTTAATGTCGGCACTATTATCAAAAACGCCAATAGTTTTTTCTAATGTTCCGCGGTTGAACGATATATTAACAACGGTAAAGTTGTTAACCCAGCTTGGCGCTAAAACAGAATGGTTATCAGAAGATAAGTTATCCATTGATGCCTCAACTATCGATTTATGTCGCGCACCTTATGACTTAGTAAAGACAATGCGAGCATCTATTTTGGTGTTAGGCCCATTGCTTGCGCGTATGGGGCATGCAGAAGTTTCATTGCCGGGTGGTTGTGCTATTGGTGCAAGACCTGTTGACCTTCATATTCAAGGCCTAAAATTAATGGGTGCTGATATTGAAGTTGAAAATGGCTATATCGTTGCTAAAAAAGAAGGTCGATTGGCAGGCGCAAACATTTTCATGGATACCGTTAGTGTTACTGGTACTGAGAACTTAATGATGGCCGCCGCTTTGGCTGAAGGTACAACCGTCATTGAAAATGCGGCCAGAGAACCTGAAATTGTTGATTTAGCGGAATGCTTAATTAGCATGGGTGCAAAGGTGTCAGGCGCAGGTACAGATACCTTAGTTATTGAAGGTGTTAGTGAATTACAAGGCAGCCAATATCGGGTGATGCCAGATCGAATAGAGACAGGAACATTCCTAGTCGCAGCTGCTGTTACTCAGGGTCATATTAAGTGCTTAAACACCGACCCAACATCTATGGAAGCTGTGTTGAGTAAGTTACAGGAAGCGGGTGCAGAGATTACAACGGGTGCAGATTGGATTGAGCTAAATATGCCATCGCCTGCCAAAGCTGTAAATGTACGTACTGCGCCACATCCAGCTTTTCCTACTGATATGCAAGCTCAGTTTATGACTCTCAATGTGCTTGCTCAAGGGACAGCAACAGTTATCGAAACTATTTTTGAAAACCGTTTTATGCATGTTCCTGAACTGCAACGTATGGGTGCTGATATCTCTTTAGAAGGTAATACCGCTATCGTTAAAGGTGTGGAAGAATTGCATGGAGCCCAAGTGATGGCTACTGATTTAAGAGCCTCTGCAAGTTTAGTTATTGCGGGCTTAGTCGCTAAATCGCCAACACAGGTTGATAGGATCTATCATATTGATCGTGGCTACTTGCGTATTGAAGATAAGTTACAAGGATTAGGCGCTGATATTACCCGAATAGAAGCCTAGTTAAGTGTTTGAAAAGCTGCCAAAAGGCAGCTTTTTTTTGGTTTAAATTTATCTTGGGTTGTAGCGACCTAAGCTAAGAATATCGTTGGGGTCAATTGCAGCCTTTAATTGATTAACGGTTTGCCAAAAGTCACTTTCTTTATCAAGTAGCCATTGTTGCTGATCTATATTAAGTCGATAGGGAACAAAGCCCTTTTTGAGCCCTGCAATGACGAGTTCTTTCAAACAAGCGTGTGCATCTTTAACCGCTTGAGGGTTGCTTAAATCAAAAACGATTGGAATAGTACTATCAACACAATCATGCCTTAAATTTGTGAAAGTGATGAACGGTTCAATATTATATTTAGGGCAGGTTTCGCGGACGAAATTGACAAACTCGCGCATGCTCTTCGCTTTCATGGTTATTAATGGTGCATACCAAAGTAGCCCACAATTATCTTCGCTGGGCGATAAGCTCTTTTTATCAAAGGATGCTGCTTGACTATGTCGCCAGTAGGCGAGTTTTAAAGCAACGGCATTCGGCTTGCCTAGCATGATTTCTTTACCTTTATCAAATGAATCAAGCTGTTCAGCGGCCATAGAGAGTATAGCAATACGCTTTACTAACCAGCGTGGAATTATATCAATAATCTTTTTAGGTAAAGTGATTTGTAGGCTATTTGAATAAACTCGTTTGCATGGTATTTTTTTGAAAATACTATCAATTTCTTTTTGTACTATTTTTACTACGGCTTTGCTGCCATAGATACTACCGACAACTGTCCAGCTAGGAGCTTGTTGCCTTTTAGCAAGGCGCTTTACTTCCTCAAGCGACAAGTTATGCTGCTTACAACCGTGAGGGTTTTTGACAAACATAGAAAGCAAGCGTCTTTGATCTAATAAATTAATGGAGCCGACAATTCCCTCATAGTCTTGTAAGGTTTGTCTAATTAATGGCACAACCTCTTCGAGTAAAGCATCATCTTCTATTTGTATGAAAAATGAAGTAAATGCAGGTTTTAATTTAGCCAATCGTATAGTCATTTGTGTGGCAATGGCAAAATTGGATTGTGTGAACAAACCATCCAAATAAGGTCCCAAGCCCCATTTAAAGGTTTTATCTACAAACTTCTCTGTTGATTGATCAAGTTCACAAATAGCTGAATGAAAAGGCCTACCATCAGCCCAATAACCATGAATACTCGTTACAGCGCCAAAATGATCAGTATATGGAGTGATACCATATCCTCGCTCTAGTGCATTGGCAAGTATTGAGCAATTAGGCCCTGCACCAGTAACGGGGACCATGTAATCATGATTATTTTTTCGTAGATAATCACTTAATTGTTGTTGAGTTACACCGGGCTCAAGGGTTACTAATCCTAATGTCTCATCAAAATGGCTAATATTTGTTAAGGCACTCAAATCTAATAGTACGATATTATTTTCAATGCTAGCTGGTTGGCTCGTGCCATAACCCCAATTGTTACCTGTACTTATAGGATAAATAGTAAACTTGAGTGATGGTTGATGTGAAAATTGGTTTGCTAAGTCCAGCAGTAATTGTATTTCACTCGCTTGTGCTACTTTCACTACGGCAATAATGTTGCGTTGCTTGCCATCTAGCTGCTCGAGTCCCTCGGTACCTTGAAGGTAAATGTTTAGTATGGCTTCGTCGCTAGAGATAATGGTTGAATTTGATAAGGTTTCTTCGATTGTGCTGAGTATCTTTGCTGACATTTATAAGCTCCATAATGATGTCTTTTGCAATAAAATGATAGGTGAGGCTGGTTAGCCTAGTTGTTTTAGTTGCTGGCAAATATCTAACTCGATAGTTTGATAGAGGCTTTTAAATCCAGGTGATAAATTACTCATAAAAATATCAGGGCTAATATAATATGGGGCTCTTAAACCATGGTATTCAACAGGTGCGCCTAATTGCTGGAAGGTAATGCCAATAAATTTCATACTTCGAGCTAAACGCGGCTCCATCATGACATAAACATGGCGAATACCTGTATTCATCCCCATAGTTGCCGCAGCCATGTATAGACCAATGGCAATAAAAGGAAAACAACGTAATTCTGTTTCTGAATAGGATGCTTCACTGATAACACCCGTACCTGAACCTTTAAACTTATCTGCTTGACGTCGTCTAAAATCAGACTTTACCGCGAGACGTGATATTTCGGCTATTTCAGCACGATTAAAACGTTCTGGGCTTAAATTGGCATTGGTAATTGAATCCATACAATACTTTTCAATAGGGAGTAACTGACCAGGGCCATCTGATTTCACCAGACGAACGCAACTGGTGAAAACATCCGAAGGTTTGTGTTTTATTAGAGAGAATATGGATTGCTCATCGAATTCATCTTTTTCTTCACCATCTTCCCTGATATCTTCAAAAGCTAACTCTTCACAATAAACGTTGTGTCGAATTTTAAAAACTTCACTTCTTAATTCGTCACTGGTAGCAATTTGAGGTTGAAGAAACTGGGTAAAATGATCGGCAATACTATGCGCTTCTCTACTGGCCTTTATAGACACAATTTTCTTGGTTATATCACCAAGAACTGGAGTTTTAAGTAAGCGCTTGTTCCAATTCATCTTTATTCCATCAAGAATTATTTAAATGGTTTGTCCTGTGCCTAGTGTCGGTACAACCAAAGTAAAAAAATACTGACTAGGTAAACTAACACTAGTATAGCTGCTTCCTTGAAGATAGCCGTATTTTTGAATAATAAATAATCGTTGTGAAACGAGTTAAAGTAAGATTTCTTGTAATGCGGGCTGGCTTAAAAAATTATTGGGGCTTGCTGATGCACCATAAGCACCTGACTGAAAAACAATAAAGTAATCACCTTGGCTAGCTTTGGCTAAGTTGACATTGTCTGCTAGAACATCTAACGGAGTACATAACGGGCCGACGACAGTAACAGTTTCTTCCTGACCAGTTTTACTTGATTTACATTGCTCAAGCATTACAGGGTAATTCTTTCGAATTACCTGACCAAAATTGCCTGAATTAGCCAAGTGGTGATGTAAGCCGCCATCACAAATTAGGTACTGCGTACCACGAGATATTTTTTTATCGACAACTTTAGTCACGTAGAGACCGGCTTCAGCGACTAAATATCGGCCTAATTCCATTATAATATCAATACCTGATAATGCACTTGAGTACTGTGTTAATAAACTAGATAGATGTTGACAAACTTTTTCTACATCTAAAGGTGATTCGTGATTAAAATAAGGTACACCTAAGCCACCACCAATATTGATATAGGTAAGTGGCTGATGGTTATTTTCATGTGCCAATGCAATTAAGTTATTAGCTAAGGAGAGGGTTTGTTGATGACATTCAATAATGGCATCTGCATTGAGGTTTTGTGAGCCACTATAAATATGAAAACCACAAAGTTTAATATAGTTTTTATCAATGTTTTTAAGCACCGATTCAACTTGTTCTTCATCTATACCGAAAGGCTTCGCACCACCTGACATTTTCATACCAGACGCTTTTAGTTCGAATTTAGGGTTTATACGAATGGCAATGTTGGCCTTTTTGCATAACTCACTTGCTATAGCATGGATCTTAGATATTTCTGATGCTGATTCAACATGTAGCGTTACATTAGCGATAATCGCTGAGCGCAAATCTTGAGAGGTTTTTCCAGGGCCGGCAAAGCTAATATCTGTTGCAGAAATATTCGTTTGTAAAGCCAGAAGCATTTCTTTATTTGATGCAACATCAAAGCCTGAAACATGTTGTGAGATCATATGTACTAAGCTTGGTAAAGGGTTTGCTTTAATAGCATAGTGCAGTTTTACTTGTTGAGGTAATAGTGCTTTTAATGAGGCAATTCTATCAATAACCTGTTTCTTATCATAAACGTAGAAAGGCGTACTCCCTAAGAGCTGGGCAATTTCATCGATAGAGAGGCCTGCCACCGAAAGTGAATTATTATGTTGTGCGAAACTGTGATGATGTGGCATTTTTTTATCGATTTTCATAATGATAGCGTTATTTATTAATCTTAGCTGTTTGTAAGTTAGCTAGGTAGTCTAATCTCAATTTATTTCTGTCTATTTTTCCATTGGCATTTATGGGTAATTCATTAATGAAATGAAACTCTTTAGGCAGCATATAATTAGCTAGTTGCTCTTTAGTGTGGCGCAAAAGTCTTTTCTCTAATTGCTTTGAATCGAATTCAGCTTTCAGTGGTTGTGCTAGTTGTACATATGCGATAATGACTTGCCCTAATACGTCATCGGGTTTACCGAAAATAACTGCATTTGATATTTCAGTTAATTGTAATAGACACTCTTCAATTTCAGTCGGGCTGACTCGATAGCCAGATGTTTTTATCATTTCATCTTTTCTACCAACAAAGTATAAGAAACCATCACTATCTTTCTTTACATAATCACCTGAGAAAACAGCCACTTCTTTGCAATCACCAAAAGGTTTGAAGCGTTCTTGGGTTTTAGCAATGTCTTGCCAATAACCTAAAGTCACCAACGGACCACTATGAATTAACTGACCCGTTTCATCAACGCCACATTCAGATCCATCTGCTCGTATGACTTTAATTTCGGCGTTAGGGATTGCTTTACCAATGGAACCAACCCTTGTGTCGATTTCATTGGGTGCGAGATAAGTAGACCGGAAAGCTTCTGTTAATCCATACATTAGAAAGGGCTCTGCTGTAGGCATTCTATCTCTCAATGTTTGCAAGCAGTGTTGAGCTAACACACCACCTGAGTTAGTGAAATAACGTATAGATTTTGCTTGTTCACTCCATTTGATTTCACACAGTTGCGACCAAAGAGCAGGTACTGCGGCTAAACCGGTAACTTTATACTTTTCAACCGCTTTAATGACATCTTGAGGGAATAAGTAGTCGAGTAAAATACACTGCGCGCCAACTAAAAAACTACTGATAAGTTGATTTAAACCATAGTCAAAACTAAAAGGTAATACGGCAAGGATTTTATCTTGTGAGGTGTTTTGTAAATACTGACTGACTGATTCTGCTCCGAGAATTAGGTTTTGATGACTAATCATTATACCTTTGGGTTTTCCTGTGCTACCTGAGGTATATAGAATGCAAGCAATATCATTGATTGAAGGTGCTGTACTAGCGAAAGGCGTCTGCTTTATCGTTTTTGAGTTACTTGGCCATGGGGTGAAGTTAATGTTTGCAAAATTATCGCTAAGTTGAGCAAGCTCTTGTGTATCAGCATCAGTGACTATAATGGTTTTAATTGAATGCATTGATGATAAAACCTTAGACAAGCCATTTAATCTTGCTTTATTAGTTACCAATGTTTGTACTTGGCAATCATCAATAATATGTTGTACTTGTGCGGCTTTTAAAACAGGATTAATCGGCACAAATATGAGACTTGTGCTTGAGCAAGCAAACATAGTGACAACATTTTCACTATTTTTATTTAGATAAATGCCAATACGCTGCTTGGGCGTACTTATGCTGGCTAAATGATAGGCGAACTGTTCAATTTGAGTGTTTAATTGTTGATAGGTTAAACAACATTCATTAACTTGAAGCGCTAACGCATGTGGTGTTGAATCTGCGCTTTGTTTAACTAGTTCATGAATATAGTTAAGCATTTATCATCCTGATTACTAATACTTTAGGAAAGATCCCAAAGGGTATTATGGCAATGATATTACTGATGAATCAAGTAGTAATTTGAGTGAAAACTTTAATTTAATTAGCTCGTTAGCTTTGGAGTTGATGTTAAGTATGCTTATAAGCAAGTTTGATTGGCACGATTTCAAGAGCAGTCTGTAAACCTACTTTGTATAGATCATGCTTTTGCTCTTTATTCATTTTAAAGTCGACCGCAGAATACTCACCGATATTAATAACAATGGTGTTATGCCAAAAATTTTCATTAATGTACTCACGTGAAATCGTGGTCATAAAGGTTCTGATAAGTAGCGTGACATAATTAAATATAGGGAAAACACCGTTAACATTTAAGTTGTCGTATTCGTGCTCACCACGTAGCCTAAAACAAAGGACAGGCGTGCCTTGGTGATCCCAGTCTCTATGGAGGGCATCTTCAGAAAGGATGCTGCCATCAACCATAATGCGTTTACCAAACGGCTTAAAACTAAATACTAGCGGTATTGACATGGAAAAGCGCACCGCTTGTGATACTTTCATGTTTGGCGTGCGCTCAGCATCAAATATTACGGGTTTACCATTAGTTACATCGGTCGCGACGATATGTAACTTCATTTTTAATTGAGAAAATGTCTTACCTTGTAAGTGTAAATCAACCCACTTTTCAAAGGCATCACCAGAACTCAGACCGCCATGGCGAATTAATTTAACTAAAGAAAACTCTCTAAACTGATTGTAGTTTGTTTGTAGAGCTATTTTCTTAATGTCATTGATAGATAGCCCTGAGGCGTAGAAGCTAGCAATAATACTACCGCCTGAAACACCGACCAGATCAGTAAAAGGCACATCTAAAATTTCTAACGCTTTAAGAACACCTAAATGTGCAGGGAGACGTGTTCCTCCTCCGGCAAAAATAGGTACAATGCTTTTGTACATTCAGTCTCCTTGCACTTTAGTAACAATAAGCTAAAAACTCTTCTATGCTGTCTGTAGTGTAATCATTAGAAGATAAAGAATTTAACGGTGCTTTTAGTGAGTTAATTTGCAATATCTTGTGCTTAAGTATGGACAATGTTAGTAATTTTGCGAAACTGAGACTTAATAAAATAATTTATAAAATATTTATCAAGTAATAAGTAAAGTGATCTTAGGGTCTAGGGTAGGAAACAATGGAACGTTTAATTCAGTGGCTTATATTAATCTCTCTAGCAATGAGTTTTCACTGTAGAGCTGACTTAGTGCAGGTTATTGCAAAAGTTAAACCCGCAGTGGTTGGTATTGGTACTCATACCCCAACCAATAGACCACAAAATGTTTTGCGTGGTACCGGCTTTGTTATTGGTGATGGCAGTTATGTGGTAACTAATGCCCATGTTTTACCAGACATACTTAATGATGCCCTATTGGAAGAAATGGCTGTATTTATTGGCTCAGGGAAAGAGGCAAAGGTGAGACAAGCAGACATAGTAGCAACTTCCCAGCGTTATGACTTAGCAGTGCTCAAGTTAAAAGGGCCATTGCTCCCCGCCTTAACATTATCTCATGATGAATTTCTCCCTGACGGGAGCGCTATTGCGTTTACTGGCTTCCCTATTGGCGCTGTATTGGGATTATACCCTGTTACTCATCGAGGTATTATTGCGAGTATTACACCAACAATAGTGCCAGTACCTTCAGCTGGCCAAATTAGTATCAAGATGTTGAAAAGTTTACGTAACCCATATCTAGTTTATCAATTAGATGCTACGGCTTATCCGGGGAATAGCGGAAGTGCTATGTATGACCAACGCACAGGGCATGTTGTTGGAATCATTAATAAGGTTTTTGTACAAGAGACGAAAGAAGCCGTGATTGCTAAACCGAGTGGTATTACTTATGCCATCCCTGTTAAGTATTTACGTCAGATATTAAAAGAGCATGATATCTCTATTTAAGTAAATAAGGTAATTTAACGCTAATCTATCTTGCTTTTAAGCAGCATGAATATTATTCGCCAATATTTCCGCTGTGTTTTGTATGTTCAGCCTTAGGGTAAAGTTCTGATAGAGGCACTAATTCAATATTATTTTGCGCTAAAGTTGGAATGAGTTTCTGTAGATTCTCAACTGTTTCTGGGTGAGGGTGCGCAATGGCAATAGCAATTTGTCGCTTTTTAGCAAATTGAATTAATTCAGAGAATTGCCCTTTAATGTACTCACTATCTAAATGATTATCTAAGAAAACGTGGCGTGCTTTTACGGGTACACCAAAATCTTTTGCTGCTTGTTCTGCTTGTGAACTAGGGCTAGTTTTGCTGTCGAGGAAAAAAAGTTCATGTTGTTTTAAAAATAACATTGTCCAAGCCATTGGCTCATATAACTGAGTTAAGCGGCTGCCCATATGGTTATTAATACCAATCGCGAAAGGGATTTCATCATAGGACTTTTGTAAGCTTTCATATATCGCCTTTTCGTCCATATCAATAGTTAAAGCACCAGGTCCTAATTTTTTGCCGTTGGTTGCTTCCATAGGGATATGTAGTAGAACTTCATGATGGTTTTTATTCGCGGCTAGCGCTAATTTTTTGCCGTATGTCGTATGGGGCAGTATCGAATAAGTAATATCTCCCGGTAGGTTTAATGCGTGCTTATCGGTATAGCGATAACCCATATCATCAATAATAATAGCGACTTTTGCAGGTGAATTGGCTAATACGGAAAAGGTAAAAAAACAGTTACATAGAAGAAAGGAAAATAGTTTTTGCATGATGATTATTATTCTTTTATACGAAAATATAGGGAAACAAGTAAACGGTAACATTAAAGTAACACTATTTACACCATAGTTTAGGGTTCACCGCTTTACCACGATGACGAATCTCAAAGTAAAGTCCCGATTGGTCTTGACCACCACTTTGCCCAACTAAGGCGATAGGTTCGCCGGTTTCAACTCTATCGCCCACCGATTTTAATAATGTTTGATTGTGGGCATACAGGCTCATATAGCCATTACCATGATCAATTACCGTTAATAAACCATAGCCTTTTAACCAGTCAGAAAACAATATGGTGCCATTGTGAATAGAGTGTACTTGTCTGCCAATGGGGGCAGATATCAGCATGCCTTTCCAGGTTAAATAGCCTTGTTTTCGGCTACCAAAGCGGTGCAGCATGCGACCCTTTACTGGCCAAGATAACTTACGTTTTAATTTACTAAGCCCGGTTAAATTTATTTCTGCTTGGATGAGTTCACTGAGTTTTTTTAAGGCAGTATTTAAATTGTTTTCTTCAGATTTTAGTTTAGCCAATTGTTGCTGGCTTGAAAGTAATTGTTTACTTAAGTTGGCCAATGTTTTACTGCGCTTGGCTTTGGTACTTTTTAATAATTGCGCTTGCTGATTTTGGTTGATTTTAAGCTGCTCAAGTTGCTCTATTTGCTCTTGGTGCTCAGTGGTAACTTGCAGTAACTGCGCTATGGTGGCTTGATAGTTTTCTATTTCTTCAATGCGAGCTTTATTCAGATAATGATAGTAGCTAACGGTACGCTGTATTTTTTCACTTTGTTCTTGATTGAGTAGCAATTTTAAGTAGTCATGCTGACCTGTGGTATAGGCTGAACGCAATTGCTTGGCGAGTAAGGTTTCTTGTTTGAGTTTTTCTTGTTTGAGTTGCTGTTTTTGTTTTGCTAATACATTGATTTGTTGCTGGCGTTCGCTGAGTTGCTTTTCAATGTTATTAATGGCTCTAGCGACTTTAGCTATGGCCATGTCATCCTGTTTCAGCTCTTTTTCAAGTGCACTTCGCTTTTTGTTGGTGTCAAAAATATTTGACTCTTGTTTAGCTATCGCCTTTTGGATATTTTCGAGTTTTACTTTATTTTCTTGTTGAGCTTTTTCATTTGCGTCAACTTTTTCAGCGGAAAACGCAGGCACATGAACAAGGAATAAGCTTGCACAAAGCAAGCTTATTCTTGAGATGTAGCACTTTTTAATTTTTCGCCAAGGCTTAGATAAACAACAATTTTTTCTCATGGTCACTGAGTGTAATGATTTATAGCTTACTTGGCTAGCCTCATTAAAATAGAACCTGTCATTTCTTGAGGTTGCTCCATACCTAAAAGGTGTAATAACGTCGGGGAAATATCACTTAATGTACCAGTTTCTGCTGGTACTGCTTGGCGACCAACGTAAATAAGTGGTACAGGTTCACAGGTATGAGCGGTATGTGCTTGACCAGTTGTGTCATCGAGCATCTGCTCTGCGTTACCATGATCTGCAGTAATTAAACATTCTCCACCGGTTTTTTTCAGTGCTTCAACCACTCTACCTACGGCATGATCTACTGCTTCACAAGCTTTAACTGCGGCATTGAAGTCACCCGTATGACCTACCATATCGCCATTAGGGTAGTTACAAATAATCACATCGTGTTCACCGCTTTCAATGGCGGCAACTAACTTATCGGTAAGGGGGCCTGAGTTCATCTCTGGTTGAAGGTCATATGTTGCAACATCAGGTGAAGGCACAAGAATGCGTTCTTCACCGGCAAAAGTATCTTCTTTACCGCCACTAAAGAAAAAAGTGACATGAGCATACTTTTCGGTCTCTGAAATACGTAACTGTGTTTTTTGATGTTTAGCTAACCATTCACCTAATACATTATTTAATGCTTCAGGCGTAAAGGCACAACTGGTTTTAATATCAGCTGAGTATTGAGTTAACATGACAAAATCTGCAATACTTGGCACTTTGTTGCGGTTAAAACCGTTAAAGTCTTGTTCGGTAAAGCAACGAGTAAACTGGCGTGCTCTATCTGCTCTAAAGTTCAAAAATAACATGGCATCGCCATCGTTCACTTCAATGGCGTTATTTTGTTGGTCAGTGATGACGCTGGCGCTGACAAATTCATCATTTTCATCACGCTCATAGGCTGCTTGTAATGCTGAAACAGCATCAGAGTATTGGTGTTCGGCCTTGCCTTCAACCATGAGGTTGTAGGCTTTTTCAACTCGATCCCAACGCTGATCTCTATCCATGGCGTAATAACGACCAATCACAGAAGCAATTTGAGCTTGAACACCATCATTCTCACTCATTGTAGCGAGTATTTCTTGAGCTTTTT
>Ga0193960_1000637_pt1 | contig 14348 bp, 10 predicted proteins | sample FB_3_MG_FD_140338 | JGI IMG/M metagenome (GOLD analysis project Ga0193960, IMG submission 140338) | Microbial mat bacterial communities from the Broadkill River, Lewes, Delaware, United States - FB_3_MG | ecosystem: Environmental > Aquatic > Freshwater > River > Microbial mats | place: USA... | reverse complement strand
GCGACCTAATACTGTTGAAAGCACTACTAATGGCGTTGAACCAAGAAGCGATTCACCTTTCTTCTCAGCAGTATCGGCTACAACACGGCCTTGGAATAAACGTGTAGAAGTCGCAATTACTGTATCACCTGGTTCAGCTTTTTCTTGGTTACCCATACATAAGTTACAGCCTGGACGTTCAAGATATAAGATGTTCTCATACTTAGTACGTGCTTCACCTTTTGGTTTGTCATCATCAAAAACAAAACCAGAGTATTTCTCTAGAATTTCCCAATCGCCTTCAGCTTTCATTTCATCAACAATATTATATGTTGGTGGAGCTACAACTAATGGCGCTTTAAATTCGATAGAACCATTTTGCTTCTCAAGATTACGTAACATTTGTGCAATGATTTGCATATCACCTTTGTGAACCATACATGAGCCAACAAAACCTAAATCAACAGGCTTACCGTCGTAGTATGAAACCGGGCGAATTACATCATGAGTGTAACGCTTAGAAACGTCTTCGTTGTTTACGTCAGGGTCAGCAATCATTGGCTCAGCGATAGCGTCTAAGTCAATTTCTACTTCTGCGTAGTACTTAGCGTTGTCATCTGGAGAAAGTGCAGGTTGCTCACCAGATTGAATACCTGCGATACGCTTGTCAGCAAGTTTAATTAGACCCGCTAACATGCCCGCTTCGTTTTCCATACCTTTGTCGATCATGATTTGGATACGGCTCTTAGCAAGTTCAATAGACTTAATAAGCGTTTCATTGTTAGAGATACAGATTGAAGCTTTTGCTTTCATTTCTGCAGACCAATCAGTAAAAGTAAACGCTTGGTCAGCTAGTAGTGTACCAATGTGTACTTCGATTATGCGGCCTTGGAATACGTTCTCGCCACCAAACTGTTTAAGCATTTGCGCTTGTGTCGCGTGTACCACATCACGAAAATCCATGTGGCCAGCCATGTTACCTTTAAAGGTTACTTTTACTGACTCTGGAATTGGCATTGCTGATTCACCTGTTGCAAGTGCGATAGCAACTGTACCTGAGTCAGCACCAAAGGCGACACCTTTAGACATACGAGTATGTGAATCACCACCGATGATGATTGCACGATCATCAACAGTGATGTCGTTAAGTACTTTGTGAATTACATCAGTCATCGAATGGTAAACGCCTTTTGGATCACGAGCTGTGATTACACCAAACGCGTTCATAAATGCCATTAACTTAGGCGTGTTCGCTTTTGCTTTGTTATCCCATACCGACGCAGTATGACAACCAGATTGGAACGCTCCATCAACTGAAGTAGAGATAGTAGAAGCAGCCATCGCTTCTAATTCCTGACAAGTCATAGGGCCAGTTGTATCTTGAGAACCAACAATGTTTACTTTAACTCGAACATCTGAACCCGCGTGTAAAGGTGCGTTTGATGCAACACCTACCGCATTACGGTTGAAGATTTTTTCAACAGCTGTTAGACCTTGACCTTCATGAGAAACTTCTTTTGCTAGCGCGTATACTGCAGGTGCTTCAACATTTAACGTCTCAGCAGCGAATGTTTGTAATTTCTTACCAAACGTTACCGCGTAAGAGCCACCGGCTTTCATGAATTCCATTTTTTGTGGAGTAAATGCAGAAGAGATATCAGCTAACTCTTCTTCACCATTAAATAATTTCTTCGCTTTTGTGTCGATGGTTAAAACTGTACCAGTAGCTACTGAGTACGCTTCTTCTAATACCGGGTCGCCATTTTTATCAGTAACATTGTTACCATCAGCATCAACTTTGTTAACCCAGTTTTTAAGATCAAGACCAATACCACCTGTTACATCAACGGTAGTTAGGAAAATTGGCGCGATACCATTAGTACCCGCAACAACTGGAGCAATGTTAATAAATGGAACATAAGGACTTGCTTGCTTACCCGCCCAAAGTGCAACGTTATTTACACCAGACATACGTGAAGAACCAACACCCATAGTGCCTTTTTCTGCAACCAACATTACTTTTTTATCAGGGTGCTGTTCTTGAAGTGCAACAATTTCTTGTTGCGCTTCTGGCGTTATCATACACTGGCCGTGTAACTCACGGTCTGCACGAGAGTGAGACTGGTGACCAGGAGATAATAAATCTGTAGAGATATCACCGACACCAGCAATATAAGTAACTACTTCAACTTTTTCTTCTACTTCAGGTAATTTAGTGAAGAACTCAGCATTAGCGTAGCTTTCTAATAATTCTTTGGCTACTGCATTGCCTGCTTTAAAAGCCGCTTCAAGACGAGCTGTGTCAGCATCGTATAAGAATACTTGAGTCTTTAATACTTGTGCAGCTGGTGCAGATACAGCTGCATCATCACTTAGTGCTAAATCAAGTAGAACTTCGATTGAAGGGCCACCTTTCATGTGTGAAAGTAACTCAAAAGCAAACTCAGTTGTGATTTCGGCAACAGCTTCTTGACCTAAAATAATTTCTTTTAAGAATTGAGCTTTAACACCAGCAGCACTTGTTGTCACTGGTAATGTATTGTAAATGAAGAAATTAAGAGAATCTTCGCGGTACTCATTATCTTGATCTTTAATTTGAGCGATGATTTCTGATAATAACTCTGCACTATCAATCGGCTTAGGTGCTAGGCCTAGCTCTTCCTTACGATTTTCTATTTCTTTGATATATTCTAAATAAAGACTCATTTAATACTCTCTTTTAGCGATTTAGTGGCTAATAACATTAACGAATAGAAGGGGATGTTAACCTCAAAGGATCAACTCGCCTTTGCAATCAGCAGGACAAAATTGTCCTTATTTTACCTGAAATTTTCATTACTACGAATCATTTGCTGAAATAAGCATTATTCATGATATTTATAGCAAGTAGAAGGCTAGCTTATAGTGCTGTTGTAACTGCACTTGTAACACTTTCTTCACGATATTTAGTAAATATCTAATGGCTTGATACCTAGGTCTAATAATGATCCGCTATATTTGGTGATATAGTCTTTCAAAGTTAATTCTTCTTGCTGCATTTAGCTTAGCAGTAAGAAAGCAATAATGTTTAATTTCGGGTACTTAACCGCGTTGTCCTTGTCTTAATATACCTATATTGAGTGTAACCATAGTCAGTTGTTAGTACCCCTTTAGTAATAAGGTGAATATCGTGCTTCAAGAATATAGAAATCATGTCGCAGAACGTGCCGCAGAAGGTGTTGTCCCTAAGCCCCTTGATGCTGAGCAAGTTGCACAATTGGTAGAACTTATTAAAAACCCACCAGCAGGTGAAGAAACATTTTTATTAGAGCTACTGGCTGATCGTGTACCTCCAGGAGTTGATGACGCTGCTTATGTTAAAGCAGGCTTTTTAGCGGCAATTGCCAAAGGTGAAGCAACATCACCAATATTAGAGGCTGCCCGCGCTACTGAATTGTTAGGTACTATGCTTGGCGGTTACAACATTGAACCCATGATTGCGCTACTTGATTCAGAGCATACTGACATTGCTGTTTCGGGTCTGTCTAAAACCTTACTAATGTTTGATGCTTTTCATGATGTTAAAGATAAAGCTGATGCTGGTAATGTTTATGCTCAAAAAGTGTTAGCTTCTTGGGCTAATGCAGAGTGGTTTACCAACAAGCCAAAAGTGGCAGAAAAAATAACAGTAAAAGTATTCAAAGTGACAGGTGAAACTAATACAGATGACTTGTCTCCAGCACCTGATGCATGGTCTCGTCCTGATATTCCTGTGCATGCAAAAGCAATGCTTAAAATGGAACGAGAAGGCATCACACCCGATGAGCCTGGTGCAATTGGCCCGATAAATCAGTTAAAAGCCTTACAACGAGAAGATATTCCATTAGCCTATGTTGGTGATGTTGTCGGTACAGGTTCATCGAGAAAATCAGCGACTAACTCAGTGCTTTGGTTTATGGGGGAAGATATTCCTTATGTACCGAATAAGCGCACGGGTGGCGTATGTTTAGGCGGTAAAATAGCGCCTATTTTCTATAATACTATGGAAGATTCAGGTGCTTTACCCATCGAGTTAGATGTGCAAAAAATGCATATGGGTGATGTTATTGACATTTATCCGTATGAAGGTGTTGTAAAAAATGCTGCAGGTGAAGTGATATCGAATTTTGAGCTTAGCGCGGTATTATTAGATGAGGTACGTGCAGGTGGGCGTATACCGCTAATTATTGGTCGTGGTTTAACGGGTAGAGCTCGTGAAGCATTAGGGCTTGAAGAAACAGATTTATTTGCTAAGCCTGTTGATCTTGAAGCATCGACTAAGGGCTTCACTTTAGCACAAAAAATGGTGGGTAAAGCCTGTGGCGTTGAAGGTGTTCGTGCTGGTCAGTATTGTGAACCTAAAATGACAACTGTAGGCTCTCAAGACACCACGGGGCCGATGACGCGTGATGAGTTGAAAGACTTAGCTTGTTTAGGTTTCTCTGCCGATTTAACTATGCAATCATTTTGTCATACCTCAGCTTATCCTAAGCCTGTTGATGTACAAACACATCATACCTTGCCTGATTTTATGATGAATCGCGGTGGTGTTTCCCTGCGTCCAGGCGATGGTGTAATTCATTCATGGCTGAACCGCATGTTACTGCCTGATACAGTCGGTACAGGTGGTGATTCACATACGCGTTTCCCATTAGGTATTTCATTTCCAGCGGGTTCTGGCTTAGTGGCTTTTGCAGCGGCAACAGGCGTTATGCCATTAGATATGCCGGAGTCAGTGTTAGTACGTTTTAAAGGTGAAATGCAGCCAGGTATCACGTTACGTGATTTAGTCCATGCCATCCCGTATAACGCCATTAAACAAGGTTTACTTACCGTTGAAAAAGCAGGTAAGGTCAATGAATTTTCAGGTCGAGTATTAGAGATTGAAGGTCTTAAGGGCTTAACAGTGGAGCAAGCCTTTGAACTATCGGATGCCTCAGCCGAACGAAGTGCCGCAGGTTGTACTATAAAGCTTGAAGAAGAGGCTGTAGCAGAATATTTGAACTCTAACATTGTCATGCTCAAATGGATGATCAGTGAAGGCTATGGTGACGTAAGAACTATCACTCGTCGTATAAAAGCAATGGAAGCATGGTTAGCTAATCCATCATTAATGGAAGCTGACAGCGATGCTGAATATGCTCATGTTATTGAAATAGACTTAAATGAAATTAAAGAGCCTGTGGTTTGTTGCCCGAATGATCCTGATGATGCGAAATTATTATCAGAAGTTGCCGGGGTTGATATAGACGAAGTGTTTATTGGCTCATGTATGACAAATATTGGTCATTTCCGCGCTGCAGGTAAATTGATTGAGCAGTTTAATGGTTCATTACCAACCCGTTTATGGGTAGCACCACCAACGAAAATGGATCGCGATCAGCTAACTAATGAAGGTTATTACAATATTTATGGCAGAGCTGGTGCTCGCATGGAAACACCGGGTTGTTCACTTTGTATGGGTAACCAAGCTAGAGTTGCTGAAAAATCAACAGTGTTATCTACTTCAACACGAAATTTCCCGAACCGTTTAGGTACAGGAGCCAATGTTTATTTAACTTCGGCAGAGCTAGCGGGTGTCGGTGCTATTTTAGGTAAGTTGCCAACCCCTGCTGAGTATATGGAGTATGCTAAGAAGATAGATGCGACTGCCGCTGATACTTATCGTTATTTGAACTTCCATCAAATGGAACAATATACCAAGAAAGCAGATGACGTTATTTTACAAGTTGAAGCATAAAGCTAGTTAAAAGAGTAAACTAACTTTAGTAGTAAAACGCCACTTTTAGTGGCGTTTTTTGTGCTTGTTATTTAGTTTGTAAAGGTATGTAAATTTTAATCTCAATGTAAAGTTAACCTGTATACTATGGCTATTTTCTGTTGTTAATTAGGTTGAGAAATATCATGGCACTTTCAAATATTACTAAACGTTTACACATACTTATTGCTATTAGCATGATTTGTTTAGTAGCCGTTGGCATATATATGTCCAATACTGAAACATACGCTTTATACCCAATTCATAAATCGATTGGGGCAATAGTGTTTATTTTTGCACTTTGGCGTGTTGTTGTACGTATGAAAGAGGGCTGGCCAGTGCCTGTAGGTGAGGCTCCAAAAATCCAACTTCTTGCTGCAAAAATAGTTCACTGGGGATTAATTACGCTAACCGTGGTGTATCCTTTATCTGGTTTGATGATGTCAGGTGCTGGCGGTCATGGCATCTACATTTTTGGCTTAGAACTACTTGCTTCAAACTATGATGAGGTTTCAGGCAAAGCGGTTGCATTAAACGAGACCATTGCTGGCATAGGTCATGAAGTACATGAGTTACTCGTTCCGGTAATTATTTTACTAATTCTTGTTCATGTCATTGGTGCATTAAAGCATCACTTTATTGATAAAGATGAAACGATCAGCAGAATGTTTTCATTTAAATAACGCACGATAAAATAAAAGTAGACTCTGGCTCAATATGGATTGAGCCAGACATTATTTACTTTCTTCCCATGAGAACTGTTCATATTCGGGAAATACAAGTGAAATTGATTCTTGCTGTTTTACCGCTTCTTTTGCTTGTTCTTTTAGGGCAATAACATCATTTTGAATGTTATAGCGTAGTTTTCTGGCTTGTGACCAAGTTTTTTCATTTTCGCTACTAAACTGTTCTTTGTTTTCAACGTAACGAGCTAATGCTGGCCCAAGTATTTGATAAGCTTCTTTTAATCGCAGAGCTTGTTGTGAAGAAAATGCATTAATTTGTTGATAATATTTTGCCAATTGAGGTGAATGTGGCTGCTCACTCATTATGTTTTTGTCAGCCATTTGAGAAAAATAGTTTTGATAATTTTCAAGCGAGATACTATCAGCACTAAGCCATTGTTGCATTGAATCAGCGTTAATAATGGCCTCGTTGTCTGGATCAATAATCATAACAGTTGGTGTGCCGTAATAAATTGGCATGTTAAAACGAGATACGACATCAAAACCATGTTGATAATAACCCACATCAATGAAAAGTGTTTGATAGTGCTCGGTAAGTATTGTTTGCATAGCGCTTTGTGAAAATTTAGCAGCCAGCCCTGTACTGTCATGACACCACTGGGCACCCAATACCAGTAATAGTTTTTTCTGCTCAGCTTTGGCTTTCGCTAATTTATCATCGATGTCTTGCATAACATGGTCAGACTCAGCAAATTGATAACTGGCTAAGGTCGAGATTTTATCATCTTGTACAGAGAGGCTACTGCATGCAGATAAAGTAAAGAGGGCTAATAGTGTTGTGAAAAGGCGCATTAATTGTCCAACAAGAGAAATACAAAAGAAGAGATAATAACTGATCAGCGTAAGAGATGGTATTGCTTTACGTTAGCCTAAATGAGCAGCAGTATAATGCAAGAGAGTTGTATTATACTGCTGTTTAATAGAGCTTAAGGTTAATAGATTTTAGTCCTCATCTACATCATTGTGATTAAAGGCAGCGCTGAAAAACTCAACGACATTGCGTTTAGATTTTCTCGCAATACGTTTGTTCGGAGCTAATAGGACTTCACCTCCTTGACCTAAATGAGAGTATGGATCAGTAACTAACCATTTAGGCTCTAATCTATCCCACGCATGATAAGCATGTTTAAACATATTCAGTGATACTGTCTGTGCATCTGTTGTTGCAAGGTTACTGACTAACATTGGGCATGTTTCAGGAGTGTCATAATCATCTAAGTTACCTGACTGGATAAGTACCGGTGCCCCCGTTAAGTTGCTAAATTCAAATCCGGGTACATTATTGTACAGCCAGCACACAGGGTAGTGAGCGACATGGGCAGCAAAACGTAATGGAGTCCCTGTTAATGCCATATATTGCTCGGTAGCAGTTAGCATTGATAACACTCCGCCCCACGAAAAGCCGATGATGCCAATGTTATTGGCATCAATTTCAGCTCTTTGCGCCAAGTAATGTAAAGCGGCAAAAATATCAGGCAGGGTCTCTTGAGGTGAGCTTGGTCTGTTGTCACTACCGCCCATTAAATTTCTTGCCCCCCAAAGATCAACCTCTAGGGTAGCAATACCTGCCTTATTTAATGCTTTTGCATAGTATTGACCAGTACTATCGATACCACTGGTGCTGTGAACAATAATAACAGCCGATCTTGGGTTGCTACTTTCAGATCGCGGTAATTGATATTTAGCTGATAGTTGCCAATTGCTGCTTGGCCCTTGGACAGGAATGTTGAGATAAAAAGTATGAGGTAATGGTTGTGAGCTAACTTTTGCGTTGGCATCGAGCATATTAGTAAGTGTGAATAGGCATAAAAACAGCCCAAGAGTGAACTTGTTCATGTTAATTCCTTCTATTTAGTGTGATCGAGTACTCCTTTCGAGCATTGAGAATAGTCGTGAATTGGTGATATGTCTAATAACGCCATTTGAGGTTATTGAAAATTTAACCTTTAGCATTTTTTTCTGCTAGAATGCGCCTGAAAAACCTTGATCTAGATCAAGGTTTGCTACTTGTAAATCTACAGCACTGGTTTTACGTTCCAGCATGCTCAATGGAGAAATCAATGACAACTACACCTATATCAACATCCACGCCGATAACGATTTGTGCTTTATACAAATTTGTTCGATTAGATAATTATCAAGCATTGCGTGAGCCATTATTAGCCGAAATGACGGTGAATAACGTTAAAGGCACTTTATTACTCGCCTCAGAAGGCATTAATGGCACTATTGCTGGCTCTGCTCAGGGGATTCTAGCAGTATTAGCGTTTTTAAATGCTCAACCAAATTTAGATAATATTTCTTATAAAGAGTCTTTTAGCGATGAAAACCCTTTTCATCGAACAAAAGTGAAATTGAAAAAAGAAATTGTCACTATGGGGGTTGAAGGTATTGACCCAAATAAAGTTGTTGGTACTTATGTAAAGCCAAAAGATTGGAATGCGCTTATCTCTGATCCAGAAGTCTTACTGATTGATACGCGAAATGATTACGAAATTGAAATTGGTACCTTTAAAAATGCAGTAAACCCAGATACAGAAAGTTTTAGAGAGTTTCCTGAATACGTGGAAAAAAACCTTGATAAAACCAAGCACAAAAAAGTGGCTATGTATTGTACTGGTGGCATTCGCTGTGAAAAATCAACTGCTTACTTGAAAGAGCAAGGGTTTGATGAGGTATATCACCTTGAGGGAGGTATTTTAAAATATCTTGAAGAAGTGCCTAGTGAAGACACTATGTGGCAAGGTGAATGTTTTGTTTTTGATGGCCGTGTAGCGGTTAATCATGACTTAGAGCAGGGGCAATATGATCAATGTTACGCTTGTCGCTTTCCTTTAACACAAGAGCAAAAGCAAAGTGAGCACTATGTTGAAGGGGTTAGTTGTCATCGTTGTTATGACAAAGTAACTGATGCGCAGCGCAGTCGTTATCAAGAGCGTCAACGTCAAATTGCTTTAGCGGCTGAGCGTGGCGAAGCGCATATTGGTGGTGAGATTACTGATATTATTCAGCAGAGAAAACAACACAAATCAGCAGTAAAAGCAGCTCAAGCCAAGCAAAAATAAACTACAAGCTTGTATATTGGTATTAGTTTGAACGATAACAAACGCCATTAAAGTCTATTTAATGGCGTTTTTGCTTTACACATTATTACCATTAACGCAGGCATGAGCATTGCCTATCTTTTCAAGATTGTATATTCTTGCAGCACATAAGATATAAGGCAGCAGTGGTTAAAAACCTATCTTGATTTTCTCCTATTAAGCACCTTAATCTAATTTGATAGTAACCGTTAAACGAGAGACTTATGAAACTACCATTTATTGCTGCAGGTTTAACCTTAGCAGTGAGCTTTAATACGGTACAAGCTGATGTGCTAACTGTAGAAAAGCTTAATACACTCAATCAACTTCATGATGTGACCATCTCCCCAAAAGGTGAAGCATTAATTTACGGCTTAAAAAAAGGCACAAGTTCAAGTGACAACCACTTGTATCGTCAAGATATTAAATCAGGCAAAGTGACTCAATTAACGACTCATGAAAAGTCTGAGCATAATGTCGTGTGGGCTGATGATGGACAATCTATTTATTTTCTCTCTTCACGAAGTGGTAGCTCACAAATATGGCAACTACCTCTAGCTGGCGGTGAAGCTAAGCAAATTTCAGATTTAGCAGTAGATATCAACGGTTTTAAAATCTCTAAAAACGGGCAAACTTTCGCTTTATCTATGACAGTTAAGCCTGGATGTCAGACCTTAGCGTGTACTAATGATGCGCGTAAAGCAGATAAAGAAAAGAAATATAATATTCGCGCTTACGATCAATTAATGGTGCGTCATTGGGATGTTTGGTTAACTGATTACAAAGAGCATTTATTTGTTGCTAAACCTAATGCACAAGGTTTAATTACCCAAGCTGAAGATATTATGGTGAACTGGAGCAGTGATATTGCTGGTATAGGCAATGTGGCGATTCACCCTGAAGGCACTTCATTAGTTTTTGCGGCAAAAGATTCGTCCAATGAAGCGGCGGCAAGGGATCACTCTTGGACCACAAACTATGATTTATTTGAAGTAGATTTAGCAAAAGCAGCTAAACAAAATAGTTACGAGCTAGTCAATATTACTTCAGAAAATACCGCTTGGGATACCGCACCTGTTTATTCAGCAAACGGACGTTTTTTGGCCTATAAGGCGATGTCGATTCCAGGCTATGAGTCTGATAAATTTGCGTTGAAATTGCGTGATAACCGTTCAGGTAAAGTGCGTGATGTTGCGCCGAAATGGGATCGCTCAGTCAGCACGTTGCGTTTTGCTGCTGACAATAAAACTTTATTAGTTACCGCACAAGATGTTGGTCAAAAAAGTATATTTGCTATTACTCCTGAATTTAATGAAGTACAAAAAGTTTATGGTGTTGGTACAAACGGTGATGTATTAGCTCATGGTGATAACATTTACTTTACTCGTCACACACTAGGTTCACCTAAAGATATTTTTACTATTAGCCAAGATGGTTATGGTTTAAAACAATTAACTGATATTAACAAAGAGAAATTGGCAGATATTCAATTTGCCTCATACGAGCAGTTTAACTTTAAAGGATGGAATAACGAAAAAGTTCATGGTTATTGGTTAAAGCCAGCTAATTTTGAAGCAGGTAAACAATATCCGATTGCTTTCTTAGTTCATGGTGGACCACAAGGTAGCTTTGGTAATATGTTCCATTATCGTTGGAATGCGCAATTATGGGCTGCAAAAGGCTATGGCGTTGTGATGGTAGATTTCCATGGTTCAACAGGCTATGGACAAGAATTTACTCATTCAATCAGCCGTGACTGGGGCGGGAAGCCACTAGAAGACTTACAAAAAGGCCTTGATTTCATTGTAAAAGATCAGCCATGGTTAGATGGTGATAATGCCTGTGCCTTAGGTGCTTCATACGGTGGATATATGATGAACTGGATTGCGGGTAACTGGTCTGATCGTTTTAAATGTTTGATCAATCACGCAGGTTTATTTGATATGCCAAGCTTTTATCAATCTACTGAAGAGCTTTGGTTCCCTGAGTATGATTTAGGTGGGCCATTGTTTGGCGATGAAAAAGGCAATATCAGTGATGATTACAATAAATACAATCCATCAGCTTTTGTTAATAACTGGAAAACACCTATGTTAGTTATCCAAGGTGAGTTGGATTACCGCGTGCCGTATGCACAAAGTTTAGGTGCATTTACTACATTGCAGCGTAAAGGTATTGATAGTCGTTTAGTGATGTTCCCTGATGAAGATCACCATATTCGTAAGCCAGATAATTTAGTTGTTTGGTATGAAGAAGTGTTTAAGTGGTTAGATAAGTACACTAAATAAAACTCTTACTTAATTTGGTTTTTCAATAAAGAAAAGGCACATTGTAATGATGTGCCTTTTTAGTTTTTAAAGGGATGATAAGCAGGAGGTTTAATGACGGTAGTATCAAAAGAAAACGCTAAGCATTATTTTTGGGGTGAAAAATGTGACGGTTGGCATTTAGTTCAATCAGACAATTTAAGTGTTATTCAAGAACGTGTGCCAAGTGGTTGTGGAGAAAGTCGTCATTATCATATCCATGCAGAGCAATTTTTCTTTGTACTTGCTGGCGTTGCGACCATTGAGATGGAAGGTAAAATTTTTCAGCTGAAGAGCCACCAAGGTTTGCATGTTAAGGCTGGTATGTGCCACCAAGTGACTAATAATGAAACCACTGATTTAGTCTTTACGGTTACCTCAACGCCTCCAAGTCATGGTGATCGAGTAGAAAGAGCATAGGAGTTATTTTGCAGCAAATAATAGAAAGCGTTACCTCAGCAGAAGATTTTGTTAGGCTTAGAAAAGTAACAGGTTTAACCCCAAGAAGCTTACTAGCAGCACGAAAAGCATTGCCTAATAGTTTGTACGGTGTTCATATTATTTTAAATAATGAAGTGATTGGCATGGCGCGAGTTGTTGGTGATGGCGCACTCAATTTTGACATTGTTGATGTAGCTGTTGAACCCACATATCAAGGGTTGGGTTATGGAGCCATGTTAATGGAATATGTGATGAACTACCTTGATAAGGCTGCTATGCCAACAGCCTATATTACCTTAATGGCAGATGTGCCAGAATTATATTTAAAGTTTGGTTTCAAGTATAGCCGCCCGGAAAGTGAAGGCATGTATATGGTGAAACCATAATTTATTGCAAGGGATTATAAAATGATAAAAGCAAGCTGCCACTGTGGCAATGTTCAAATAGAAATCAATGCAAAAGCTGATTCGTTAACTAGCTGCAATTGCTCAATATGCCATAGGATTGGTGCACGATGGGCATATTTTAATCCTAAGGATATCAGCATTTCGCATCAAAATTTTCCCACCAATGAATATCAGTGGGGAGATAAAATGATTAACTTTCATCATTGCCCGCAATGTGGTGGTACAACACACTATACGCCTGTCGATAAAAGCTCCACCAGAATGGCAATAAACTTTAGACATGTTGCAAAAGAGCTGACGCAAGAGTTACCTATTAAGTATTTTGACGGTGCAGATACTTGGAAGTTTGTTGAAGAACCTTTTTAAAAGGTTATTGCCTAATCGGGTTAAGTTTTCCTGCTTTTATGGCTAAGCTGATTTGCTCTGAGACTACATTAGCGAGTTCTCGCTTCGATGATTTTTTCGAAAAAACAATGTAGCTGCCCACGGGCTGATTATATTGGTAGTTTGCCATTGAAATCTTTTGTTGAAACTCTTGCAAAGATATTAGTGGCTTGATGGTTTCTTCACGCTCTAAAAATGTATCGATGTGGCCCTTAAGTAACATTTTGACTAATTGCTTACGAGAGGTCACTTCAATTTTCTTAATCGCTTTATTTTCATCAAAGTCTTTAAAATAAGCACCACCACGTAAAGTACCAACAAACAAGCCTTCTAAATCACTCAACTGATTTATTGCTATTTTGCGAGAAGTTAAAGTGAAAAAACGTAACGGCTTATGCTGTATCAGATAGGGGGGCTCTATAAAGATCAGATCTTTTTCACGTTCCGTTGATTTTAGTAACCCCATCATTATGTCTGCCTGACCATTTTTGACCATGGTTAAGCAACGGGCAAATGGGCAGTGAATAAACTCTGTCGTTAACCCTGCCGCTGAAGTAATTTGGTTAATTATATCGACATTTTCACCTAGCCATTCATCGGCAATAAAATCAACAAAAGGCGGCTCAATGAACATAGCCACTTTTAGCTGTTGTTCGTTTGCTTGCCCTGGAACGCTGAACAAGTAAAACAAAGAGAATAAGATGAAGATAGGTTTCATATGCTTAGTGTAGTAAAAGACCTGCTAGAGTTCCTATAAACAGCCTCATTATTTACACTAAAATCCAATTATTAATGGATCGTACTTATTCTAAATTATGCAAAAGTTAAGCTAACCAATTTAAAAACCATTGAATAATTATTGCATTTGAAATATCAATGAAAAATGCACCAATGAGCGGGATTACAATGAATGCTTGTGGTGATGCGCCGTATTTTTTTGTGACTGCTGTCATATTAGCTATAGCAGTTGGTGTTGCGCCAAGCCCCAAACCAGCATAGCCTGAAGCAATAACTGCTGCATCATAGCTTTTACCTAATGACTTAAAGACTACAAATATAGTGAATAGCGTGATAACGAGTACTTGAGCAAGTAACAAGAGCAAAATAGGCATCGCCAAATCTATCAGCGTCCATAGCTGTAAACTCATTAATGACATAGCTAAAAATAACCCTAAACTAAAATCAGAAATGAGTGCTAAGGTTGGTGTGCCTGATGGCCAAGCTAT
>Ga0193960_1000636_pt1 | contig 14356 bp, 10 predicted proteins | sample FB_3_MG_FD_140338 | JGI IMG/M metagenome (GOLD analysis project Ga0193960, IMG submission 140338) | Microbial mat bacterial communities from the Broadkill River, Lewes, Delaware, United States - FB_3_MG | ecosystem: Environmental > Aquatic > Freshwater > River > Microbial mats | place: USA... | reverse complement strand
TGGTATCTTAACGGGGAAACCATTTATGTTTGGTGGAAGTTTGATGAGACCACAAGCTACAGGATATGGGTGTGTATATTTTACTGATGAGATGCTCAAATATGGTGGAAAAGATGATTTTAAGGGACGTGTTTGTACTGTAAGTGGAGCTGGAAATGTTGCTATTCATACTATAGAAAAACTGTATGATTTAGGTGCTATTCCTGTTACTTGTACGGATAGTAAAGGTACTATTTATGACTCTCGTGGAGTAGATTTAAAACTTTTAAAAGAATTAAAATTTAAAAAGAGAGTCTCTTTAGAAGAATACTGTATGGAGCATAATGATGCTATTTATACAAAAGTTGAAGATTATCCAGATGGTGGACATGAGGTGTGGAATATCCCTTGTGATTGTGCTTTTCCATGTGCTACTCAAAACGAACTTACAAAAATAGATGCAAAAAATTTAATAGAGAATGGATGTATCTCTGTAAGTGAAGGAGCAAATATGCCTTCAACTCCAGAAGCAATTAAACTTTTCCAAGATAACGATATCTTATTTGCTCCAGCAAAAGCTGCAAATGCTGGTGGAGTTGCTGTAAGTGAATTTGAGATGGCACAAAATGCCTCTATGATAAGATGGTCGTATGAAAAAGTTGATAGTATGTTGGAACAAAATATGCGGTCTATTTGTAAAAGAGTTCATTTAACGGCTCAAGAGTATGGTGTAGCTGGAAACTATGTAGATGGGGCTAATATCGCAGGATTTAAAAAAGTTGCAGATGCAATGATTGCTGAAGGTATATAAAAAATTTAATAATTCTTTATAATATTTTGTATTTTATAGTAGAGTAAATGATGGGGTGCGAAGAAGATATTTTCAAACTTTGTATTTTTAAAATGTGAAACAACACCTACAAAATGATAGTGAAAAGTTTTATTGTCTTTTGTTGTTGTTAATACGATAGGACCACCAGATGATCCTTTAAATCCCTTACAAGTACTAGAAGAATAGGTTCGAGAATACTCTGTAAGTTTACATTTAGGATCATAGGTTAATTTTGCTCCAAATTCAGCTATATCACTTGAAAATCCACCTAAAGACCCGAAGCTATTACGATATTTATTTTGTAGAGTGGAAAATGAATGCTCCTTAAATAGAAGAGGTTTTACATCTTTATAAACAATAGAGCGATTTAATGATAATAGGGCTATATCTGTTGTGGTTTTCATTTTTTTGATATTAAAATTACTATTTAATTCTATCTTTGCAATTCTATAAATCATTTTTTCTTGCTTGTTTTTAATGATAAATTTTATTTGACCTGCTTTAGGATTAAATTTACTTAAACAATGTGATGCAGTGATGATAAAACGAGAATTTTTATTATTTTCAAGATTTATAAGAGTGGCAGAACATTTTTTATGGTTTGTTTTATATTTTGTTTTACTTAAAAATTCTAGTTTAGTTGGTATGATTAACTTTCCTATAGAGTGTGTCCATGAAGGAGAATCTTTAGTAACTAAAACTCGCGTATCCCCTGCAAGCTTTTTTTGATGTGCTAAACTTTTCTCTACACTTAAGATTTTATTTTTTAAATTTTTATTTTTTAATTTAAGTGCTTTTTCATAAAAAACTAAAGCTTTTTTATATTTATGAAGCTTTTTGTATATATCCGCTTTATGTTCATAAATAACACCCATTTTTGTTAATGCATTTCTGTTTTTTAATTTTGCAGCTTTTTTATACCACTTAAGAGCTGTATCGTAATTTTTTAATTTGTTAAAATTATCGCCTATTCTTAAGTAGGATTGTATAATTCTATATTTCAGTTTTACTTGAGTGGTGTCATCCGCTTTAAGATAATAGTGAAGAGCTTTTGTGTAGTTTTCTTGTAAAAACTCTTTATCACCTTTTTGGATGAGTGTTGATGAAAATAAATTTATTGTTAAAAGAGATACTAAAAAGAGTTTATTTTGTAAAATAGAATAATTCTTCAAGGTTACCACTCTTTCCTGCAACTTTACTTTCATTTGCAAGTACAAGTTTCCAGTTTAATCTTTTAATTTGTTCTAGAAAAACTACCCGTGCTTCTTGTATCGCTTTGATGTCTAAAACAACTCCATTATTATCTCTTTTGGCATCTTTCCCTACTTCAAATTGGGGTTTGTATAAAATAATAATCTCTTTCGAACTGAGTCTATCTATATCATCTAAAATGTTTAAAATACTGATAAAAGATACATCGCATGTCACGAGTTCATACGTAGTTTTGGATTTAAATTTTCTTATATCTGTATTTTCTTCAATAATAATTCTTTTGTCATTTTTGATACTTGAATGGAGTTGATTTGTACCAACATCTACACAAGTTACTTTTTTAATATTGTTATTTAAAAGAATTTGAGTAAATCCACCTGTTGAAGAACCTATATCAAGTGCAATTTTACCTTTTACATCAATTTTATTATCTTCTACAAAGTATTTTAGTTTATAAGCCGAACGACTTACGTAGAAATCTTCTTCTTTTATCGTAATCGTTTCTGTACCATCAATAGTAAAAGATGGTTTTGAAATGATTTTATTATTTACTACTATTTTATTTGCTTTAATTAATTCTACAACTTTATTTCTGCTTTGTATATTATAGTTTTGGGTTATATATTTATCTAATCTCATATCTCATTATATTGGATTTAATATTAATATCTTTAGTGTAATTAGAAATAAAAAGTAATATTAATTATAAGTTATTAAATTTTACTTATAATTAATATTACATTAAATATAATAATACAATTTTTTAAAAGGATTGTTATGTTAAAAGAAAAATATACTCCTGTGTATTTCTTAGCTTCTTTAGGTGCGGGTGGTTTATCTGTATCTTTTTTTATGTATCTTATGTTTTTAGTACCGCACAAAAATTCGCCAATGGCGACATTTGATTTTGTTTTTCCTGTATTGTTACAGGGAACTTGGTTGTCTTTTGTATCAGCTTTTTCTATTGTATTTATCATAGTATTTGCTATATTACATTTTAAATTATTGATTTGGAATATAAAACAATACAATGCTTTCAAAGTAACAAAAGCGTTTGATAGTTTACTAAATAGTAATGCCGAGATAAGTTTAATGACAATACCATTAACATTAGCAATGACTATTAATGTATGTTTTGTTTTAGGTGCTTTATTTGTACCTGGTTTATGGGATGTAGTTGAGTATCTGTTTCCATTTGCTTTATTGGCTTTTGCTGTGGTTGGGTATTTTGCAATTAAAATATTTATGACATATTTTTCGAGACTTCTAACGACTGGTGAATTTGATTTTGAAAAGAATAATAATCTTTCTCAAATGATCTCTATTTTTGCGTTTTCTATGATTGCTGTTGGTTTTGCAGCACCTGGGGCTATGAGTCATTATATTCAAATAAATGCTATTGGTATATTTGGTGCAATATTTTTTGCTTCAATAGCAATGTTATTGTTAGTGATAAAACTTATTTTAGGTTTTAAAGGGATGTTTAAGTATGGAATTAGTGCTGAAACTGCTCCAACATTATGGATTATTATTCCTATTTTAACACTTTTAGGTATCACATTTGTAAGAGTGACCTTTGGATTTGATCACCACTTTAATCAACCATTAGAAGCTACTTCCTTTTTTACAATCACATCTATCGTGGTATCTTTACAAATAATCTTTGGATTATTAGGATATAGCGTGATGAAAAAAGTAAAATATTTCGAAAATTATGTTGATGGAAAAGAAAAATCAGCAGTATCATTTGCTCTTATTTGTCCAGGTGTTGCTTTTATGGTTTTTGGTATGTTTTTTATCAATATGGGATTGGTTTTAAATGGTGTTGTAGATAAATATTCTATTGCTTATTTTATATTGATGCTTCCATTTATGTTTATTCAATATAAAACAATTATTCTATTTTTTAAATTAAAAAATAAATTTTCATTATAATATTACTTTAGATATAATTACTCAAAATTTTATAGCTATTAATTTAGTTATTTGGAGTAATTATGCGAGTAATAGAACTATTTAAAGAGATCACAAAAATACCACGATGTAGTGGGACTCACCAACCTTTTATAAACTATCTAAAAGAATTTTCAAAAAAAAATCACTATATATGTAAAATAGACAATGCTAATAATATCTTATGTTTTAAAGAAAATGAAAAAGCAAATATTTGTTTACAATCTCACTATGATATCGTATGTTTATCAGATGGAATAGTGCCCGAAATTGTTGAGGCTGATGGATATTTAAGTGCCAAAAACTCTACACTAGGAGCTGATAATGGAATAGGCTGCGCTTATATGCTAGCACTTATGGAAGAAAATCAAAATTGTGAATACCTTTTTACTTGTGATGAAGAGATAGGTTTAATAGGAGCAAACAATATTGAGTTTGAATTAGAGTCAGATTATATGTTAAATCTTGATAGTGAAGCTGAAGGTGAAATCTGCATAGGGTGTGCTGGGGGTGTGGATATCTTCGCAAAAACAACAAAAAATGAATATACTTCAAATGATGAAAATAAAGTATTATATGAGATAGAAATTTCAAATCTTGACGGGGGACATAGTGGTGTTGATATTGATAAAAATATTCCAAATGCTTTAAAACTCATTGCAAAAACTATTAAAGAGTGTAATGCTGATCTCTTAGATTTAAATGGTGGAGAGAGAATAAACTCAATTCCCAAACAAGCAAAAGCAATTATTGCGGTTCCTAAAAATAATACTCCAAAAAGTTCTTGTGAAAATATGAAGATAGTAAAAGTAGAGAGTGGTACTCAACACTATAAAAAACTAGATGAAAATATCATCAACTTTTTATATACTTTTGCAAATGGGGTACGTGGATATGATAAAGAGATCGATGTAGTATTAAGTTCTATAAATTTAGCTATTGTAAAAAATAATATTGATGATTTTGAGATAAGTTTAAGTGCAAGAAGTATGGATAATAGTGAACTTGATAATATAAAACAAGAAACGGTAATTTTTTTAGAGATGTTGGGGTTTTCTGTATCTACAGATGGAAAATATCCAGCGTGGAAACCAGAGCAATCTGAATTTAATAAAGATGTATTACAAATATATAAAAAATTTATACCAGATGCTGCCCTGCATGCTATACACGCAGGATTAGAATGTGCAATTTTTAAAGAAAAGTATCCAAATATACAAGTGTGTTCTATTGGTCCAAATATATATTTTCCACACTCATTGAGAGAAAAATGTGAAATATCATCTGCCCTAAAACTGTATGAGATAGTTCAAAATATTGTAAATAAGTACAAAAAATAGTCTTCAAAGAAAGGTCTTAAAATAGTCTTAAGTTAAGTAAAACTTATTATAAAAAAGACTATAATGCGAAAATAAAATTATAAGGTTAATGATAAATGAAAAACTTTTCTATTAAAACAAAACTTCTATTGATTGTAATCAGTACAATTATTACAATCTCTAGTGTACTTGCATTTCAAGCTGTTCATGCGATTCATGAATTAAGCAATGAGAATATTGCAAAGTATAAAACAGAGGCTTATGCTCATAAAAAAGCAGAGCTAGCAAATTATATAAGTGTTGTGTTACATACTATTAATTCTTATCAAAAAAGAATAGGTAACAGTTCAAAGTCGGAAATAAAGGAAAAAGTAATCGATACTATTTCCCAAATACGATATGGAAAAAATGGATATTTCTGGATAAATGATTTTGATTCAAATATGATATTTCACCCTAAAAAAGAATTAGTAGGAAAAAACTTTAAAGGCAATTCAAACTTGAGTTTTATAGATCAAGGTGTAGATGCTTTAAAATCTAGATCAACTACAAATGCATTTATTAGCTACTCTTTTTCAAATCCCACAACAAATAAGATTGAACATAAAATGTCAAATGTTGCTGTAGTAAAAGATTGGGGATGGATAATAGGAACAGGAGTTTATACTGATGAGATAGAAAATATTATTCTTGATATGAAAAAAGCGGAAGCTGAAGAGGTGGATTTTATAATGATGGAGATAATAGGAGAAGCATTACTTTTATCAATACTAATTATGTTTCTAGTCTCTTTTATCTCTACAAAATATATCAGTACTCCTATGAAAAAATTTGAAGAGGGGTTATTAAACTTTTTTGAGTATTTAAATAGAGACAGAAGTGAAGTATCTCTTCTTGATAGCAGTAGTAACGATGAAATAGGAACTATGGCAAAAGTAGTAAATGAAAATATTAGGAAAACACAGGCTTCAATAGAAGAGGATAGAAAAGTTATAGATGACACTATTCATATATTAAGTGAATTTGAACAAGGTGATTTATGTCAAAGAGTTCAGTCTAATACATCAAATCCAGCATTAAAAGAATTGACCGTACTCTTAAATCAAATGGGTTCAAATATGGAAACAAATATTGATAATGTATTAAATATATTAGAAGAGTATTCAAATAGTAATTATATCAATAAAGTTAATACAACTGGTGTCAAAGAACATTTATACAAGTTAGCAAATGGTGTAAATAATTTGGGTGATTCAATTACTGAAATATTAGTAGAAAATAAAAAAAATGGATTGATTTTAGAATCTAGTAGTGAAAAATTGTTATATAATGTAGATACATTAAATAAAAATTCAAATGAATCAGCTTCAGCATTAGAACAAACTTCAGCTGCACTAGAAGAGATGACAAGTAACATAGCCTCAAGTACTGAAAATGTTATTAAAATGTCAGATTTTGCTAGTTCATTAACTACATCTGCAAATGAAGGTGAAAGCTTAGCAACACAAACAACAACTGCAATGAACGATATAGATGAAAAAGTAAATGCAATAAATGAGTCAATTACAGTTATAGATCAAATAGCATTTCAAACAAATATACTTTCTTTAAATGCAGCAGTTGAAGCTGCAACAGCAGGGGAAGCAGGAAAAGGTTTCGCTGTTGTTGCTCAAGAAGTACGAAATCTTGCTTCAAGAAGTGCGGAAGCTGCAAATGAAATTAAACTATTAGTACAAAATGCAACAAATACAGCAAACGAAGGGAAGAAAATATCTGATCAAATGATTCATGGGTATAATGGATTAAATAGTAATATTACAAGAACAATTGACTTAATCGGTGATATTGAAAATGCGAGTAAAGAACAATTATCAGGGATTGCACAAATTAATGATGCAGTAAATAATTTAGATAAACAAACACAAGAAAATGCAACAATTGCATCTCAAACAAATGATATTGCAAGACAAACAGATACAATAGCTAAGTTAGTGGTATCTAATGCAAATGCAAAAGAGTTTGTTGGAAAAAATAATAGACATATAAATGAGATTATTAATGGGAGTTCGAGAGGAAAAGATATCAAAAAGCACTCAATTAACCATCTAAAAAAATCTAATGTAAATAATCTTAAAGAAGTAAAATCATCTTCAAATACTAATGATGAATGGTCTAGCTTCTAAATTTATAATATTCCATACATTATAGTTTTTATAATGAATGGAATATTATTTTCTCTTTTTAACAAGTGAGTTTTATACTAACAGCTTGATATAATCTAATTTGTATTAAAATTGATTAAATCAACTAACCATTCGGTTAAAAAGGGAGATGATGAAGAAAATTTATTTAGGCTTTTTATTACCATTTTGTATGTATGGTGAAAATTTAGTGGAATTAGTTGATTTGTCATTACATAATCAATTAATAAAATCAACGCAACAAAATATAGATTCAATTAAAAAAAAGTATCAAAGTGTACAAAGTAATTATTTACCAAATATTACTGTAGGTGCAACATATAGTAATACAAACGAAGAAACAGCATCAACTCCTAGTAGTGCTTATACCACTTATGCAAATATAAATTATATTGTTTATGATGGCGGTAAAAAATATGCTGTATATAATGCTTACGAAAATAAAATTAAAAGTGCAAATGAAAATTTACAGACATTAAAAAATGATATTACATTGCAAGTTATTAGTCACTATTTTAATTACTATTCTTTTATAGCCCAAAAAGAAGCAAAACAAAAAGAGATAGAGCAATTAAAAGCACAATACAGTAGACTAGAAAGATTTTTAGATGCAGGAACAACTACTAATGATGAGGTAGACAAAATCAGAGCTCGTGTTGAAAATGCAAATGTAGCACTTCATGAAAGTGAACTTAATATTCAAACAATATTGCATAATTTACAGTATATAGTATCGAAAAAAGTTATTTTAGAATCTGGATCAAGTATAGATAATATCTTCTCAATTAGCGATGAAAAAAGAGCAGATATAAAAGCACTAGAATATGATATGAAAACACTTTTATCAAATGCACGTGCTACGAAAAGTTCAAGTTATCCTATACTAAGTTTAGATAATATTTTAAATAAATATAATCTTAATTATGACAATCAAAATTTTCAAAACAGTGCAATAGATTCACAAAATATTTTTAAAGTAAATGTATCGTGGAATATTTTTGATTCTGGAAGTACAACAAAGGCTTATGAAAGTGAATATAAAAAATATCAAGCTTTAAAATCAAAATATGAATATGAAAAGAATAAAGCAAATATAGATTTACAACTAGCAATCAAATCATATAATATCTCAAAATTAAAAATTGCTTCTACAAAACTTGCTTTAAAAGCATCAATTTCTACATATACAACAATAGCAAAAAAGTATCAAAATGGTTTAGTAGATAATATTGCATATTTAGAAGCTTTAAGTGAAAAATATAATGCAATGAGTTTTTTAAAAAAGGCACAGTATGATTTAGAGATAAAAAAAGCAAATATTATTTATCATAGTGGTAAAAATGTATGGGAGTATATCCAATGAAAAAAATTCTACTAGCAAGTTTACTTTTAGTTACAAGTTTATTTGGAGAATCAATTTATGCAACGTTTGATGTGGTAGCAAAAAAAAGTGTAAATGTTGCTTTTAGTAGTGGAGGCATTGTAAATACAATTTTTGTAGATATAGGTTCAGTAGTAAAAGTCGGTGATAAATTGGCTGTATTAAATAATAAAGATGTAAAAGCGATGCTAAATATTCATCAAACATCATTGAAATATGCAAAAAAAGATTATGATAGACAAGAAAAAATAAAAAATATCATAGACAAAGCTAAATTTGATAAATATGAAAATGTTTATGAGAGTGCTAAAGCTCAAGTTATATATCAAAAAGCAATATTAGAGAAAACTATATTACAAGCACCTTTTGATGCAGTTGTTATCTCAAAAGAGATAGAAAGTGGAGATGTAGTTAGTGGTCAACAAGCAAAAACGGCATTTAAACTTCAAAGTATAGAGAAGCGAAAATTGATTTTGCAGTTTGATCAAAAATACCACAAAGTAGTAAAAATAGGGGATATCTTTTCATATAAACTTGATGGAGATGATACAAAATATACGGGTATAATTAGTAAGATCTATCCATATTCAAATAGCAAAACAAGAAAAATAGGTGCTGAAGTTTTAACGAGTGGTGTTTTAGTTGGACTATTTGGCGATGGTTATATTACTAGTAAATAAGGATTTTTTATGAAAAATATTGTTAAAAATTATGGTATGTTTTTTCTTTTATTTGGGGTATTTATAATGGCTGGATATTTTATATATATGAAAGTAAATCCACAAACATTATCAGCAAACTTAATATCAAGTAGTGGTAGAGTTGATGGGGATTTGATACTAATAGGGAGTAAATACCCAGCAAGAGTAGATGATATTTTTGTAAGTGAGGGTGAGTCTATAAAAAAAGGGCAAAAAATAGCTCTTTTAAAATCAGATGAACTAAAATCAAAACAAGAGTTTTCTTTTTATGCAATTAAAAGTGCAAAAGATGAAAAACTATCGTTTGAAAAAACACTACAAGCAAAATACTTAGAACTAGAACTCTTAGAAAAAACTTTACCAAACTTAGTTTTAATAAAAAAAGAAAATTTAAAAGAGTTACAAAACTCTATAAAAGAGATAGATATAAAAATAGAACAGTTTGAACTACAATGTGACAAATGTGAAAAAGACTATATAAGAAATAAAGAGTTATATCAAACAAAAGCTATAAGTGATGATAAGTTTGAATTAGTAGAACTAAAATATAAAAGCAATAAAAAAGAGCTAGCCACTTTAAAACTAAAAAAATCAAAACTTCTAAACAATGAAAAAATAGTAAAAACACAAGTAGAGATACAAATAGATGATCTAAAAAAAATAGATATTGCAAAACACAATATAAAAGCATTGAGCTTAAAAAATAGTTCATTAAGCTCAAAAATCAAACAACTCAAAGCATCAAAAAAAGAGATAGATGCGATGATAAAAGAGTTGGAAATAAACTCACTTGTTGATGGTTTTGTAGTAGAAAAGATAGCTAATAAAGGTGAGCTAGTAGCCCAAGGCTCACCAATAGTAACTTTAAGTGATACAAATACTTACTATCTAAAACTTTTTATAGATACTATGGAAAATGGAAAAGTAAAAATAGGAGATAGCGCAGTGATATTTTTAGATGCCTATCCAAACAAACCTATCAAAGCAAAAGTAGCAGCAATATCTGCAAAAGCTGAGTTTACTCCAAAAGAGGTGAGTGTAAGAAGTGATAGAATACAAAGAGTTTTTGCAGTACATCTAAAACCAATAAAATATGACCCCATATTAAAACTAGGAATACCAGCTATTGGTATAATCTCTATAGATGGTAAAGATTTACCATCTTCATTAAACGACATACCACAAATCTAAAATGAACAGTTTAGAAGTTGAAAACGTATCTATATCGCACAAAAATAAAATAGCTATCAATAATGTTTCTTTTAAAGCTCAGGCAGGAGAGATAGTTGGATTTATTGGAGCTGATGGTGCAGGGAAAAGTTCAACTTTAAATGCTTTGAGTGGTGTAATAAATTTTGATGGAAAAATAACATATAACAATCACTCATACAAAAGTCCAAAAGAAGCCACAACAATCAAAAAAGATATAGGATATATGCCTCAAGGTTTGGGGCTTGTTTTATATGATACATTAACGGTAAAAGAGCATTTTGATTTTTTTACAAATATACGAGATATAGATAACACAAAGCAGTTTCAAGAGTATAAAAAAAATCTCTTAAGTATGGCAAATCTTGAAAAGTTTTTGGATAGAAAAGCTCATGATTTAAGTGGTGGTATGATGCAAAAGTTATCTTTGATTTGTACTATGCTTCATAGACCATCACTTCTAATACTAGATGAACCAACTACAGGAGTAGATCCACTTAGTAGAATAGAGTTATGGGAGATACTAAAACAAAATGCAAAAGAGTTTGGAACTATATGTATAACAAGTACAGCATATATGCAAGAAGCTTCAAAGATGGACAATATTTTACTCTTTGATGAGGGGAAAATAATAGCTCAAGATACAAGCGATAATCTTTTGAAAACTGTAGAACCTTTTGTATATGAAAAAACAAGTAGTTTAAAAAAACATATAACAGTAAGTGATACTACATATAGTTTGGAAAAGTTAGATGTCAAAAAAAAGATTCCAACTTTGGATTCATTGTTTTTTATAAATGCACTCAAAAAAGATAAACTTTTACCAAAACTAGATATATCAAAAATAGAACAAAAAGAAAAAAAAACTGATGTGATGTTAAAAGCTAATAATCTTACAAAAATATTTGGTGATTTTATAGCAAATAAAGATGTAAATATTGAGCTAAAAAATAAAGAGATACTAGGACTTTTAGGTGCAAATGGAGCTGGAAAAACTACTTTTATAAAAATGCTTTTAGGACTTTTACCAATAGATGGTGGTGAGTTATATCTTTTGGGCAAAAATATAAAAAATGCAAAAGATAGAAAAGAACTAAAAAGTAAAATAGGATATGTAAGTCAACACTTTGCCTTATATGATGATATGAGTGTAAGAGAAAATATGCTGTTTTTTGCTTCTATGCACAATATAGATAAAAATAAAGCCAATGCTTTAATAGATAAGTATTCAAAAGAGTTAGGTTTTGTTGAGTATTTAGAAGCTTTTCCAAAAGATTTGCCTTTAGGGATAAATCAAAGGTTTTCTTTAGCTGTTGCTATTTTACATGAACCAGTTGTATTGTTTTTGGATGAGCCAACTAGTGGTGTGGATTCGATCGCTAGAGCACAGTTTTGGGAGCTATTAAAAATACTCAAAACAAATAGAGATATATCTATACTAATTACGACACACTATATGAGTGAAGCTGAGTATTGTGATAGAGTGGTATTATTAAAAGATGGTGAAAAAATAGCAGATGATACAGTGAAAAACTTTTATGCAAAACATCCAGATGCAAAAGAGTTTGAAGATATATTTTTGGAGTACTTTAGATGAGATATAGAATCATAAAAGGTTATTTTGTAAAAGAGATACTAGAGCTTATAAGAACAAAAATGATACTTATGCCTTTTTTTATACCATTTTTGATAGTTGTATTGTTTGGGTATGGTATCAAGATGCAAGTAACAGATGTAAGAGTACATATAATAGACAATGATAAAACAAATCTATCAAATACTCTTATCTCAAAGTTTGAACACTCAAAATACTTTAATACAAGTGTAGAAAATATAAGTGAAGCACAAGCATTAAAAAAAATCAAACAAGCTTCAAAAGATGTCATCATAATCATCCCATCATCTTTTGAAAAAAATATCTTAAAAAATGTAAAAAGTGAAGTTGGTATATTTATAGATGCATCTTTTCCATCAAGAGCTACAACTATTACAAACTATATACAAGGAGTGGTTCTAAGTTTAGCAAGTGAATTAAACTTACAAGGTAGTAATAGTATCACTCTAAATAATAGAAACTTATTCAATCAAGCTTTAAGAGATGAGGAGATGATAGTGCCTGGACTTTTAGGATTGGTACTTTTAGTATCTCCTGCTATTTTAACTGCTTTATTAGTAGCAAAAGAGAAAGAAAAAGGGACTATATTTAACTTTTATTCATCTTCTGTTACTAAAGTAGAGTTTGTTATAGCCAAACTTTCAGCTGTATTTACACTAGCTTCTTTAAATATATTTTTGTTGTTTTTACTTGTGATTTATTTGTTTGATTTACCTTTTAGGGGTAGCTTTTTATTGTATATTTTAAGTAGTGAGATATATATTTTTATATCTTTGAGTATTGGTTTTGTTATATCTATTTTGGTATCTAGTCAGATTGTTGCTGTTATTGTTACATTGTTGATGACTATTTTACCAGGGTTTTTATACTCAGGTATGCTTATGCCTATATCTTCTATGGGAGCAGAAGCTTATATCATAGCACATATCTATCCAGTGATGTATTACAATCATATCATTTATGATGTGTTTCTTATAGGGCAAGGGTTTGATTCTTTTAAGATAGTATTTTATCTAGGGTTATTGATAGCTTATGCTATAGGTTTTTTTATCTTATCAATACTTCTTTTAAAAAAGGAGATAAGATAATGAAGCAATTTTTAGCAATATTAACTAAAGAGCTTTTAGGTTTTCTCCGTTCTTATGGTTTAGTTTTTATGGTGATATATTTTTTTACTGCTGAGGTTTATGTAGCAGGTGAGGGTGTAGAAGTAGAGGCTAAAAATGTTGCCATTGGTATTGTAGATAAAAGTGCTGGGGGAATAAGTAAAAAAATAGTGACAAACTTACATAAGCCAGAGTTTCAAGAATCTATATACTACAAATCACAAAAACAACTAAGCGATGCTATTTTTAATAAAGAGATAATGGTAGGGCTTATATTTGATGAAGATTTTGAAAAGAACTATTATAAAAAACAAAATCCATCTATAAATATACTAATAGATAGTACAACAGCTAGTCAAAGTCTTATGGCAATAGCATATTTGCAAAATATTATATTTGATTTTAACAAAGTATCTATACCACTTGATTTAAAAGTACATAAACTTTTCAATGAAAATGCAGATACAAAACTATTTATGTCTGTGAGTGAGTTACTTTCTATAGTAACACTTCTAACTGTTGTATTAAGTGCTATAGTTTTTGTAAAAGAGAAAGAGAGTGGTACTTGGGATATTATGCTTCTTATGCCTGTAGACCCTAAGCTTATCATCATAGCTAAAAGCTTATCTCAGATTATTATCATAATGTTTGGTGTGGTTTTAAGTGTTGGGTTTGTACTGTTTGGGATATTTGATGTCCCTATCAATGGTAATATATGGCACTTCTTTTTACTAACACTTTTATATGTAGCAACTACAACGGGTATTGGACTATTTATAGCTTCTGTTAGTAAAACAGTTATTCAAATTGCACAATTATCTATAATCATAATCATGCCTATCATATTT
>Ga0193960_1000627_pt1 | contig 14432 bp, 14 predicted proteins | sample FB_3_MG_FD_140338 | JGI IMG/M metagenome (GOLD analysis project Ga0193960, IMG submission 140338) | Microbial mat bacterial communities from the Broadkill River, Lewes, Delaware, United States - FB_3_MG | ecosystem: Environmental > Aquatic > Freshwater > River > Microbial mats | place: USA... | reverse complement strand
TCATCTTCGCGAGTAACTATGACATGATGCCAATTACCATCAGTTAGTGTGATGTTACTATCAATCTCATCGCCATCATCGCGAACTTTTACCCGTACCTTATCATCATCAACTAAATATATTTCCAACTCATCATCGGAAGTGCTATTACCTAGAGCATGTAGCACTTCTTGCTGTGACTTATCCACATCAGTGTTTAACCAAAAAGATACGGAAAAATCATCTAGGCCATCTAATGAATCACTGGGCACATGAACCCAATCGCTTGTTCCGCCGGCAGATAAGTCAAGTGACTTGTTAATCACGGCATCATTTACCGGATTAGGAATGGCATTAGTTTGTCCATGATAATTACCTGACTGATCAATAACTTCACCTGCAGATTCATTGTAACTACATTCATCAAAGCGATAATCTAATATTGCTACAGCAGGTTGGGGTGGACCTTGGCAAAAGTCACCAAAATCAGGCTCTATTTGGGTGAAATTAACGATTGACGGGCTGTTTAAGGTAACGTCTTGACCATTTACGGCCCCTGTTACCTCACTTAAACTATTGAGGGTTACATCGCCTCTAGCGTATATAAAAGCATTAACTTCACTATTTGACAAAATACTAATATCGTCACGACTAAAAATTAACAGCTCTGTGCCATTACCTGCTATGTTAACTTTAGCTTCCGAGTTTATTTGCACACTACGTCGAACAAACAAACGTACAGTACCAGGCGAATCAATTATAACCTCACTCTCAAAGAGCAATGATGCTGTATCACGAAAACTATAGTCTCCAGGCTCTAGTCTTAACGTAGCGTTTGAACCTACAGTCAGCCGATTATAATCACCAGGAGAAATAGTTTGAGTTTGCCCAAATCCTACAGTGATATTGGGCTGATTATTAACAAAAACATTATAGTTAGCGCTAGCCGAAATGGTTCCTGAGTTAGTACATGGCCCCGTATCACAACTCACGCCGCCTGAATTATCTTGAATCGGATTTCGCGAAGCCAAAATGTTACCCGCAGGACTATTCATCACTTTCGATTGCCATTGAAATGTAATAACACCACTATTGCGATTCGATTGCACTCCATTGGGAAAAACAGCAGAACATTCAGCCGCTATAACTTTAACTTGGAATAAAAATAATAGTAAAAAGAAAAAACTTGCTCGATAGTTCACTACAAGCTCCTCGCTTCAACTTGTATCGTACGACTGCTACGAACTACACCAATTGATTGATCAGCAATCGCACTACTTCCACACTCTCCAGTACTTGTTAAACGATAGTAATTAATCGTATCGTGTGTATTGTACAAATTGCAATTTACCATAGCTCGACAATGATCTAAGCCGTCAACGCCCGATAAATCATAAGTATCATCAGCAGGACATGCATTAGCTCCATTTAAGGGAAAGGTTAACTGTAGATGAGCCTGCATACCTGAATTAGCCGCCATTAGCGCCCGAGTGCCGATGACTTCTTGGGCAATAGTTTCGCTACTTGTCGATAATACTTTCACTAAAGCACTACCTAACAATAAAAGCACTATGATAATAAATAATGACAGCATAAGTGCACTCCCCTGCTGGGAGTACGATTGGGTAATATATCTCTGCCTGAAATGAGCGTTATACTTCATCATAATTTAGCTCTACTACCTGGCTCCGTAATATACTGTTAATTCACTTTATTCTCTAAGAACAAAAATCTGTTATTTATTAAAAGGTAACGCTATCTGCCCGACTTAGCAATATTTCTAACTAAGAACTGCATTATGACTACTAAGGTACATTATTCACATGTACTGCATTATCAAACACTACACGCTCTCCCTCACGAGTAAAAATGAGCTTAATTTGAATAACCGCATTACGTTGTAAAGTGGCATTCACTACAGTAAAAGGTAGCTCTCCTTGAGAGTAAGCAAGACTTTCAGCCATTAAGCTCCTACTAGCACCCAAGGCTATCAAATCATTTGAGCTTTGCTGGTTTTGCAGTAAATTATAGTTACTAAAGCGCTCTATTTTAGCCTCACCACCAGTTAAAATGACACAATAAGAAATAGGAGAATTAATGATATAAGCGCGACGCGTAGGTGAATGCGCTGCAAAACTTTCTGCCCCCTCCAATGTCAACGTTGCTACCTGTGAGGGAGCCACTGGCAAACTATAACTATCAAGTGAGTAGCGTCTGTTGTTATTGCTATTATAAATATCTTGCCCTAAGACATTCGTTGGATAAACCACTATGGAGTCAGAGCAATTTGCACAGACATAATCATTGCCATCAATATCAATAAATGGAATGACCTCTAAGGTATCACTATTTTGTGGGCTTACAGGAATATCCGTATATACCGTACTTGCTACGATTGGGGTAAACTCTAAACATTGCTCAGTAGCAGTATTGGTTTGTCGTATACTATTGGGCACTGCATTGCGTAGTTCTCGGTTAAGCCTTTCAACAACAAAGCGTGCACTTGAAATTAATTCATCACGCTCACTGACATTTAAATATGTTTGGGTCGTTAATTTTATAAAGCCTGTAATACCGACTGCCATTACCCCGAGTAAGATAATAACAATGATGAGCTCCATTAAGGTAAAGCCTGCACTCTGCTTGAATGAAGGCATATATTTGTTAACAGAATACTTTACTGAATAGCGCATCAGAAGTTCGCCTTGTGGCTGGCAAACTCAATGTCTGTGCCCAAAGGAGTGGTCACTACTACTGTAATTTTTTTAGCATTTATTGCAGCTAAGCCTAAATCCCCGCCAGCGTAAATAACTGAAACATTTAGGTCAAAGCTGGTGTAGCCTGAATCTAACCCCGAATTTATCGCATTAACTTTTAAGCTAAAACCATCAAAGTCATCAACGTCATCAAAGGTATTTACATCGTTAGGGTCTTCGCCATCATTATCTCGACCACCAACACCATTATCGGGGCCTAGCGCTACAGAGCAAGCTGGTTTGCCAACTTCGCCACATCGATGTCTGCCGCCGGCCATATCGGAGCGATTATCATATGCTCGACTATTAATGTCGTTCATTAGACTTTGTGCCAATTCTGCTGCTTTAATTTGTAAAATAGCATCTGCACTTTGCTCTTCTGTCGGTGCTATTAAAGTTGAAATAATAGAGAGAGAAATCGCTAATACCACAATAGATAAAATGATTTCTATTAAGGTAAATCCACGATTCATTTGTTTAAGCTTTTTGGACAAAAGCTTGCTCTTATTATAGGCCATGAATATAGCCCTCTGGTTCTATTTGTATCGTTAGTGTTTCAACACCACTTGCTACATTTATTATACACCCATTTGCACAGCCGCCAATTGGCCGCCCTAACCAGTCAAAAGCAATAACGGCATTTCCCACAAATGACACACTAAAGGTAATATTATAACGGCTATCAACGACATGCCCTGTGATATCTTTATCTTCATTCCAATCACCATTTAAGGTGATATCGTCACAATCAATACGATTTGGCACACCATAACGAGAGTTTTCGATAATTAAGTGGTGGCAATAGCTATCACCAGAGGCATTATCTTGACGAGTTTGTTGCATTGCGCGCTGCTGAGTTAACCGTAGCGCTGAAATTAACTGTGCTCTATGACTATGTGCTTCATAAGCATTAGTGCCATCAAATTTAGGCAGCACGTTTACCGCTAATATCCCAAGCAAGATAATAACGGTAACCAGTTCAACTAAGGTGAAACCAGATTGATATTTCATGTAGTTAATTATACAGCATAATCAGAGTTATATTTTTAACAAAATAAAGTACTTAAAGCAAAAAGGAGAGCCGAAGCTCTCCTAATACTATATCAAAGGTTTATACCTGAATTATAAACAAACCACTACATCAATGATAGGTGAAGTACCTAGAGCTTGAGATTCTTGGTAATACGCAAAACAACTTGATTCAGCAGGTGTTGGTGCATCATTGTCGGCAGGTAAAGCTGCTGGTTCCACACCATTTTCTGGATAAACGACAACATATCCTGCAATAGAATCATCTGAAATAATGAACTCATCAGCATTGACATCTAAAAGTAAAGCCCAGTCAGCTGCTGGATCTGTAACAGGTGCTGCACCCGCTGTAGAAATAGGGTATCCCAAATCCACATTAACTGAAGCATTTTGACTATTTACAACAACCGTTTCACCATCACCTGCTGCTGCTGCTTCATTCCCTTTAATCAATGATTTACTGTGCACAAGTGTTGAAGCACTTTGCATTGAAGCTTTAACTGCTTGCAATGTCGCTGTTCGTGCATCAGCTTGTAAATTAATAAACTTAGGTGCCGCGGTTACCGCTAAAATTCCTAAGATCACAATAACTACAACTAATTCGATTAATGTAAAACCTTTCTGTGCTTTATTTTTCATTGAATATTTCATATTTTACCTTTACCACTTAAAATCATTACAAACACTATCTATAATTTATAACTTATCGTCAAGTACTTATGGTGTATTCACATACACAACGACTTCACTATTTGCTGCATTGTAAGTAAAGTTATTACCAACGGCGGTACTACCCGCTGGTGAAACATAATTACCAGCCCCATTTTTATCTAAAGACTCTTTTAAATAAAAGACACAACCAGTGAAAGTTTGAGTCGCACCAGCTGAATCTGTTAATGATACACTGGTAGTATCAGCTAAATAGTCAATGCTTAATCCAGCATTATTTAAATCAGCTACCGCTGAAGAAATACTTGGCGGCTGAGCAAACACACCTTGCCATAACTCAACACAGCGAGCATTTGTCATGTCTGCTGTACTGGCATTACCATTAACAAGCCCTACAGGGTAACCAGGACGTATGCTTTTATCATTAGGTGTTGGTGGCGTTGTTAAAGCAAAAAAGCTACCCTCATAATCAATACGATTCACATTAGCAGCCGTTGGTCGCCCTTCTGCTTCCCATTGTGCTCTAACTAAAGAAACCCCTGTTGCAAAACCGCCGGCCATGCCTTCAATATTGGCTTGTTTCGCTTGGTCTGTTAAATCTAAAAACTTAGGAATTGCCGTAACTGCAAGAAAACCTAAAATAACAACAACAATGACTAATTCGATTAAGGTAAAACCGCGCTGGTTATTTAAGCTTTTCACACTATGTAGAGAAAACACTTTATTCATATGAGCCTCACAAGCCTTGATATTCGATCGTTAACACCATTGTAACAACGTTTAATTAAATAAGTCACTTATTTAATTAACAGAAACCTCTTTAAGAACAAATTACTATTAAGTAATTACCTCAAATAACATTTCCAATCTAATAGTTTCAGTGTAGCGTATTTTCATGATTAACGATTCAATTGGAACTTGCTTCTTTGAGGTTAACTTCACTATTCATATATATTACTCACCGCTGTCACTTCCCCTGTTTCACTGATATAGTCAAAAAATTGCCCACTTGATAAAATATAACGACAATGATGGAAGTTATTTTCGGGACGTTTTAACTCAATCGCCGCTATCGATAATTTCATTAATGACATTGGGACTGCCATTGCTAATCGCCAAATTTCTTCACAAGAAAAGTCATTTTTATGCGTATCTAGCCAACCATGATTATTTAACTGAACAAGCTGTTTTTCTGAATTATTTAATTGTCCAAGGGCTACAACACTCGGTTTCTTCTCCATTAACCATTGTGCATGTACCGCAACAACTGTGCTATTAAAACTTTGCGCTAAGCTAGTAAAACCTGTTGTGGTTATTTGCTCTTGATGCTCAAAAAAATAACTAATAAACACTTTCATTAAAAGCGCTAATAACACCACAATAATGATAAATTCAGCCAATGACTTTTCTCGTTTTTCAACTTTATTTATCATGGCTAATACCTACAGTATTTTGCACAAAGTTACTTACCTTGCATTGCTGAGGCCATATCCCACATAGGTGTAAATATACCTAGCGCTAACACTAACACCATAGCTGCAACAACAATGAGTAATAAGGGTTCAATTCTGGCTGTCAGCGTACTTAAATCGTAGTCGACTTCTCTCTCGTAATAATCACCGACTTCTTTGAGTAAATCATCAACTCTGCCGGTCTCTTCACCTACAGCAATCATTTGCAATACCAAAGGGGTAAACAAAGTGCTGGCAATAGCGGCACGCAATAAACTTTCACCACTTTCAATAGCGACACGCATAGCGACAATTTTTTCTTTCATAAAGCTATTGTCTACGGCATCTGCTACTAAATTAAGTCCTGATGTCATTGGTACTCCCGCCGTTAACACAATACCAAAACTATGGGAAAATCTCGCCAATATTGAGCGTTCAATGATACTGCCAATAATAGGTATTTTAATTTTACGTCTGTCCCAAACGTATCGACCTTTTTTTGTCTTTAGCGATTGTCTTAGCGCCAGTATGACTGCGACTACACCAACTAACATGTAAGGCCAATAATTGATAAAAAAGTTTGAGCTAGCAATAATAAATTTAGTCGCCCAAGGTAAATCAGCACCAAGTTTGGAAAACATACTGGCAAACGTCGGGATAACCCAAATATTTAAGATAACTAGTGCAGCAGACAAAGCGATGATCACCATTGTAGGGTAACGCAATGCCGTTTTAATGCGCTTTCTTGTTGCTTGCTCTCGCTCTAGGTAAGTTGTTAATTTGAAAAAGGATTGATCAAGCTGACCAGTATTTTCGCCAACATGTATCAATGAAATAAACAATGAGCTAAAGATATTGGTGTGCTGATTTAATGCTGAAGATAAGGTATAGCCCCCTTCCAATTGCTTACCAATATCAAGTAAAGCCTTTTGCAAGCTCGCAGAATTACTTGATTCAGCCATACCATTGATGGCTCTTAATATTGGTACACCCGAACGCATTAAGGCATACATTTGTCGACAAAAAATAATCATTTCGTCTAACGAGACACTGTCAAAACCAAAGAGTTCTTTCACATCGACACTGGCTAAGCTAGCTTCAGATTCTTGCTTGGCTTCATTAATTGAAGTGGGCGTTATATTCTGTCGAAATAATTGTTCAGCCGCTGCCGTCGAGCTCACCGCTTCAAGCTTGCCCTTTATTTGACCGCCACTAATATTTCGACCTGTATAATTATATAATGCCATATCGCACAGTTAACCTTGTTAGCTTACGTCGACAGTTTCAACAAGCCTTAGCACTTCTTCAACGGAAGTGATGCCTTGAACTGCGTAGTCAAATGCTGCTTTAGCTAAAGGAGTAAAGCTAGGGTTTGCTTTTGATAATTCAGTAAATGCCTCACTATCATCTCTTTTTAATGCGGCCATCATACCTTCATTCATTTCTAATAATTCAAAAACACCAATACGGCCCCTGTAACCTGTGTATTGACAGGATTGGCAACCAGTACCATGAGAGAATTTAGCTTGCTTCGCTTGTTCTCCTGCTAGGTTAGTTAACCACAGTAGTTCTTGCGCATCAGGAACATACTCTTGTGTGCAATTATCACAAACTCGACGCACTAATCGCTGTGCAATAATTGCCCGTAAAGAGCTACCTACTAAAAATCCAGCAGCCCCCATATCAATTAAACGCAATGCACTGGTGATAGCATCATTTGTATGCAGGGTTGATAGCACTAAGTGACCAGTTAATGCGCCTCGAAGACCTATCTCTACGGTTTCTTGATCGCGCATCTCACCTACCATCATAATATCGGGATCTTGGCGTAATGCGGTACGTAAAACACTTGAAAATGTTAAATCAATTTTTGTGTTCACTTGTACCTGATTCACACGTGGTAAACGGTATTCCACAGGGTCTTCTACTGTAATAATCTTTTTGCTCGCTTTATTTAATTCGCTAAGCGCAGCATATAATGTCGTTGTTTTACCGCTACCTGTAGGCCCTGTAACTAACACCATACCATGAGGGCGGGTAATCTGATGCCGAACACGTTTAATTAAATCTTCGGGCATACCCGTTTGATCAAATGACAATAAGCCTGCTGACTGATCTAGAAGTCGCATAACAACAGATTCACCATATTGCACTGGCATTGTAGATATACGTACATCAATATTATGCCCACTGATTTGGATATTAAATCGACCATCCTGTGGAATACGTTTTTCTGAGATATCTAAGCCTGCCATGAGTTTTAAGCGAAGCACCATAGCCGAAGCAATTTTATTTTCTTTAAGAATATTTTCTTGTAAGACACCATCAATACGTTGCCTAATACGTAACTGACTTTCGTCAGGCTCAATATGAATATCTGATGCTCGCATTTGCACAGCATCTTCAAATACTGATTGTAATAACTTCCCTACCGTTGCATCACCCGTTTCATCAACAAAGGAGGTCGACAAATCGAATTCTGAAGTTTCTTGGTATTCTTCTTCTAATTGCGAAGCAAATGATTCAATGTCTGCAGTTCGACGATACAAGCCATCAAAGGCATCATATAGTTGCGACTCCATAACAACCGCAAGTTCAATGCGTTTAGGAGCAAGCATATTCTCGAGTTGGTCTAAGCCACTTAAATCGGCAGGATCACTCATACCAAGCAGCACAGAATCGCCCTTATCTTCAATAATAAGCGCTCTTAAGCGACGCGCATGAACCTCTGGAAGTAAATTAGCGATGGAAGTCGGTATTTGTCGTTGGCTAATATCTAGAAATGGTACATTAAGCTGTTGAGCTAAAAACTGAAGTAATTGTTTTTCAGACAAATAACCTAATTCAATAAGTGTATCACCCAACTTACGGCCAGACGTCTTTTGACTATTTAAAGCCTGCATTAGTTGCTCATTGGTAATGATATGCTCATGTACCAATAAATCACCTAACCGCATTTTTAACTTGGGCGCCGCCATTTTTCTCTCCTAACTATGCCGTTCTTTATTGACCTAAGGCAATTAATCTTTGTTGTGCAAATTGAGCTGAAGCATTTGTTAAATCACCTTTAGCTAATGCTAGTTTGTAGGCTTGCCCAGCTAAATCAAATTGACTATTTTTATCATAAACAATCGCTTGTCCAAGGTACCAACGACCTACCATTGGCTGCATATCAATCAAGTGCTGATAGCTTTGAATAGCCATAGTAAAGTGAGCCGTTTCTTGCGCCACACTTGCTAACAAGACTTGATATTCCTCTTCCTTAACATTCGCTAAGGGCTCTAATATATTATAGGCTAAACGAAATTTTTTCTGTTTAACATATATTTGCGCTTTCATTTGGCGTAAATCACTATCGTTAGGAGCTAATGCCACCCCTTGTGACAGTAAATTACTTGCCTTGTTATAAGCTTTTCTTCCATACCAGAGTGCCGCAAGTTTTTTTCTTGCTTCAAGATGTTCAGGTTGAATGATAAGGACGTCTTCAAGTAGTTGCTCAGCCTTGGCTACATTTCTAGTTGCTAGCATTTCATCAGCTTGCTGCAATTTTTGTGTAACCAGTTCACTGGCCGTCAATTGTCTTCTTGAAACAGACATACTTGCAGTTTGCTGCTCTTGTTTAACCTGCGGCACTTGCTGAGCAGGTTTGGCAGTATTCACCATTAGTTCTTTTTCTTTCTTAACAGTAGGTTCTATAACAGGCTCTTCTGTTAAACTGCTTTCTTTAACAAATGCACTGTTAGGCTTTGTTACTTGGGTTATCGTTTCTATTTCATTAACCTGTGTAGCTGCATGGGAAGTTTTAGCTGTTAGGCTTGGTTGAGCTCTCTCTGGCATTGCCTCACGTTTAACAAACTTTGTTGGCTTGCCATCATTTGCCTGTTGTTTTATCTCTTTATTCTGCACCGCTATTCGTACTGAGTTTTCTTCAGCTATTGAGGGAGAGTTTATTGCCGTTTTTTGACTAGGTGCTGTATTTGTCACTTGAGGCGCTTTTTGAGATTTTAACGCCTTGTTTTCTTGCTGCAAATTCCAAACATACAAGCCTACAACATTTATAATAACGACTACTGTAACTATGACTGCAATAGCTTTTATCGGAGATGATTTCACTACAGCCGGCGTAGGCACAACACCATGCTGATTTTGCTCAGGAGCTCTCTCTTCTAGGTCCTTTAACATTTGGTTTATAACACTCATAAAGAGACTCCAGACCAATAAATTGCACAGGCTAAGCTTGTCATAACTATCATTACTACGGCAAAAGATGTCAAACTCAGAGGCTTATAACTAACTCCCTCAGTGTCTTCTATAGCTGCTTGTAAATGTTTTTTTGTCATTTGATATTGCCCTTGCCCATAAGCAAGCATAAGCATTTTATGGCATAAAATGTTCACCAATCTTGGAATGCCGTTACTCACTTTGGTAATTTTTTTACTAACAGCTGTTGAAAAAAGTTCAGCACCTTTATATCCCGCCACCTTCATTCTATGCTGAATATAATGCTGAACTTCTTCTTCATTCATAGCACGTAGCTGATAAGAAAAAGTAATACGTTGACGTAATTGTCTAAACTCACTCTGTCCTAAACGTTCATCTAATTCAGGTTGTGCAAATAATACCACTTGCAATAATTTGCGCGTCTCTGTTTCTAAGTTGGTAAACAACCTTAGCGCTTCTAAACTTTCTTCAGGTAAAGCTTGTGCTTCATCTAAAATTAATACAACCGAGTGACCTTTCTTGTGTAATTCAAGTAACTTGTCTTGTATACGCTGCGTTAATAGCTGCACAGACATGCGCTGTGCCTGTTTAACACCCAGCTCAACAGCAACTGCACGTCTTAACTCATTTGGATTTAAATACGGGTTAGGAATATACGCCGTAACAAAATGCTCAGGTATTTCATTTAGCAGCTTTCGACACAATAACGTTTTACCTGTGCCCACCTCACCTACAACTTTAATAAAACCTTCGCCAGTTTTTAAAGCCGTCATTAACACAGCTAAGGCTTCGTTATGAGGTGAAAGCCCTAGAAAGAAGTTAGTATTAGGGGTCAGCGTAAAGGGAAGTTCTTGCAAACCAAAATGGTACAAATACATATTGTTAAGCTATGCCCTCACCTCGTCACCAATACCGCTAACTAAAAAACACTAATTACTCTTGATCGTTACTGCTTTCTTCATTGAAGTGACTTTCTTCAGGGAACCATTGGTCTAGCAATTGACGAGCATCTTGTAATTGATTCTGCCACGTATCAGCACCAACAACGACAGGTTTTAACAGAATCACTAACTCTCTCTTTTGAGTGGTTTCACTTTTACTTTTAAAAAGTTCACCAACCAGTGGTATATCACCCAACAACGGTGTTTTTGACTCTTTATCAATAGTGTATGTTTCAATTAAGCCACCGATAACAACAATTTCACCTGACTTAGCTCTAATAATGGTATCTGATTCACGCACACTACTTTGCGCTAAAGGTAAAATAAGCTCTTCACTTCCAAGCTGAATACTTTTGTTTTGTTCATCAGTTAAAGTCACGGATGGGTGAACATGAAGAACAACATCACCGTCTTTATCAATTTGAGGAGTAACGTCAAGTGCTATACCTGAGAAAAATGGTGTTAGTGTGACTTCTGGTGTGGTTGTCGTTGCCGTTCCCGTAGTCGTTGTGCTAGAGACCTCAGTCACGAAATACTCATCTTCACCTACTTTAATCACTGCCTTTTGGTTATTTGTTGCGGTGATTCTTGGACTAGATAATACTTGCACATTACCCTGAGTTTGCAAAAGGTCTATAACGCCACTAAAGTCTGGACCAGAAAAACTTAAGCTAGTTGCTCCACCAATAGCCGATGAAATAACATTCCCTGAAATACTGCCATTAGTTTGGAAAGTGAAGTTTGTATCACCTAGGCTACCTAAAACCTCATCCCAATGAACACCTTGTTGATAATCATCATTAAGGGTCACTTCCATTATTTTCGCTTCGATTATAACTTGGCGATGTAAATGGGTTTCAGTATCAGTGATAAACTTTTTCACTGCACTTATTTCATCAGGCATACCACGAACTGTCACTAAACCCGCTTGTGGGGACACAATCACCGAACGCCCCCCTTCAGTACCCACAAAAGCCGTTAAGGTTTCTTTCAATTCAAGCCAAAAATCAGATTCATTTTCCGTATAAATATTAATACCGCTGGTTGAGCTTTGGCTATTCGAGTTATTGTTATTACTGTTTTGGTTATTATTACTACCATTCCCACCATTGTTGTTATTGTTATTATTACCACTGGTGTTTGGATCATTTTCAGACACACCACCTGAATTAATACTTGTACTTGAGGTACCAAAACGCTTTAAGAATAAATAATTCAGGGCGATTGTTTCACTACGCATGCCCGAAGGGTAAACTTTAATAATGTTATTACTTTGATGAATCTCATAACCATAAATTTCTTCAATAACATTCAACGTTTCAGATAAAGTAACATCAGTTAGGTTTAGAGAGATTTGACCTGAAACATCTGGATGAATAGCAATGCTGTAGGCTGAGCCTTCGACAATGGCATTAAAAAAATCTTTTGCTTCAACAGCTGTTGCCGCTACTTGCAATCTTTTTTCAGATAATAGCCCTTGCTTAGCTTTTGACATACTTTGCTGCATGACTTCTTGCTGAACAGAGCTTGGAACCTGAGTTAATGGCTTAGGCGCATTGACCGCTTTTGTGTCTTCAATAGCCTCTGACAGACCGTCTTTAAAGTCTGTTGGCTGTGTAGGCACTGACTGACAACCAGCTAATGCCAAAAGCAAGCCTGGGACAATTACGGCTAACGGAATTTTTTTCATAGGAATCATTTTTTCTATCATTGCTACCTGCCAAACCTTACTTGTTGTTTTTTAACACTGATGCTTTATTAACATACAATTTAAGGCGCTCAGTTTCACTGCGTAAGACAACACTATCATCATTTACAGCAACTAGGCGATATTGCCCAATTGATTGATTTACTCGTAATACTTTACCATTTACCACCGCGGTATGAATACCTTCACCATGTATAATAGACTCAAGCACTAGCTTGTTCTCATCCTTAACCAAAGATTGCGACGAACCTTGACCAAAAGGTTTGGTTGGGTCAATATCTGCTGCCCAAAGTGTTAAGGAAGAAAACAAAGAAATAACGACCATAAATAACTTAAACACCAACAAAATCCTCCTTGGTCCCCAAGCTATAAATTTCAATTTCGACTTCATTTACAGGATACTCTTTTAAAGTAAAATCAAACTGTTGCCAAAAGAATGTCCATGACAATTGTTCCAGTTTTTGTAAGTAGGCCATTAAATCAAAATAACTTCCTGAAAGTTTAATTTTGATGCCATGTCGATAAAGGTTTAATCCGGCTTCTTCTAGCACTAAAGGTTCAATAACATCACTTTGGTTTTCTGTTTCACCATCTTGATTAGTTTGTGGAGTAATTAATGGAACAGCACCAATTAACTCAAACGATAACAATGAAACATTAGGTTCTAGCTTAAGTAATTTCAGCAACGCATGACGCATTTGAATGGGGTCAATCAACTCAGAAGTTAAGGCTAATAGCTGTTTATCAACTTTCGCCATTTTATCTTCGATGCGAGTAATTTTACTTTTAATGACAGTATTTGGATCAATTCTTAGGGCGGCTTGATACTCTTTTATGGTAATGGCTTGGGTTTTATTGCTCGATTGAAGCTGCGATATTTGCTTATTCAATTTATCGTTTTCAAGGGACTTCACATCAATAAATAAATAGAAAATAGTGAAGCAAACCGCTACCACCCCAGTTAACAAAATAAGGTACTGTTCCCTGCTGGTTAACTGTAGGTATTTTTCTGTTAATAATTGCCATTGCTGCTTCATTTTGAATCCTCCGCAGCATATTTTGAACTCACAGTAAATTCAGTCATATTGGCTTCATTACGTGTAAGTTCAAACTGAACAAATGATTTCCCTGATAATAATACTGAGTCCTCAAATCCTGCCAACCAAGCAGGTACCGCTTCAGGCTTCTTGGCTAAACCTGAAAAAGTCATATCATCTAAGTTAATATTGATTTGTTGTAAACGAATATCAGGGTGATGCATTTGTGATAACTCTTGCATAGCCTTAGCAAAACCAACGACAAAAGTCCGCTTGGTATCGGTTAACTTTCCATGCAAACCTTGCTTATGCCGCATCAATAAATTTAAGGTTGCCAGTTTATCTTGTAGCTGTTTATCTGGCGCTCGATTTGCGATCTTTTTTTCTAAAGTGTTCACTTGCTGACTTTGCTTATTACTTTGCTTTTGCAAAACACTATAAGTCGATTTTAATTGTTTATTTGAGCTATGAGTGACAAAAGCCCATATAACCATAGCTAGCAACAGTGCGCCCCATAACATGACAACTCGAGGCAGCGTCAGTAATACTTTTTCAGGTAATAATTCCGCCTGCAATAAATTAATCGAGTGCTTACCCTGCATCTTGTACCTCCGAAGAAGCTTCCGCTTGGTCGTCATCAG
>Ga0193960_1000626_pt1 | contig 14451 bp, 11 predicted proteins | sample FB_3_MG_FD_140338 | JGI IMG/M metagenome (GOLD analysis project Ga0193960, IMG submission 140338) | Microbial mat bacterial communities from the Broadkill River, Lewes, Delaware, United States - FB_3_MG | ecosystem: Environmental > Aquatic > Freshwater > River > Microbial mats | place: USA... | reverse complement strand
CGTCACATGGTTAAAGTCTATTTGGCGTGAGCTTCATCAAACTTTGCTCTGAGTTTTTTCGCCCAGCTTCTGATGATACGTCTAGCATCGGCGTTATTAGATACACGTGTCGACCATTGATAATAGCCATGGTCTCTGCCACCTTGAGCATCGATTACTCGAGCTAAAATTTCACCGCTGACACTGTCATATATCTCTAAAAATAATGTCGCTTCACCAGATTCACTGGTATAGGTTCTTGTTCTGGTTGCTGAAGGGAGATCGGGAGCGTTGACATTTAGATCGATGATAGATGGTTTGATCAGCAGGGTGTTAGCTGACGGCTCAGATACCACAGTATATCCTGTACCTTTATTGAACTCTTCAATAAATATTTCATCAAGCATAGTAGCCATGGATTTTTTAATTCTAATCACATCACTGTCTTTTACACGCGTGGAAATTGAAGCGCTGCTACGATTATAGTTACGCATCCAGTTCTTTTTAAAAGCAACCGTGCTCGGCATAATTTGCACCTGATCATAAGTGGCAAAATCAACACCGGACTTTTTATAGGCAATGGTTGATCGCGTTGATAATTTAAGGTTTAAGCCATCTTCAGAAACCTCGGGTGCATTACTAGGATTAGTGGATGAGCAACCAACAACTAATGATGCGCAAAGTAACATAGTAAAACTTTTAAGTGGGTGTATTTGATTCATTTAGATTCCTTGTTAATGAAGACGTTGTAATTAAACATATCAACTAAACAGCAGTGTATACCTAATGCTTCATGTTTTAATAGGCAGATATATAAACATGAACCACGGCATACAATAGTCAAAAGTTAGTGGTTTCACAACAGTCATTTACAAAAAGAAGGCTTTTTATAAAAAAACAATCTGATTAAAAAACGTACTATTTACTATACTCAAGTTATCTCGTAAAGGGACTTATTTTTTAATTTCGTTAGCTTAATAATGTGGTGAGCTTATGAAAAAAATAACCTTAGTCACTCCTTTCTGTATAGCAATCATAACACTACTATATCTAGCACTGCCATATGAAGACCCCTACGAACACAGGCAAGTTGTGGGTTTAGCAAACGCTGAAGACAATCATCTTTTACCAATAACTCCTCATGTCCGTTTTTCAAGCAGGCCTGATGAAACCTTTCAATTCCCAATCAAATTAGGAGAAGTTGGTCCGAGTAATTCTCTATATGCTGGGCCTAAACAATACCCTTTTTATTGCATGACCATAGACTCTAAAATCGGCCAACCTTTGGTAGATAACCAGCAAGGTTTAGGTGTTCCTGTGTATGATGATTTGAGTAAACGAAATGAAATCATTGGGTACTCAAAAGATTGCTTAGTGCCTTCACATTTAGCGTTTTATTATCTAAGTAAAGACAACCACCTCATTAAATTATCAGCAAACCAGTTTGCTTATGTAGATAACTTACCGAATGCAAAGCAGCCTTTAGCCCTTTTTAGAACAGAGCAAGGTAGTATTAACCGCTTTATATACACCATCGCTATGGCAATAACTCCTGAAGAACTAGGCGAACGAGTAAAGAGCAGTCTTTGGAATAAAAAGCTCATTTATCAATTTAATGGTGGCTCTGGTATTGGTTTTAGACAAGGCAGGCAGAAAGCGACAAAAATAATTAGCCGTAGATTACCGCAAATTCAGCAAGGTTACGCAGTAATTAGCTCAAGTGGTAATCGCACGAGCTACACATATAACATGCTTATTGCTGAAGATACGGCAAGACGAGTTAAATTACACTTTAAGAGCTTATTCGGTGAACCTCTTTATACCGTAGGTATTGGAGGCTCAGGCGGAGGCTTAGCGCAATACCTTATCGGGCAAAATAGCCAAGGTATTTTAGATGGCCTGATTCCGCAATACTCATACCCAGATATGCTGAGCCAAACAATTTATACCTTAGATTGTGATTTGCTCAATAATTATTTTACATTCAGAGATAGAAAAAATAGTCGATGGCAACAATGGGATCAAAGGCAGTTACTGGAAGGAATGAATACCCTTAATGATTTCCCTCAGAAGATCGCTTTTTTACAGCCTGTGGCGCAGTTAATGGCGGGTATGGTCCCTAGCTTTCCTGAAGGCAACAGTGAATGCATAAATGGTTATTTCGGTTTATCTACGTTTATTCATAATCCAAGGCAAGGTTTCTTACGCAGCTTTTTTAGTAAGTCAGTGGTGAAGCAAACAAATTGGAACTACTGGGAAGATATGGCGTGGTTATTTGAGCGTGATGAACATGGCCTAGTGCAAAGCACTTGGGATAATGAAGGTGTTCAGTATGGATTAAGAGCGCTAAAACAAAAGCAAATTACTTTAAGTGAGTTTATTCATATCAATAAACATATAGGAAGTTGGAAGCCTCAACATGAAATGAAAGCAGAGAGTATTATTACGCCTTTTGGTCGAAAAATGCCTTTATGGATATCGTTATGGGGTAGCGATAATATTACACAGGTGAGTCATGATACCCAAGTAGCTCCAAGGCGTCGTGCTGCGCTTGAAGCGATAAATGCAGCCTATCGAGGTGGGCAAGTTTTCATTGGTCGCCTAGAGTTACCCATAATTGATGTTCGACACTATTTAGAAGAGAAGCTCGATATGCACCATATGTCAGCTTCATTTAGTGCAAGGTTAAGGCTTCAACAAGCCAATGGACATGCCGATAACCAAGTGATTTGGGTGGCTAAGCGAGATTATGATCCAAGTGAACTCGCTTTCTCTATGATGGATACTTGGTTGCTTACCTTAAAAGCAGAGCCAACACTTTCTGTATCACAAGCTAAGCCAGCACAATTACAGGATGTTTGCTTTGATGAGCAGGGACAAGTTATGGCCCAAGGAAAAAGCGTGTGGGATGGTAACTGGAATCAACGAGCAGAAGGTGAATGCGCAAAAGCGTACGCGATTTTTTCAAATAGTCGAATTCAAGCTGAAGGCCCTTGGCAGGGTAGTATTTTTAAGTGTCAATTGATCCCGGTAGAACAAGCCATCGCACAAGGGTTTTATGGCAGTATTAACGTCACTGAACATCTTGATGAATTAAAAACTATTTTTGCATCAGGGGTGTGCGATTACAGCAAAGAAGATGCTGGCAGGCCAAATGATATTTAACTAAAACGGTATTAGGCAGTACTTTGTGTTAAGTACTGCCAAATACTTCAGCCTAATCAGGGCTTATCTTGCTAGCCATGTCATCAATAATGACCAAGCAATTGACCACATCACCAGACCAATTAAGGTGTCTATTACACGTTTGACTTTTGGTTGACTTAACTGGTGTGAAAACTTGGCTGCGCCAATAGCTAGGCAGCTAAACCAAACCATTGAAGCCAAAATAGTACCCATTAAAAAAGCTAACTTTGCATCTCCTTGGTATTGCCCTCCAACACTGCCAATAACCATTACCGTATCAATATAAGCATGAGGGTTTAAAAAAGTGACGACCAAACTGGTCATGATAATGACCTTAACTGACTTATGCTTTGAACTAAAAACAGCATTTGATGCAGAGCTAAGGTATGCTGATTTAAATGACATCCAGCCGTATGAAAGCAAAAAGGCAATGCCTCCCCATGTTAATAGGGTAAATAGCAAATCACTACTCGATAAGATCAAGCTACCGCCAAAAATGCCAAGCGACATTAATAGCACATCGTAAAGAACAAAAAGGCTTGCTGTCATTAAATGATGATTACGGTTAATCCCTTGATTTAGCAGCAAAGAATTTTGGCTGCCAATGGGTATTATCATGCTTAAAGCTAGGGTGAAACCTTTCGTCATTACAAGTAAACTCATCATAATTCTCCACCGAGTTTGTGTTTTTTAGATGAGCGAAGTTTGCACCTTTTTATGATATAAATATAATTAATAAATCTTAAGTATCATAAGTAAAACTTATGCTGGGTTGCTGCTATGTTTGATTACAAATTACTTTCTGCACTTAATGCGATTATTGAAAACCAAAGTTTTGAGCTGGCTGCGAAAAAGCTGTTTATTAGTCAGTCTGCCATTTCACAACGCATCAAAACTTTAGAAGAAGCGGTTGGCCAGCCTATAGTTATTCGAAGTCAGCCAATAATGCCTACTTTAGCAGGCGAAAAATTATTGAGTCACTACAAAAAAGTGCAGCAGTTAGAGAGCGAACTCTTACCTAATTTATTACCTGAAAAACCTCTAAAGCCTTTAAATATAGCAATAGCCGTTAATGCTGATAGCTTGGCAACTTGGTTTATTAAAGCGATTACTCCTGTTGTTGCACGTGAATTAATTGAATTAAATATTATCATTGAGCATGAAAACACAACGATTGATAAGCTACGTTCTGGCGAGGCAATAGGCGCGGTGAGCACAGTGGAAAGCCCGCTTAAAGGTTATCGCTCTTTTTTATTGGGAAAAATGGAGTATTGCTTAGTGTCGTCAAAAAGCTTTAAAAGAAAATACTTTGCTAAAGGAGTCACGAAGCAAACGTTAAAAATGGCACCTGCCATAAGTTATGATCATAAAGATGATATGCACACCGCCTATATCGCTAAACACTTTAACTTAGCAGCAACTGAGTATTATTGTCATACGGTAAAATCATCAGAAGCATTTGTTGGATTAGCGAAAGCTGGAGTGGCTTATTGTTTATTACCAAAGCTGCAAATTGAAGAAGAGCTGGCATCAGGTGAGTTGATTGATTTATGTCCAGAAAAGCAATTGATCAGAACTATGTATTGGCATAGTTGGGTACTGGTAAAAGGGGTTAATAAATCCCTTTCTCAAGAAATTATTAAGACAGGACAAGCGCTATTAAGTTAATAGCGCTGGTGGCTATACAGCTGTAGTTATTTAAAACGCATTGATAAATCAACAGCGAGTACGTGCTTGGTTAGTGCGCCTGATGAGATAAAATCAACACCTGCTTTAGCGTACTCTCGCAGTATTTCAATGGTCATATTACCTGATACTTCTAATTTAGCTTTACCACGTGTTGCAGCAACGGCTTGTTCAATCATACTTGGGGTAAAATTATCTAGCATGATGATATCGGCACCTGCTTTTAATGCTTGAGATAGCTCTTCAAGAGATTCCACTTCAACCTCAACAGTTTTATCGCTATGGTTTGCTTTCGCTGTTGCTATGGCTTTTTCAATACCACCGCAGGCTGCAATATGGTTTTCTTTAATTAAAAAGGCATCAAACAAGCCTATTCTATGATTTACCCCACCACCACATAATACGGCATATTTTTGCGCACTACGCAGGCCAGGCAAAGTTTTACGAGTGTCGAGTAGTTTAGTATTACTACCTGCAAGCTCTTTAACATATTGGCTGGTAATTGTGGCTGTACCACATAAGGTTTGCAAAAAGTTTAAGGCGGCACGTTCACCGGTTAATAAAGTGCGGGCATATCCTTCAAGTTCAAATAAGGTTGTGTTGGCTTCAACCGCTTCGCCATCATTAACAAACCACGTAATTTTAGTGGCTTTATCACCCGTATGGCCAAGAGATTGATCGAGTTGAGCAAACACTTCATTAACCCAGGCAACACCACAGATAATACAATCTTCACGAGAAATAACCGTTGCTACGGCTTGCTCATTTTCAGGGATCAACATAGCGGTTACGTCTTGATCGGCCTTAGCCGATTGCTCAGCATTTGCGCCTAGATCTTCTTTTAGTGCCCATGAAACTGTATGACTAATATCATCTTTTAACGCTTGAAGCTGAGTGGTGAGCATTTGCTATTGTTCCCGTAAAATTAATTGTTTACCCGTTTGGCGAAATTCTACTCTTTTTAAGGCGCTCATGCCTAATAGAATTTCATTACTTTTCATGGCAGGGTTGATGTGAGCGGCGACATTATAAAGGATAATATTACCTAAGCTCAATTGCTCAACTTGAGTTTTATACACAGTAACGCTGCCATTTGCGGTTTGCACTCTAAAGCCACCCTCTCCTTGAAGGCCTAATTGACTGGCAATATGTGCAGGTATAGAAAGCTCGGTGGCTCCGGTATCAAGTAAGAAAGTTACCGGCATTTCATTGATGGCGCCTCGGGCAACATAGTGGCCCTGCCTATTTTGCTGCAGTATAACTTCTGCCTTTCCACTGTTAGTTAGGCGCATTTCAGAGGAAGCATTCGGATTAAATTGTTTATCCAATATGTCTTGAAAGAAAAACATCAGCAAAGCAATGGCCATTAACCAAGCAATCCAGACAAATACTTTTCCTATTTTGTTTGTTGAGTCATCTTCAGTCATACTAAACGAATTATTGATTAATTTAATTGTTATTGTATGACGTTAATACAGAACAACAAAGATGAACTTTGTAATAATTTACAGATAAAGCAAGGCTGGCTTACTAACGCAGAGCAATGTATCTCACCTTATTTCACGCCACGCGATAAAGATGTGGTGATTGATTTATTAGTGATTCACAATATTTCTTTGCCAGCAGGTATATTTGGCGGCTCATATATTACAGATTTATTTATGGGGAATATTGATGTTGAAGCTCACCCAAGTTTTTGCGATTTAGCTGGGGTTACTGTTTCTGCTCATTGCTTAATTCGCCGAGATGGTAGTGTGATCCAATATGTCTCTTTTGACGACAAGGCATGGCATGCTGGAGTATCTTGTTTTAACGATAAAGAGAAGTGCAATGACTTTTCAATAGGAATAGAACTTGAAGGTGCAGACAATATTGATTATTGTCAGGCACAATATCAGCAACTAGCGAAAATAACCGCTAGCTTAATGAAGTCTTATCCTGCTATTAGTAAAGACAACATTGTTGGGCATTGTGATATTGCCCCTGGTCGCAAAACAGATCCAGGAGAAGCGTTTGACTGGGAGCACTTTCATCGCCAGTTAGCTCAATTACAAACAGAACAAGAATAAATACATTGCAACATAAGCAATAGGAGTGGAATTCACCTTACTATGAGTTTATTAAGTTTACTAATCGCTTTAGCGGCAGAGCGCTCTTTGTCATCGCAATGGTGGTGCTTTCATCACTATTATCAGATGTATCAAGCCTTTTTCAGTGGTCAAGACAGTTTAAAGGATAAGCAGTCAAGCACAGCTGGTCGAGTGTTGTTTATTCTGCTCCCTGTGCTGTTAATCGCCTTTATTTTAAATAGTATTGATAATGGTCTACTGCACTTAATTCTTTCAACGGTCATCTTAATTATCTGTTTTGGCTGTGTAGGTACACGAGAAAGTTATAAGCAATATTTGCAATCGGCTTTTCGCGGAGAGGAAACTACTACCGCACTTCACCATCAACAGCTATTGCAAGATAAGAACCTCCCTCAAATGGGCTTTGGTCAAGCGCTGATTTGGCTTAACTATCGTTATTATATTGCCATTATGTTGTTCTTTGTTTTATTTGGTGCGCCAGGCGTTGTCTTCTATCGTTTGATTACTACCGTGATTGAGCAAGAGAATAACCATAAGAAAACAGAACAATGCAGTGAAGCAACTGAACAAGCATCAGAAGAAACGGTATCAGAGGTTGTTGATGAAGAGCATGACATCAATAATCCGCCAAATGTTGAGACAGGATGTCAAAATCATCATGATGTATTGTTCTGGTTGGATTGGTTACCCGTAAGAATTACTTCCTTTGGCTATATGTTTGTCGGGCACTTTACTAAAGCTATGCCCACTTGGCTTGATAGTTTATTAGACTTTCAAAAGCCGACTCATAAAGTGCTCATTGACGTAGCTGAAAAGTCTGAAGATATCCTAGTTAATGAACATGATTGTACTGCAGAACCTTGTTTATTAGTGCGTTTAGCTAAACGTAACGTTTTACTAGTGCTTGCAGTTATTTCAATATTTACTCTGGCGGGTGTATTGAACTAGCAAATAAAAATGTAGGTTATTAACAAAAAAGCCATTGGTCTGACCAATGGCTTTTTTTGTTGGTTTAAGCTCAAATCAAACACTAGTATGAAGTTTTCGCTCTATTTATTGCCTTGATCTATCGCAGGCTATCAACTAAATTTCCTTGTCATTAATTGTCTTTTTTGCTATTTTATTGCTCTAAATTTTAATGGTAATACCAATTTACCAAATTGAAATTGTATCAATTGAAGATGAAATAAACCGTTCGATGCTCGCGTAGTTGGGCACTGGAACACTGATTTACACTGGTTGAGTAATACCATGACACCACGAATGACAGCTAAAAAATCTGCCGTACAAGCGCCGCTTAAGCAGAAGAAACTTGCTGATATTATTATGGCTCAGTTAGAGGGCATGATAATTGAAGGCAGTTTGTTACCGGGTGAAAAGCTATTACCTGAGCGTGAATTAGCTGTTCAATTTGAAGTGTCTCGCCCTTCTTTACGCGAAGCTATTCAAAAATTAGAAGCGAAAGGTTTAGTGGTTCGCAAACAGGGCGGCGGTACTTTTGTTAGTGAGAAAATACTCAGCGGCTTTGCTGATCCTTTATTTGAATTGATGGCCAATTCTAATGAGTCACAGTTTGATTTATTGGAATTTCGTCATGGCATTGAAGGCATGGCGTCATATTATGCGGCGATGCGAGGCACAACTACTGATTTTGAACACATACAAGCCAAGCATGATGAAATTGGTAATAGCCAGTTAGAAGATGATTTTCGATTAGAAGCAAAAGCGGTTTTTGAATTTTATTTAGCTATTTGTGCCGCATCTCATAATGCAGTGATTTTGCACTTAGCTCGCAGCATGTCAGATTTGTTAATTGATAACATTGAACAAAATTTAACAATATTAGCCAAACGACCTGATATCTTTAGCAAAATCACTGATTACCGTAAACGCTTACTTGATGCCATTTTGAGTGGACAACCACAAAAAGCATGGGGTGCTAGTCATCGCCATTTAGCATTTATTGAAGAAGTGCTGTTAAAAATGACGCAAGAAAATAGTCGAATGGAACGCTCAATGAGACGTATGTAATACCCTGTAAAGAAGAAAGAATAAGAATTGATGACAAGAGTCATCGAAGAAAAGCAATAAATTACTGCGATTAACGATAATTTACTACTTAATGTAGAAAAGCAAACTATCTTTAATCATCAATAAAATAGAATTTTTAGAATTTAAACATAATGAGCTTTTACTACGAATACCGAATGTTAATTCAGTATTAGGAACAAAGCATCGGAGACTAAATAATATGTCAGATCTGCCAAATATCGATATAGATTCACTAGAAACCCAAGAGTGGTTAGAATCAATGGAATCTGTATTAGAAAATGAAGGGCCAGAGCGCGCTCATTTTTTACTAGAGCAACTCATTGATCGTGCGCGTCGCGGTGGTACTCATTTACCATTTGATGCAACAACAGCTTATGTAAATACAATTCCTCCGGGACAAGAACCACATATGCCTGCGGATCAAACCATTGAATCACGCATCCGTGCAGCGATTCGTTGGAATGCTTTGGTTTTGGTACTTCGTGCTTCAAAGAAAGATTTAGAGCTTGGTGGTCACATTGGTAGCTTTGCATCTTCTTCGACTTTATACGATGTAGGTTTTAACCACTTCTTTAAAGCAGCAACACCAGAAAATGGTGGTGACTTTATTTTCTCACAAGGTCATATTTCTCCAGGTATTTATGCTCGTGCCTTTATGGAAGGTCGTTTAACTGAAGAGCAAATGAATAACTTCCGTCAAGAATGTGATGGTAAAGGTCTTTCTTCGTACCCACACCCTCACTTAATGCAAGACTTCTGGCAGTTCCCTACTGTTTCAATGGGTTTAGGTCCATTACAAGCCATTTATACTGCTCGCTTCCTTAAATACTTAACTGATCGCGGTATCAAAGATTGTTCAGGTCAACGTGTTTATGCTTTCTTAGGTGATGGTGAGTGTGACGAGCCAGAATCATTAGGTGCTATTGGTTTAGCTGCACGTGAAGGCTTAGATAACTTAACTTTCATTATTAACTGTAACTTGCAACGTCTTGATGGCCCTGTTCGTGGTAACGGTAAAATTATTCAAGAACTTGAAGGTACATTCCGTGGCGCTGGCTGGGAAGTGACTAAAGTGATTTGGGGTTCTTACTGGGATGCGTTACTTGCTCGTGATACTTCAGGTAAGTTATTACAGTTAATGAATGAAACGGTTGACGGTGAATACCAAAACTGTAAAGCCAAAGGCGGTAAATACACGCGCGAAAACTTCTTCAATAAGTACCCTGAAACAGAAGCAATGGTTGCTAATATGTCTGATGCAGACATCTGGCGCTTAAACCGTGGTGGTCATGATCCAGTAAAAGTATACGCAGCTTACGATAAAGCGATGAAAACTAAGGGTCGTCCTACGGTAATTTTAGCGAAAACCGTTAAAGGATTTGGTTTAGGTGCTTCTGGTGAAGCATTAAATATTGCTCATAACGTTAAGAAAATGGACGTTGATTCGATTAAGCACTACCGTGACCGTTTCAACATTCCGGTAAGCGATGAAGATATTGCAGACTTACCTTTCTTCAAATTCCCTGAAGACAGTGAAGAATACAAGTACATGAAAGCGCGCCGTGAAGCACTTGGTGGTTCATTACCAGCGCGTCGTGAACAAGCAGAAGAATCTCTTGAGATCCCACCATTGAAAACTTTTGATGCGATTTTAAAAGGCTCAGGTGAACGTGAAGTTTCTTCAACAATGACTTTTGTTCGTGTATTGAACAGCTTATTAAAAGATAAGAAAATTGGTAAGCGTATTGTGCCAATCATTCCTGATGAAGCACGTACTTTTGGTATGGAAGGTTTATTCCGTCAAGTAGGTATTTACGCGAATGAAGGGCAAAAATACGTTCCTCAAGATGCTGACCAAGTAGCTTACTACCGTGAAGATAAAAAAGGTCAAGTATTACAAGAGGGTATTAACGAATTAGGTGCAATGGCGTCTTGGGTGGCTTCAGGTACTTCTTATTCAACCTGTGATGCGACCACTATTCCATTTTATATATACTACTCAATGTTTGGTTTCCAACGTGTTGGTGACTTGGCATGGGCAGCTGGCGATAGCCAAGCACGTGGTTTCCTACTTGGTGCTACGGCAGGCCGTACCACACTTAACGGTGAAGGTTTACAGCATCAGGATGGTCATTCACATGTACAAGCAGGTTTAATTCCTAACTGTGTTACATACGATCCAACTTACGGTTATGAAATTGCGGTTATTATTCGTGAAGGTTTACGACGCATGTATGAAGAGAATGAGAATATCTTCTTCTACTTAACGTTAATGAACGAAAACTACCAGCACCCAGCACTACCTGAGAAAAAAGATATCACTGATGAAATCATCAAAGGTATTTACCAACTTGAACAAGTTGCACCGAAGAAAGCCGTAGCTAATGTTCAGTTAATGGGCTCAGGTACAATTTTAGAGAAAGTACGTCAAGCGGCGCAAATTCTAGCGAATGATTACAACATCTCTAGTGATGTGTACTCGGTAACTTCATTTAACGAATTAGCACGTGACGGACAAGATGTTACTCGTTGGAACATGCTTCACCCAGAAAGTGAGCAACGTGTACCTTATATCTCTACAGTGATTACTAAAGATGCTGGTCCTGCAATTTCAGCGACTGACTATGTTAAGAGTTACTCAGATCAAGTACGTGCTTTCATTGATACTGAATACCGCTGTTTAGGTACTGATGGTTTTGGTCGTAGTGATAGTCGTGACAATTTACGTCAGCACTTCGAAGTTGATCAAAACTACATTGTTGTAGCGGCATTATTTGAATTAGCTAACCGTGGTGATGTTGAACGTAGTGTAGTAAGCGATGCAATTAAACGCTTTAACATTAACACTGAAAAGCTAAACCCACTTTACGCTTAATACGTGACTAGATAAGGAAAAGAGAAATGTCTGATATTGAAAAAATTCTAGTCCCTGATGTTGGCGGCGAAGAAGTTGAAGTGATTGAAATATGTGTTGCCGTAGGTGATGCACTTGAAGCCGATGAAGGTATTGTTACTGTTGAAACTGATAAAGCATCAATGGATATTCCAGCGCCATTTGCTGGTACTTTGGCAAGCTTAACCGTTGCTGTTGGTGACAAGATCAAAGAAGGCGATGTAATTGGTGAAATTAAATCAGGTGCAGCAAGTGAAGCTGCTCCTGAACAAGCAGCACCAGCGGCTCCAGTAGCTGAAGAAGAACCTGCGGCGCCTGTAGCAGCTCCAGCAGAAGCAGCGCCAGCTGCTACTGCAAGTTCAGCTGTAATTGAAGTGGCTGTCCCTGACATCGGTGAAGATGGTGAAGTTGATGTTATCGATGTATTAGTCAATGTTGGCGATGTCATTGAAGCTGAAGATGGCTTAATCACTTTAGAAACAGATAAAGCTACGATGGATGTACCATCTACTGATGCTGGTACTGTAAAAGAAGTCTTCATCAAAGTTGGCGATAAAGTTAAGCAAGGCAGCGTAGTTATTAAATTAGAAACAACTAGTGGCGCGCCAGTTGAAGTTGCAACGCCAGCACCTGCACCAGCACCGGTTGCTGCTCCTGCACCTGCTGCTAAGCCAGCTGCAACCACCGCCCCAAGCAGTTCACCTGTACCACATCACCCTCAAGCTGGAGCGGCTAGTAAAGGTGCAATATATACATCACCGTCTATCCGTCGTATAGCACGAGAATTTGGTGTTGATTTAACTTTAGTTAAAGGCACAGGTAATAAAGGTCGTATTCTAAAAGAAGATGTTCAATCTTACGTTAAGTATGAACTATCTCGTCCTAAAGCCAATGCGGGTAGCTCTGTAGCCGCTGGTGAAGGTGGTTTACAAGTGGTAAGCGCTAAAGCGGTAGATTTTGCTAAATTTGGTGAGATTGAAACTAAAGCGTTATCTCGTATCCAAAAAATCTCAGGTCCATTCTTACATCGTAACTGGGTAACTATCCCACACGTTACGCAATTTGATGAAGCTGATATCACGAATGTTGAAGCATTCCGCAAAGAACAAAACGTTGTGTGTGAAAAACAAAAGCTTGGTTTTAAGATCACACCTTTAGTGTTCATTATGAAAGCAGCGGCAGATGCCTTACGTGCTTTCCCAACGTTTAATTCAAGCTTAAGTGAAGATGGTGAAAGCTTAATCTTGAAGAAATACATACACATTGGTGTTGCGGTTGATACGCCTAATGGTTTAGTTGTTCCTGTTGTACGTGATGTTGATAAAAAAGGTATTCATGAGTTATCTCGAGAACTTCTTGAAATCAGCGTAAAAGCGCGTGAAGGCAAGCTAAAAGCAGCCGATATGCAAGGTGGCTGTTTTACTATTTCTAGCTTAGGTGGCATTGGCGGTACAGCATTTACGCCAATTGTGAATGCCCCTGAAGTAGCTATTTTAGGTGTTTCTAAATCAGAAATGAAACCTAAGTGGAATGGTAAAGAATTTGAACCTAAACTAATGTTGCCATTATCAATGTCTTATGATCATAGAGTAATTGATGGTGCATTGGCTGCACGCTTTACTGTGCATTTAGCAAGTGTCATGTCAGACATTCGCAAATTAATTCTTTAGCGCAGAAAAAGTAAACTAAATCAACAATTGTGCGACTTAAGTCGGCAGTTGTGAATAAAGGTTGGCGATTTACCTTGGCAAAGAGTAAAATCGCTGACAATATTATTATTAATACTTTGTTCGTAAAGTAATAAACAACAAGAACGTGGTAATGCTCATACAAGCTTTTACCATAAAAAATTAAATTTGAGGTTAGCATGAGTAACGAAATTAAAACTCAGGTAGTAGTTTTAGGTGCAGGTCCTGGTGGTTATTCAGCAGCATTCCGTGCAGCTGATTTAGGTTTAGACGTCGTATTAGTTGAAAGTCGCGAAACACTAGGTGGCGTATGTTTAAACGTGGGTTGTATCCCATCAAAAGCATTATTACACGTAGCTAAAGTGATTGATGATGCAGCTGCAATGGCATCTCACGGTGTTACTTTTGGTAAGCCAGAAATTGATTTAGACAAGATCCGTAGCTGGAAAGAAGACGTTATTGGTCAATTAACAGGTGGTTTAGGCGGTATGTCTAAGCAACGTAAAGTTAAAACAGTAACAGGTTACGGTAAATTCACTTCAGATAAAACTATTGAAGTTGAAGGTGCTGACGGTAACACAACTATTACTTTTGATAATGCCATTATCGCCTGTGGTTCTTCTGTGATTGATTTACCATTTATTCCAAATGATGACCCACGTGTTATCGATTCAACGGGTGCGTTAGAGCTTAAAGACGTACCTGAAGAAATGTTAGTACTTGGTGGTGGTATCATAGGTTTAGAAATGGGTACTGTATACTCAGCGCTAGGCTCAAATGTATCTGTAGTTGAGTTTGCTGACCAATTAGTTCCTGCAGCTGATAAAGACATAGTGCAAATTTACACTAAGTACAACAAGAACAAGTTCAACATCAT
>Ga0193960_1000623_pt1 | contig 14489 bp, 11 predicted proteins | sample FB_3_MG_FD_140338 | JGI IMG/M metagenome (GOLD analysis project Ga0193960, IMG submission 140338) | Microbial mat bacterial communities from the Broadkill River, Lewes, Delaware, United States - FB_3_MG | ecosystem: Environmental > Aquatic > Freshwater > River > Microbial mats | place: USA... | reverse complement strand
CTTCAGAGGAAAGATAGGTTGCGCTTCGATAACTGTTTGATTTAGTGCCGCAGTTCACAATAGTCCTGAACACCGTGTGTTTATCTAGTGTTGTGCAGAAATATTAGTTCAGGTATAATTGGTTTGCTGTAACTTATTGAAATAAATCGGATTTCACTCAGAGGAAAGATAGATTGCGCTTCCAAGATGCCGCAGCTCACAATAGTCCTGAACACCGTGTGTTCAGGGCGGAAATATCATGCTAACCGTAGGCTTCCCGATACATGCCGGGCTTGCACAATAGCTAATAGTCAATTCCCTAAGGTAAAACTTATCGGCTCAGGGACACAGTTCACATACGAACATCCCAGAAGACACTTTCAGTATAGCGAAAAATTACTGTTGGAATAAGTTTTTTTTAACAGGTAAGAGCTGAATGCCCAGTTTCTAAACGTTATGCACGTTTATTGTTCGATGGGGCTAAGGCTTGTTCTATAGTCGCTTGTAAAAGCGCTATTTTTTCTTGGTTTTCTTGTTGTTCAACTTTTAGCTGCTGTTGAGCTTGCAACAAGTCGTTTGCTAAATTCAGGGCAGTCATGAGTAGAGATTGCTCAGGTGTGGTAATCGCTTTGGCATTATTAGAATGGCTTAACCTTTTACTGAGTTCTTCTGCAGCAGAAAGCAATGCGGTTTCTTGTCCTGAGGGACAAGCAACTTTTAGCTTGCGATCTAGTACATTAATTTCAACAGTTCGTTGACTCATTTTTTCAAAAATTCCAAGGTTAATTAATAATATAGCGCGGTTCCATTGCAAGCATGCACTATAACTAGGCTTTTGTCGCTATGCAAGTGAATGCGGTTAATTGTGACAAATAAATTACCTGTTAGGGTTCGAAGAGTTATATCAACGTGAAAAATACTTTCCGAGCCTTACCTTATCGCTAGTTCGCTTGATAATTACTTTGTTACTCACTTGGGTATTGTTTGTAGCAGTGATACCATAGCCAGCAATATCTATCTTTTATTATAGTTCCTTTATTATGACTGACCATTTTGATGAGCCAAAGGCTCTAGATTTTTCTGCTTTGCAGGCTATTTTAACCAGTGAAAGTGTTGAAGCTCACGCGAGTGAACTGCATGGTGTATTAACTGGCTTAATTTGCGCAGGGTTTGCCCTAGAAGATAAAAGCTATATTGCCATGCTTAATGATCTATTTAATCAAGGTGATCATTTTCCAAGCCCTGTAAAATTAGCATTAACTCAGTTGTACCATGAAATTTGGGGCAGCGTTTTAGATGACGCATACGGTTTTAATTTATTATTACCTGATGATGACGACTCTATCGCAGAGCGTGGTAATGCGTTAGGCGTATGGGTGCAAGGCTTTAACCTTGGCTTTGGCTTGCAACAAAAAGATAGCCCAGTGTTATCTGCTGAAGTGAAAGAGGTGCTTGCTGATTTTAGTGAAATTGCCAATCTTTCTGATGAAATGGAAGAAGATGAAGCGACAGAACAAGCTTATTTCGAAATAAGTGAATATGTTAGAATTTCAGCCTTATTATGTTTTAGTGAGCTAGCTACCTTACCTAGCAGTGGGGCAAAAAACGCTTCTAAAGACAATACAACAGAGAATAAAACCTTGCATTAATGTGTAGTTATTTGCGCTATGTTAAAGCTTCAATGCACTATGTAGAGCAAAATACTCCTCAGGTTTTATTTTATATACCTCTTTTTAATCATTGATTTAGGTTACTCCATGTCATTATCTATGTTATCAAAATTACCTATTGAAGAATTTCAAGCACACCGTTTGGCCTTCTTTGAGCAAATGCCAACAAATTCTGTAGCGATTATTCCAGCCAACTCTGAAGTGACTCGAAGTAATGATACTGAGTTTGGTTTTTGCCAAGATAAAAATTTTTACTACTTAACTGGTTTTAATGAGCCTGATGCTTTGCTAGTGCTTGTTAAAAATGATGATAGTTGTGAAAGTGTTTTGTTTTGCTTAGCAAAAGATGAATTACAAGAAGTTTGGCATGGCAGAAGAATTGGACAAGAAAAAGCGGTTGCTGATTATAAAGTCGAGCAAGCTTTTACTCGTGATGAAATTGACGCTTATTTGCCTGATTATTTAGATGGTAAGTCGCAAGTATTTTTCCCGTTCGCGAATGAAGCATTAACTCAAAAAGTTTTTGCTTGGATAGCGCAAGTTAAGTCTACTTTTCGCCAAGGTGGTAAAGCCCCAGCCAATTTACTCGATAGTGCTGTTATTACTAACGAGTTACGTTTGATTAAATCTGACAATGAATTAGCCTTGATGCGTCAAGCGAATGTTATTTCTGGCAATGCACATCAAAGAGCGATGCAAAAAGCGGCTGTTGGCAAGTTTGAATATCAAGTAGAAGCAGAAATATTGCACGAGTTTGCGCGAAATGGTGCTCGTTATGCAGCCTACGGCACCATAGTGGCAGGTGGTGATAATGCTAATATTTTACATTACACCAATAATAACGACGTACTTAATGATAATGAGCTATTACTCATTGATGCAGGCGGTGAGTTAGATGGTTACGCTGCAGATATTACTCGAACATTCCCAGTTAACGGTAAATTCACTCAAGAGCAAAAAGCTATTTATCAATTGGTGTTAGATGCGAAAAACCTTGCAGTAAATGCTATTAAACCGGGCATGTCCTTTGCAAAATTAAACGTAATAACGAATGAGTTCTTAACCAAAGGTTTGCTTGATTTGGGCATATTGTCGGGTGATTTAGCAACACTTCTCGAAGAGAAGAAAGTTAAAGATTACTTTATTCATGGTTTAGGTCATTGGCTAGGTTTAGATGTGCACGATGTTGGTGATTATCATGCTAATGCTGAACGTGAACAACACCGTGCTTTTGAACAAGGTATGGTCATGACGATTGAGCCAGGCATCTACATTCCCTTATCAGACATGAATGTAGAAGAAAAATGGCGCGGTATTGGCGTACGTATTGAAGATAATATTGCCGTTACTGCACAAGGTTTTGAAAATCTAACGCAAGATGCTCCTGATACCATCGATGCTATTGAAGCATTAATGGCTAAGGCGAATAGTTAAAAATAGTTCAGAAAGAGCGCAGGTTAATGGCACAGTTAGAAGCAGAATACGACGTTATTATTTCAGGTGGTGGTTTATCTGGGAGCTTAATGGCACTCAGTTTGAGCGACCTTAAGAAAGATGATGGTAGTTTATTATCGATTGCTATTATTGAAGCCAATGAGCACCAAGAGGTAAGCCTTACTAAGCACACTCCCGTATTTGATGATAGAGTGCTGGCATTATCACACGGTAGTGCGCAGTATTTAAAACAAGTGGATGTATGGCCGTTATTGGCTGATAAAGCCTGCGCTATTCAAGATATTGATATTTCAGATCGCGGACATTTTGGTAAATCTCGTCTAGCTTCTGCTGAGTTTTCCGTTGATGCCCTAGGTTACGTCATAGATATGGCGCTTATTGGTAAAGCTATTTTGCAAAAGTTAGCCGATAAAACCAATGTTGCTTGGTTTAGCCCAGACTCGATACAAGATATAGATTGGCAAAGCCAAAGAGTTAATGTTCAACTCAATTCTGGTCAAGCTTTAACTGCACAGTTGTTACTTGCTTGCGATGGTGCAAATTCGGTTTGCAGAAAGCAAGCGCGAATAGATATTGAGCATAATGACTATGGGCAGGTCGCGGTCATCGCCAATGTTTGTACTGAAAAAGCACATGTTAATAAAGCCTTTGAACGCTTTACTGAGCATGGTCCTATTGCAATGTTACCTTTGCCACTTTTAAGTGAGCAAAAAAGTAAGCAACTAGGTCAGGGCCGGTGTTCACTCGTGTGGACAATGACCCCAAATCAAGCGCAAGAAATTACTACACTTTCTGATGAAGAGTTTGCCTTGGCGCTTGAGCAAGCCTTCGGTTTATGGCTTGGAAAAATCACTCACGTGGGTAAGCGCGATGTTTATCCTTTGGTGCTGCTGCAAGCTAAACAACAAGTGTTTCATCGTATGGCGCTTATTGGCAATGCTTCACATACTATTCATCCCATTGCAGGACAAGGCTTTAACTTAGGTTTACGTGATGTCGCTTACATGAGTGATTTAATTGCTCACGCCTTGTCTGACTCAACATCCCACTTAGCCACTCAGGGTAAAGTTGATGTAGGTAGTTTTGCATTATTACAGCAATATCAGTTGGCGCGTAGTAAAGACCAACAACAAGTGATTCAATTAACAGACTCGTTAGTGACATTATTTGCTAGCGATTTACCGCCGTTAGTTGTGGGCAGAAATACTGGTTTAAAATTATTTGATAATGTACCAGTATTGAAAAATGTACTCGTTAAAAAAACGATGGGTTATTAGAACTAAGTCAAAAGAGAATGACATGCAAAAGTTTGATGTATTAATTGTTGGTGCAGGTATGGTGGGGTTAACCTTAGCCTTGGCTCTTCGTAAAAACAGCCAACTCAATATTGCTATTGCCGATACACTACCCGTATCGACACTGACACAAGAGCCTGAGATCCGTGTCAGTGCCATCAATATTGCAAGCAAGCATATTTTTGAAAACTTAGCAGTATGGTCTGATATTACTAAAAGCAGGCACCAAGCTTATCAACACATGCATGTGTGGGATAAATCGGGTTTAGGAAAATTAGATTTCTCTGTTGATGATATTGATAGCATAGGAACAAATAATCAAGATCAGCAATTAGGCTGGATCATTGAAAATAGTATTATTCGTAATGCGCTTTGGAAAAAAGCTGAACTTGATGATGGCATCACTTTTTTCACTGAAAGTAAATTAGCAAACCTTGCGCAGGGCGAAAGTGAAGTTTTCGCCAGCTTTGAAAATAACGCTCAGCCTATTATGGCTAACTATGTTGTCGGTGCAGATGGCGCAAACTCTTGGGTGAGAAAACAAATGGATATGGCGATGATCTTTAAAGATTATGATCACCATGCCATCGTGGCAACAGTAAAATGTCCGCAAGGCCATAAAAATACTGCATGGCAGGTCTTTTTGCCAACAGGCCCTTTAGCATTTTTACCTTTAGATGCTAAACACCAAGAGCAAGATTTATGTTCCATTGTTTATTCAACATCCCCTGATGAAGCTAAACGACTAACAGCTTTAAATAGCGTTGATTTTGCTAAAGAATTAACTGCAGCGAGTGATGGAAAGCTTGGGGCGATTGAGCTTATGAGCGATAGAGCAACCTATCCTTTAACGATGCGCTTAGTACAAGAAAGTGTTAAAGAGCGTGTCATTTTAATTGGTGATGCCGCACATACTATTCACCCGTTGGCAGGACAAGGGGTCAATCTTGGCTTGTTAGATGCCGCGGCGTTAGCACAAACCTTTGAACAAGCAACAGAGCAAGTAGTAGAGCAGCAAGCATTACTCGCATTTGCTCGCTGGCGTAAAAGTGAAGCCAGTGAAATGATAGCCGCGATGGCAGGTATCAAAGAGGCCTTTACTCCGCAGCAATCAGCGGTAAAGTTTATTCGTGGCTTAGGCATGAACTTAATAAATAACGTTCCCTTTGTAAAAAAACAATTGATTAGCCAAGCGCTCGGTTTAAAAGAGGGATTACCCGAGCTCACTAAACGAGTAGGGTAACTAGGAGCGGCAGATCTTTCGCGACAAAAATACTCTTGAAAGATCAAAAAAAACTAGACAATTTATATTAAAAAATCGTTTAAACATTGAATTTGTCGCAAATGCCTACATTAAGCTTTATATCATTAGTTTTAAAATATGAAATAGCTTGTTTGGTATTGCTTGAGGCAATGATATAAGTAAGTGTCAAAGTAGAAATTTTTATAATGCGAATTGCTTTATTATTTTTGATCTTTTTTTCGCTATTAGCGCAACATGCTAAGGCAGTATCGATCGCGAGTGAAAATAATAACGAGCTTATCCAAGTAACCAGCAGTCACGAGCTTAGCAGTCATGAGATTTTAACTAGCTCTACTGAGCTAACCCCGTTAACTCCCTTAAGCACTCACACTTTACATGAGCTTTATAAACAAGCTGTTGGTAGCATTGAGCTTGAAAAAGACAATGAAAATCACTCTGACTATTTCCCCCGAAATATAAGAGTAAGCGCGACAACTTTTACTTCAGAGCTTCAGTTATCGCCTGAGTATTGCTTATTGGTTGAGTTTTTTGAAATTAAGCTCAAAGCCAGTTTATATAAAAACTTAACAAATCCTCCTTTAGTGTTGGCGTGGTATATCAATAAACCAATCACTAACCGTTCATCTAGAATCTCTGGCTGGAAAGAGTCTAATGCGCTTTATTCCGCCACCATAACTTATCACAGTTAAATTCATTGTTTGACCAACTTGAGCTTTGCTCAAATTGGTCAACGAGTATGTGTCACCTGCTGTTACGATCTGTTTCTTGCGAATCCGCGCGATGACTTGTGCTCGTTAAATTTCTCATTTTCCATTTTTAATTATTCAGCTGCTAATTAATAAGCCTGCTGGGCGCAGCTGAATATCGTATATAGAGACTTTTTAATGAATTTTCCAAAAAAAGCGCCAAAGCGTTTAGTAAAATGGCAACACGTAGTGTTGCTTTTAACCTTAATATTGATGGTGATAAGTGCGTTACCCAACTTTTATGGTGATAAGGCTATTCTGAATATTACTAATGAACTAGAAGCGCCAAAACACTTCACTAAGCAGCTAACTAAGCAATTAATACCTGAATTATCGCCACAAACTATTAAACAATTACTACATGAGCAGAACATTCAGGTAAGTCGTGTTAAAAGCTCAGCTGAAGGCTTTAGTATTGTGTTAGCAAAACAAGAGCATTTAGCTGAGGCTAAACAAATACTTGAACAAGCGCTACCTGACGATAAAGTCGTTGAAGGCGCAATCAAAAACGATAGCCCGAGTTGGTTAAAACAGCTTGGTGGCCAGCCCATAAAGTTAGGGTTAGATCTTAGTGGTGGTGTGTTGTTTGTACTTGACGTGGATATTGAAAGAGCGATATCAGATAAAGTTGCAGACATTGCGCTAGATATAAAATCATTAGCAAGAGAGCAGCGCATACGGGCACTGAAAGTGAAACAAGTAAGTGCTACAAGCATTAAAGTTGATTTTTCTTCAACAAATAGTAAAAGCACTAAGGCACTATTTAAGCAGGTGCTTTCTACCTACCCTGATTTAGTTCAGCAAAAACAAAGTGCGCAGCAAGTGTCATTCACTTTTACTGAACAAGCTACAACAACCTTTCGTCAGCTAACAATGGATCAAACTCTTAAAACCATGCGTGGTCGCATTGAAGAGCTAGGTATTACCGAAGCAGTAACACAGAAACAGGGCAAGAATAGAATTCGCATAGAATTACCCGGTGTTCATGATCCTGAAGAAGCAAAACGTATTATTGGCGCAACGGCGTCATTAGATTTCTATCAACTAGCGAAACCCAATAACTCAATCAATGTGAAGCATATTCGCAATGAGTATGGTCAGTTATTGTCATTAAATAACAAGGTGATTTTTTCTGGCAGTAATATCAAAAATGCGCAAGCAGGGCGCGATGAAATGGGCTCTCCTTTAGTTAATCTACGCCTTGATGCCCTTGGTGGCAAGAAGATGTCTGACTTTTCAAAACGTAATATTGGTGCACCAATGATCACTGTGTTTTCTGAGTACTATCGTGATGCTAACAATGAGCTGATGAAGAAAAGTAAAGTGATCAGTGAGGCGACTATTCAAGGCCACTTAAACTCTGTATTCAGTATTACTAATATGAAAAGTGCCGCAGCAGCGCAAGATTTAGCTTTGTTATTACGAGCAGGTTCACTAGCTGCTCCAGTAACTATTGTTAAGCAACGTACCATAGCCGCAACCTTAGGTGATGATAATATCGACAATGGTGTTAAAGCATTGGTTATTGGAGTAAGTATTACCTTAATTTTTATGGCGTTGTGGTATCGAGCACTTGGTATGATTGCCAATGTAGCTTTGGCTTGTAATTTACTGAGCTTATTAGGGCTGATGTCACTATTACCCGGTGCGGTTTTAACCTTGCCTGGTATTGCAGGTTTAGTGCTAACGGTGGGCATGGCGGTAGACACTAATGTCTTGATATTTGAAAGAATAAAAGAGGAGATAAAAAAGGGGCTTAGTCCTTTATCGGCGATAGAGCGTGGTTATAAAAATGCATCAGCAACAATTTTTGATGCCAATATTACCACTATGATCACCGGTATTATTTTATATTCAATTGGCTATGGCCCAGTAAAAGGCTTCGCACTCATATTATGTTTGGGCATTTTGACCAGTATGTTTACTGGTATTCTGATCTCTAAAGCAATAACCAATGTGGTTATTAATCATAACGAAACAAAATTATTAGGAGCCAAATAATGACTAAATTTCGAGTAAACAGCTTTTACACCGCTATTTTTGTCGTGTTATTTGCGCTAATGGGATTGTTAAGCAAAGGCCTTAATTTTGGATTAGATTTTACCGGAGGTTATTTAACAGAGTTTTCAACTAACCAGTCAGTTTCTCTTCAAACAATGAATGAAATGATTACGCCTTTTATTGCAGATGACTTCCAACTCTCTAGTGCAGAAAACGGTAGTTATTGGGCTGTGCGAACACCTGATAATAGTACATCAGGCAACAGCTGGTTATTTGACTTCATTGAAGCACAAAAAACACTCGCAACAGATATTGATAAACCGTTAATAGTAACGCCACAAGATGCTGTTTATATAGGTAGCCAAGTTGGTGAGGAATTAATTAATCAAGGAGGCTTGGCCTTATTAACAGCACTGGTGATCATCCTATTGTATTTATCATTTCGTTTTGAATGGCGGCTTGCTATTGGCGCTGTTGCCGCACTGTTTCATGATGTGATTATTGTTTTAGGCATATTTGCTTGGTTAGGCTTATCGTTTGATTTAACGATACTCGCTAGTATTTTGGCAATTATTGGTTATTCACTTAATGACTCCATTATTGTTGGTGATCGCATTCGTGAAATTATGAAAACTAACAAAGAGAATAACATTGATACCATCATTAACAGCGCAATTAACACTACGTTAGTGCGTACTTTAATAACCTCAGGAACCACACTGGCTACTATTGTGGCAATTTGGTTTTTTGCAGGAGAGTCTCTACATGGCTTTGCTGTGTCATTGTTCAGCGGCATTTTGGTGGGGACATTTTCATCAATTGCTATTTCAGCCACTTTACCAAAACTGGTTGGTTTACGTGCTGACTATTATCAACAGAAAGCGCTGGAGCAAGGAGCACTCTGCCAGCTGCCTTAAGTAGAAAAGCTCGATAAAACCTGACTCTTTAGTCAGGTTTTTGCTTTTAAAATCAATAAATAGCTAAAGTTAAAAACAGAGTTAAGGCCAGTGAAATTGTTTAGGCTGCGCTTTATTTGCTCTGGTCATTTAAAAAAACTTAATGGCCGAGGAAAATTTCTTAAAAGGGCTATTTAAAAAATTTAATTCTGATATTTTAAATAAGTCAGTTTTATATTTTTTAATTATGGCTTTTTCTGTTGAATGAACAGCTGCCTAGCGTTATAATTAGCCAACTTTGTCAAATAGAGTTGTTGTTAAATCAATGCTAGCGACTAAGCTTCCTAGCCAAGGTATTTCTACATCCATTACAACAGCACACTAAAACATTAGGTGAAAACATGACTAACAAAACCGTACTACATGCAAAACACTTAGAATCTGGCGCCAAAATGGTTGATTTTTATGGCTGGGAAATGCCAATTAACTATGGTTCACAAATTGAAGAGCATCATGCGGTTCGTACCGATGCTGGTATGTTCGATGTTTCACACATGACTATTGTTGACGTTCAAGGTAATGACGCGCAAAAGTTCTTACGTCGTTTGGTGATTAATGATGTAGCAAAACTTGCAACACCAGGTAAAGCGCTTTACACAGGTATGTGTAATGAAGAAGGTGGTGTAATTGATGATTTAATTATCTACTACTTCTCAGAAACTAATTATCGTTTAGTGGTTAACTCAGCCACACGTGAAAAAGATTTAGCATGGATGTCAAAACAGTCTGAAGGTTTTGATATTACCATTACTGAACGTCCTGAATTTGGCATGATTGCAGTTCAAGGCCCTGAAGCAAAAGCTAAAGTAGCAAACCTTTTAACACCAGCTGAAATTGTTGCTGTAGAAGGTATGAAGCCTTTCTACGGTGTTCAAGTAGGTGACTTATTTATTGCTACTACAGGTTACACCGGCGAAGACGGTTACGAAATTATTGTACCAGACAGTGCTGCAGAAGATTTTTGGCAAAAACTATTAAAAGTTGGTGTTAAGCCTTGTGGTTTAGGCGCACGTGATACTTTACGTTTAGAAGCAGGTATGAACCTTTACGGTTTAGATATGGATGAAAGCGTTTCTCCATTAGCAGCGAATATGGCGTGGACCATTAGCTGGGAACCTGAAGACCGTAACTTCATTGGTCGTGACGTTATTGCCGCACAACGTGCAGCTGGCGATCAACCTAAACTTGTTGGTTTAGTGCTAGAAGAAAAAGGCGTGCTTCGTTCACATCAAAAAGTAGTGACTGAATTTGGTGACGGCGAAATTACTTCAGGTACTTTCTCTCCAACATTAGAGCACAGTGTAGCCTTAGCACGTGTACCGCGTAGCGTAAAAGTTGGCGACACCGTTGAAGTTGAAATGCGTAAGAAATTAGTTAAGGTACAAGTGACCAAGCCTAGCTTCGTTCGTAACGGCAAAAAAGTATTTTAACTTTTTGACGAAAATTTGATTTGTATTACCTTTTTGTCGTATACCTTTGACGAAAAGCAAGTATATACTATGGTTAGTTTTTGACCTTTAAATGAATTTAATAATATTAAAATAGGAACATAAAAATGAGCAACATTCCTTCTGAATTAAAATATGTTACATCACACGAATGGGTTCGCAACGAAGGTGACGGTACCGTTACTGTTGGTATTACTGAACACGCTCAAGGCCTTTTAGGTGACATGGTTTTTGTTGAATTACCAGAAGTTGGCGAAGCAGTAAGTACAGGTGATGACATTTGTGTTGCTGAATCTGTTAAAGCGGCATCAGACATCTACGCACCAGTTACAGGTGAAATTGTAGAAGTAAATGAAGAATTAGAAGATTCTCCTGAGTTAGTAAACTCAGATGCGTTTGGTGACGGTTGGTTATTCAAAATCAAACTTGATGACGCTGGTGAGTTAGACGACTTATTAGACGCTGAAGGTTACGCTAATTCAATCGACGAAGATTAATCGTTAATTAACAAAGTATTAAAAGCCCTGAACATAAGTTCGGGGCTTTCTTTTTTATTTTTAGGTAAATTGTTTTATGACTACTCAATCATTAGACGCTCTAGAGCAAAAACAAGATTTTATCCGCCGCCACATCGGCCCAGATGCAGCACAAACTCAAGCTATGTTAAACGACATTGGCGCTGAGTCAGTTGATGCCCTTATTGATGAAATTGTACCAAGCGATATTCGCTTATCACAATTACCAAACATTGGTGAAAGCAAAACTGAAGTGCAAGCATTAGCTGACTTAAAAGCTGTTGCCAGCAAAAACAAGGTGAACGATTCATACATTGGTCTTGGTTACTACGGTACGTTAACACCGAACGTAATTTTACGTAACGTATTAGAAAATCCAGGTTGGTATACTGCTTACACGCCGTATCAACCAGAAATTGCTCAAGGTCGTTTAGAGTCATTATTAAACTACCAACAAATGTGTTTAGACCTAACTGGTTTAGACTTAGCGTCAGCCTCATTACTTGATGAAGGTACTGCAGCCGCTGAAGCTATGGCACTTGCTAAGCGTGTAGCTAAAAATAAAAAATCAAACCTTTTCTTTATTTCATCAGATGTTTACCCACAAACAATCGACGTGGTAAAACAACGTGCAGAAATGTTTGGTTTTGACACTATTGTTGCTCCTGTTGAAGAAGCAGCTGATCACGATATCTTTGGTGCTCTTTTACAGTACCCAAGTGCAACAGGTGAAGTGAAAGATATTAGTGATTTAATTGCTAAAATCCACGAGAAAAAAGCCATTGTTGCCGTTGCAGCAGACATCATGAGTTTAGTGATGTTAAAAGCGCCGGGCGAATTAGGTGCTGACGCGGTAATTGGTTCAAGCCAACGTTTTGGTGTACCTATGGGCTACGGTGGTCCACACGCGGCATTCTTTACAACGTCTGATAAGTACAAGCGTTCTTTACCAGGTCGTATTATCGGTGTATCAAAAGATACCCGTGATAACCCAGCGTTACGTATGGCAATGCAAACACGTGAGCAACACATTCGTCGTGAAAAAGCCAACTCTAATATTTGTACAGCACAAGTATTACTAGCGAACATGGCTGCATTTTATGCGGTTTATCACGGCCCGCAAGGCTTAAAAACTATTGCTAATCGCATTCACCGTTTAACTGATATTTTATGTTTAGGTACTGCTAGCAAAGGTTTAACGGCGATTCATGCTAACTACTTCGATACCTTAACCTTTAACGTTGATAACAAAGAAGAAGTTGTTGCTCGTGCATTAGCAGCTAACCTTAACTTACGTACCGACGTTGATGGCCAAATTTCAGTTTCTTTAGATGAAACAACGACACGTGACAACCTAGTAACATTATTTGATGTATTACTTGGCGAAGGTCACGGTTTAGACGTAGCAGCACTTGATAAGCAAGTAACCGATTGTGGTCACTCGTCAATTCCTGCATCACTAGTACGTGAGTCTGAAATCTTAACTCACCCAGTATTTAACTCGTATCACAGTGAAACTGAGATGCTACGTTACATCAAAAAACTAGAGAACAAAGATTTAGCATTGAACCACTCAATGATCTCTCTTGGCTCTTGTACCATGAAGTTAAATGCAACGGCACAAATGATCCCTGTATCATGGCCTGAATTTGCTAACATGCATCCATTCGCACCAGTTGACCAAGCCGTTGGTTACAAAGAAATGATTGACGAATTAGGTGATTGGTTAGTAGAGCTTACTGGTTACGATAACATTTCAATGCAGCCTAACTCAGGTGCACAAGGTGAATATGCGGGTCTTATCGCCATTCACAAATACCACGCAAGCCGTGGTGAAGGTCACCGTAATATTTGTTTAATTCCTGCGTCTGCTCACGGTACTAACCCTGCATCAGCCATGATGGTTGGTATGAAAGTAGTTGTTGTTGATTGTGACAAAGAAGGTAACGTAGACATGGCTGACTTGAAGGCGAAAGCTGAAGAGTTACGTGAAAGCTTATCTTGTATCATGATCACATACCCGTCTACACACGGTGTATACGAGAAAACTATTGCTGAAATCTGTAACATTATTCATGACAATGGCGGTCAAGTTTACCTTGATGGCGCAAACATGAACGCACAGGTTGGTTTAACGTCTCCTGGTCACATTGGTGCTGATGTTTCTCACTTAAACTTACACAAAACTTTCGCTATTCCACACGGTGGCGGTGGTCCAGGTATGGGTCCTATTGGCGTTAAGTCGCACTTAGCACCATTCTTACCAGATCACGCGTTGATCAACGTAAGTGAAAGCACTCAAGGTAACGGCGCAGTTTCAGCAGCACCATTTGGTAGTGCGGGAATTTTATGTATTTCTTACCTTTACTGTGCAATGTTAGGTAAGCAAGGTGTTACTGATTCAACTAAGTACGCGATTACTAATGCCAACTACTTAGCGAAGAAATTAAGCGAGCACTACCCAATTTTATACACAGGTGACAACGGTCGTGTTGCGCACGAGTGTATTGTTGATTTACGCCCACTTAAAGAAGCTTCTGGCATCACTGAAATGGACGTAGCTAAGCGTTTAATGGACTACGGTTTCCATGCGCCAACTATGTCATTCCCAGTAGCTGGCACTTTAATGATTGAGCCAACTGAGTCTGAAAGCAAAGTTGAAATTGATCGTTTCATCGAAGCTATGGTTTGTATTCGTGAAGAAATCAGCAAAGTAGAGAAGGGTGAGTGGACGTTAGAAGATAACCCATTACACAACGCACCACATACTATGGCTGATGTAACTTCTGAGTGGAACCGCGCTTATTCAATTAAAGAAGCAGTTTACCCAGTAGCAGCAGTTGCTGAAAACAAATTCTGGCCAACAGTTAACCGTATTGATGATGTGTACGGTGACCGTAACTTGATTTGTTCATGTCCAGCGACGGATACGTATAAAGACTAGGTAACTAGTTGATATAGAATAATAAAAAGCGAGCCTAGGCTCGCTTTTTTTGTTTGGCTAGGTTATTGTTTGAGCAAAATTTCAAAAGGAGTAATTTTATGGATGTACGGTATTATGGCTTTAATCTATTTACTGAGTCGAAAGGTCTTAGCGTATTGGAATTTTTTCAGTGTATTGAGGATGAAAAGTTTCTGAACCATATAAGCAATGATAATG
>Ga0193960_1000621_pt1 | contig 14546 bp, 13 predicted proteins | sample FB_3_MG_FD_140338 | JGI IMG/M metagenome (GOLD analysis project Ga0193960, IMG submission 140338) | Microbial mat bacterial communities from the Broadkill River, Lewes, Delaware, United States - FB_3_MG | ecosystem: Environmental > Aquatic > Freshwater > River > Microbial mats | place: USA... | reverse complement strand
TGAATGGGAATATGCTGCTACTGTTGCCAATACTGAATTTAGCGGAGATAAAGTTGTAGTTAAGGCTTTTGATTATCCGGGAAATGAAACGGATAAAGAGTTTGTGCTGCAATAACTCTATTCCAGGAACTGTCAGGATGTAATGCCTGACGGTTTCTTTTGATTTTAATTTGTGTGATTCTAGAATTGTTGATTGATAAGGATTGTTGGATTGATTTGGAACTTGTGCAGGCGTTAGGTATGCTATACAGACGCGAGAAATTGATTTGCATTATACACAGACGCGAGGCATTGCGTCTTTACGGGGAATTTTGATTTTAAATGTGTGTACAATATTTTATACTGCTACTATTTTTTTATTAATTTCAATCACCTTGATCTAATGAAAATAGGAAATGATGGAACCTCTCGAACCTGGCAAATACTATCACATTTACAATCGTGGAATTAATGGTTGCGATTTGTTTTTGGATGAAAACAATTATAGTCACTTTCTAAATTTGTATGAAAAGTATATTGATCCTATAGCAGATACTTACGCTTGGGTTTACCCTATCAAATAATTTTAAATCATGAAACAATTCTATTATGTGTATGTACTGCACAGTCAAAAAGATGGTAAAAATTATACTGGCTATACAAAAAATTTAAAATTAAGATTCGAACAACATCAGTCTGGACAAGTAGAGTCTACAAAAAATAGAAGACCTCTGGATTTAATCTATTTTGAAGCGTGTTTGAATCAACAAGATGCCACTCATAGAGAAAAGTATCTAAAAACTCACTATGGCAAAATGTTCTTAAAAAATAGATTAAAGAAGTGGCATGAATTTGATTCGAATCTTATTTGACTGGGTAAATGCCGAATCATTTTCATTTGTTGGTAAGAATTAAGGATGAAAGGGAGATTGGTATATATAAAGATTTAAACTCTGACGGGTCGAAAGACTCCGTCAGGTTTCAAACCCAATCATATGAAAACCTGTCAGAGTCTGGAGGACCTGATAGAGTTGGTATTAAAAAGCCAAATCCAACAAAGCACTTTTCACACCTTTTTAACGCCTACTCCAAATATTTTAATAAACGAAGCAATCGACATGGTTCTCTTTTCGAACGCCCGTTCAAACGAAAGTTGATTGACTACGAAAAATATTTTCGTCAGTTGGTTTTATACATCCATAACAATCCAATTCATCATGGTTTTTGTAAACACCCCATCGAATATGGCTGGAGTTCTTATTTGAGCTGTGTGAGCTCTAAACCAACAAAATTAAAGCGAAAAGAAACTTTAGAATGGTTCAATGATCAGGAAAACTTTATCTACCTGCACAAAAAGGCTGTTGAGGTAATGCAGATTGAGGAATGGTTGGGGATTAATTAATATTTGAATAAGCTTTCAGAGTTCCGTGACTTAGGATCCTGACAGCCTTAAAAAAAAGGCTTAAGTGATAGTCAACGCTGACAGGTCTTAATATTTTATCCTGTTATCCTGCTTGCTGCTAATTGTGTTAAAAAAATTAAGTTTCACTCGTGGTTAACGCTGTCAGGTCTCCGACTCTGACAGGTTATTTTTCATTCCTAAACTTTCAGTTGTAACATGTCAAGCATCTTAGAGAGAATAAAAAATCCCCCTTAAAAAAGGAGGATTAACCAGTTAAAAAATGTTGTTAGTATAAAAAATTTTCAAGGATAGATAAATACTAACAAAATGCTCTTATTTTTATCAGTAAGCTGAGGTCCTTTATTCCCATTTAAGCACATTTCCTCGTAAGATATTCACATTTTTATACTTTATAATCTTATAAAATCATTTTGATCCTGAATTCAAACTTATTCAGTCGGTAATAAAGTTTGCTTAGCAGCAAACTATAGTTAAATACGCTCCTCACAAAAATAAGAAGCGCTGTTCACAAAAGGCACAAGCGTACCACAGGTATTAATGATCTATTAATCATTAATTTTTTCAAACTTTATTTTGCTTACCTCCTCTCGAAGTTCACTATCCGATCTGAAACTTATTATAACACTTTTAACGTTCTTGGCTGTTACTTCGTCTGCAGTGTCAGAACCTTCACTTTTTACTCTAATCGAGAAAGTTCCCAGTCCTTCCACTTTTATTGCATTTCCTTTAAGCAATTCCTCCTTTATAAAATCAACAAGTGTAATAGTTACACCTCTCGCTTCAGCCTTACTTAACGCTGTTTTTTCAACCAAATAAGTTTCTATCTCTTTTCGTTCCCAAGTGCCACCTCTAACTGGTTGAACGTAAAATTTAGATTGTGAACGATCTTGTGGATTCTTTTTTTCAATAGGTCTATACTTCATGACTTAATTATTTAACTAGTTTTTAATTTGAAGATATTTCGAATTGTTAAGGTTTATTACTAAAAACAACACTGGCTAAAAACCCATTCCCATGAATGGATTCGAACTGTAAAACAATATTGGCAATAGAGGCAATTTGCTTGCAATTGCAAAGCCCCAATCCTAAACCATTATTTCCTGCTATTTGAATGTTTATAGTTGATTTTCTATCTAGATGTAATAAAGTTTGTTTATCAAATAAATTAAAAAGAGAGAATTTAATTTTTTGATCTTCCTCCTCTACTGATAGTACTATTTCAGAATGGCAAGGCGAAAATTTCACAGCATTATCTATTAGATTTCTTATTATGATACTAAGAGAATATTTGTTTGCTTTTATTGTTCCTTGCGATAAATTAATTTGACTTTTTACACGTAAATACTTCTCGTCTAGTCTAGTTGTATACTCATTTAGTAAATTTCTAATTAAAGTAGGAAAAGAAAATTCGACATGGTTTTGAATAAGTTGCTCTATATCAAAATTGAATTTTGCAAGCATTTCAGCTTGATTTATAGCATTCTCTGCTAATTCGTTGATGATTTTATAGATTTCTTTTAGTTCGTTTTCTTTAAAACTACAGTTAGAATCTTCTAATAAACAGGTGTATCCATAAATGGTTCTAATAGGAGAGGTTAAATCATGTGCTAAGGTTTTAATCAGCAATAATTCTCTTGACTCTTCATTAGTATTCTGTAATTCAATATTATCCTTCATATCTCCTCATTATTATATTAACTCAAATACAGTTGAAATAACAAGATTAAGGACATCCATTTATTGCAAAATAAAAAGTAAATAGAAAAACTATTATTTGATGCCCTCAATCTTTTTCTTTCAAATCAAAATGCAGGTTTGTACAAATCTCATTTAATTTAGTGCCTCAAATTTTCTAAGGTCGTTCCTGCTTTTTACTGCTTATTTTTGAACATTAATTTGACTCTCAAATTGAACTATAATAAATATAGTAGCTAGTCTGTTTGATTAAAAGAAAATTTTCACGCCGATTCTATATTTTCACAAAAACCTACTATATTAACCAGTAGATCTGTAACTTGAAGATTAATGATGTAATTGGAGTTTCATAATCACACGATCGTATTGATGGTTTTAATGGAAAAATGCATCCTTTAAATGATAATAATATGTCATTTAAACTCCCAACGACTATAAATAATGAATTACTGTACAAATTATCCAGATTCATAATCATTTTAAATACTTAGAAGGAATTTTAATTTATTGGTATGCTTTACTCCTAATCAAAATACACAACTACTTAAGAAAGAGTTAGCATAAATTAACAATAATTAACAATTTTATTTCGCGAGTAATAATACTTTTGCACTGCAAAATAAAAAAGTAGGTAGGTATATTCAAATAATACAATGATGAAGAAACTTATCAAAAATCTAAGAGAATATTTGTCGCGAGAATCTCTTTTTGGATATTTAATGCACGACACCAGTAAAACTTTGATTTTTATATTCATAGGAATATTTAGTATCCTCGTATTTTTTCGACCTTACATTCTCTCTCATTACGAACTAAAACCTCGAGTAATCCTGATTATAGGCTATAGCATTATTGGTTGCTTGTCTTATGCATTAAGCTTTCTTGTTTTTTCTCCACACAATAAAAAAAGATGGACCAAGCTCTTAGAAATTGGCTTATTTAGTTTGTGTTTTATAATAGCATATTTTTCAATTTGGCTATACACAGTCATACATGTTAATTACCTATTTGAACAACTTTACGGATACAATAGTATTCCAGTCCTACCTGATAGTTTTTTTATTGTGTTGTTTATTTACACTATTGGAATTGGTCTATTACTATATCTTATCATCCATTCATATGATATTTTTTTGAGTTTTGAAAAGCATGGAAAAAGTGATACTCTTTTAAGCAATTTGGCAAATAACAAAACAAGGTTGGGATACGCAGATTCCGAACTTAAAGTTACCTTAAAGGGGAAGAATGAAAATGAGTTGTTGGATATTGATATTTCTCAGTTTATAGCGGCAAAATCGGATGGCCATTATATCAAAATATTTTATTTATGTTATAATAAAGAATTTAAGCAGTTTATTCTTCGCAATTCCATGGCTAATATGGAACAGCAGTTAATTCATATTGAACAAACTTATCGATGTCACAAATCCTATATTATTAACCTTAACTACCTTAAATCTGCTTACACGAACTCCATTAAAAAAACTTCATTTCTTTTACTCTTACACTATTCCGAAGCAATACCTGTTTCGCCTAAGAAAATTGATTTTATTCAGAATATACTCGCAGAAAAAAAGAAATTGAGATCAAAGTCTAGGTAAGTATCAACGATTGAAAACACCTTAACTATCGACATCAGCAATCTCTTTCAAGTGTGGACATGCTAATTCTATTGAAAAATTTGATGGTACATTGCCAAAGGAGATCCTCTTACAGGATAATAGGTAGAACGCACACCATATCCAAATAAAAATTAACTTCACAATCAGAAGAGTTCATTATACATCAGCCAAAAGGTTTACCACACATTTCAGGGTGTAGAATTCTCTACCACCTTTTTCTTCGGCAGCGGCAAATTTTCCCAGGAAATATTGATTTTAGATGGCAGATCTCTTAATCTTCTAATTCGATTTTTCAAATAAAGTCTGCTGCATAAAGTGAGTAGGCGATGGAAATTCTCGCCATCAAGGTTATTGGACTATATTATTGTAATAGTATTTCAAGTGTTTTTGTGAAAATGACTACAATAATTGACCCTAATAGTATAGCTGGACGTATCGGTTTTCTATGGTTTAATCTGAAGCAAATACATATGAATAACTTATATACTCTAGACAAAGCAAAAATGATCAATCTCCAAATCAATGGAAATAAAGGTAGTATTATAGCAAATAAAAGCACAACCAATAAATAGTTGACTTCATCAGGAGTAAGCAAGTTATATATTGCTTTTAAGAGTTCTAACAAGTCCTTAATAAACTTATTGAAAGATTCAAAATTCAATATCCATAAAATACTAATCCCTACTATAAACAATAAATACATTGAGAATGATTCTCTCAAGCATTTTTTCATATTAGCTATATAGACTGGTATTGGCTTAACAGTACTGTAAATAATGAGTAAAACAAATTCAATACTTACAAGAGTTAAAAGAATCCAAAATGCCACATGTGATGATACAATCCCCATTAAAAAGAAATTAAAAATCATCATTCTTCTTAATAATCTACCGCGTTTATTGTAAAAATTGGTGAACTTTGATCGAAGTGATTTTCTTACCAACCAAATTGAGAGGTTATCTACTTTCTTTATGCAAGCTTTAAATTTTGGATGGGTAATGGCGCTTTCTCCTTTGGTGTAAAGAATTAAGAAGATAATGCCCAAAACGTAAACTATACTAAAAAAAGTATCCATATTATTATTTAGATTTTAAAATCCCCCATACGCTCATCCAGTTGTTTCCAATTGGGTAGGTGTTTTGAGACTTCTGCCCAAAACTCTTTGGAGTGGTTCTTAATTTTGGTGTGGACTAGTTCATGAACGATAAGATAATCAATTAGAGAATAAGGTAGCGTTATAGCATCGTAGTTAAATGTGATGCTATTAAGAGGACTACAGTTTCCCCAAGCCTTATCCATCTTTTTAAATCTGATATTCTTATATCTTAAGCCTGTTATATCTACCCATTTATGAATTCGAGGTGTGAGTTTTTCTTTTGCTTTTTCTCGCTTGAAATACTCCAAAGCAATTTTAATCTCGCTTTGAGTGTTGAGTTTTGATGGCAGACTTATATTGAATTTCGAATGCGTGAATTCAATGACTACTTTTTTAAGTTCTTCGTTTAGTGTAAAAGTCACATAGTAACTCCTACCCAGATAAGTTAGTCTGGAACCTGTTTGAATATCGCCTGTGTCGACTGCACGTACCAATTCCAACTTCTCGAAAATCCAAGCTGCTTTTTTAAGTATCAAAGCATCTGCTTTTTCCTTGGACACAGCTTTCCCTTTTAGGATAACGCCTCTTCCCTTCTCCACTATGATATAATGCGATTTCAGAGTATTGTTCTCTTCAAAAGCATATTCTATCGTTCTATTTCCGTATGAGATACTAGCCATTACTAATTATTTTCTTCATTATAAGGAATTTCAAACTCGATATTTTCACATAACACCTCTGTTTTTACTATATATTCTAAATAATAAGCAACATTAAACAGGTGTTTCATGTAATCGAAATTTTCACAAAATCCAATTACATTTTTAGTATTACCAGTATGTGCTATATCATGCCTGATCTGTAAAATATCTTCTAACTTTTTTTTAACTTCCTTAGATGAAAGTTCATTAAAAGTCACTCTATCCAAAATTTTCTCAACACCTAATAAACTAGAGAAAAGTTCATTTACATTCTGACTGTTAGGCGTATTGAATCGTTTAATTTGTTTTTTTAGGTTAGTTTTCAGAGCTTCTTTAACATTATCATTAGAAATGTCACTTAAAACTTTATTTAATGTTTTAGTCAAAAGAGTTTCAATAAAACCTTGCCAAGACGCAACCAGTTGAATAATATAGGTTTGATATAAATATCTTTTTTTTTCTCCCAATTTTCGCACATCATCGATCTTTTCAAGATCCTTTGTAATAAATTGAATATGCTTAATATGAACCAGCTTTTTACTAAAAAGCATGGTTGGTGTTTTCTCTATAAGTTGTATCATTTTATAATTCTATTTGAATTCATTACAAACTCTGACAGGTCAAAAATTGACGCTGTCAGGTTCTTTTATTCATTTCTAAAAAAGACGCTGTCAGGTTTAGCTCATTAAATTATTGGCTTACTCATCCTTGTTTTTCACCATGACATCAACCAATTCCTTCGCCTTAATTTTGGCATTATCTCTTCCCATTTTATCAGATAAGAATCGCTTCAATTTATTCTCGATATCTTTTTTAACACGTCCCTTATTTATCCAATCAACAATTTCTAATTCACCCTTTACCAAATCGAATAGTGTATGAGTCGCATCTTCAGCTCCACCATTAAATATGGTTTTCATGGAATCATAAACGGCTCGTTTCCTTTCAGTCTTAAAACCTTTGCTTTCGCCTTCTTTGGCATTATCAATGATATCATCTTGCATTTTAGCGAACTCTTTCAATAAATCAAGCTGAGTGATTCGCTCTTCTTTTCTTCGTTTCAGAAGTTCCTCTAATCGCTCAGCAAGAGGTTTAAAGAAGTCTGGATTCTTATCCATGCCCACCTTAATGGTATGTCTCAGATTATTCTTCATCTTCAGTTCCTTAGTAGAAGGAGATGCATTCAATAATTCTTCTCGAAATTTATCCTTATCAATTATAGAAATAGGTTCTTCCAACAAATTATCAACACCCTCTGCTTTCAAATGCTCATCAATCATATCCTGAAGCATTTTACTCTCTTCCTTAGTAACCTTCAGTTCTTGGTCGTCAGGATAAGCATTTCTGGCTCGCAGACGAATTTCATTAAACAACTTGAAATCGGACTGATATTTTAATGCCTTGATATTTGGCAAAACAATATTGATAGACTTATTAAACTGCTTTAGTAATAATTTAAATTCATCCCGTTTATCAACTGGCTCTATATACAATACAGCCTTTTCAATAAACTCAATCCTATTGTACTTTCTATCTGCTCGAATCGGCTTGAAAAAAGCCAACATTTTTGCATGATGTGTCTCCAAACGAGGCAGTTCCTCATTAATGTCTTTTATAATATCATCAGGTTTAATATCTCCTGTGAAAATTTCCAGAGCTTGAATCAAATTACTCCCAATTCCAATATAATCGACAATATAGCCTGCATTCTTACCCACCTTCGAACGATTTACACGAGCAATGGCTTGTAATAAATTGTGTTCTTTCAGTGGTTTATCCAAATATAGACAAGATGCAATTGGTGCATCGTATCCAGTAAGGAGCATATCAGACACAATCAGGAAAGCTGTGTTATCATGCTTCTTTTTCCCCGATTTCTCGGTTTCAGATTCATCCCCAAATGGCAATCTAAAATCATCGGAAGCCGTTTTCACATCTTCAGAAGGAGTAAGCCAAATTGGTTTTTGATTATATGGATGCTTCTTATTCCAATCAAAAGTCTCGTAGTATTCTCGGGCAATCCTATCCGTTTTGGGAGAACCGATGCTAACAACCACTTTTGATTCGAAATTGTGATAGCCCTGTTCTTTTAATTCTTCAAGTGCTTGTTTGTATTTAATGGCTCCTCCTCGACCAGAACAAACTATCATTGCCTTATGTCCATCGGCATATATCTTATCACGATAATTATTCACGATATGCTTTGATATTTCCTGAATACGCTCTTTTGAAAACTGATATTTTCGAAGCGCCTCAGTCTTTAATTTATCCTGCTTATCCTCAGAAAAATGACCAAATTTCTCTTTAAATTCCTTATCCAGCTCCTCTTTTTTAATATCCAGTTTGGCTATTCCTTCATCGTATTTCAGCTCAACAGTTGCTCCATCAGCTACCGACTCAGTAATCGTGTATACATCAATATACTCACCACCATAAAACTCTGCCAAAGTTGATTTATCTTCCTTAGAAATAGGAGTTCCCGTAAAAGCAACAAACTTAGCATGAGGAAGAACAGTACGCATAAAAGAAGCTAAAAATCCATAATGACTTCGGTGTGCTTCATCGACCAACACATAAAGGTTTTTCTTTTTCGAAAGCTCTTCCAAAATAATTTCTTCACGACTTTGCTCTACCCATTTCTCGTTTTCAAGAAGCTTGGTGATTTTTACTAAAGTGCTTCCGTTAATATTTTTCTCAACTCGAATATTTCCTTGCTCTTCAGCTTGGGTTTGGTCGGTAGAACTGGTACTTTCTTTATCCGATTCCTGAAACTTCTGTAGTGTTGTAGTGATGATGCCACCATAGTCGTTTCTTAAAAGACCATCGAGATGAGTAACAGAACCAGCTTGAGACACATTCTTAAAACCTATATTTCTGAAGGTATTCGTAATTTGTCTATCTAAATCCGTTCTATCAGTCATAATGACTATGGTTGGATTTTCAAAACCATTTTCCTGAGCCTGTAACTTCCGAGCCACGTAAGCCATAGTAATAGACTTACCACTCCCTTGAGTGTGCCAAACCACTCCACCTTCGTCCTGTTTTAATCGAGCAATGGTTTTATTGGTTGCTCGTAGTTGTTGATATCTAGGTAATTTCTTGATGATTTTACCTTCATCCAACTCAAATATCACAAAGTTGCGAATAATATCCAGAAATCGTTCTTTCTCAAACAAGGAGTAAATCAATTTATCCTGTTCTGTCTTGATATAATCAGGCAGATTATCCTCCTCTTTGGTTCGATAGACAGAATAGAATTGTTCAGGAGCAGTTATGGCTCCATACTTTCCACCAACTCCCCAAAGTCCCACACAAATTTGATTGTAATGAAATAGCTTTTCGGAGTTTTTCTGATAGTATTTTAAGTCATTGTAAGCCTTTTCCCAAGCATCCAAAGCAGTTGGCGATTTACACTCAATCAATGCCAAAGGCAAACCGTTTACATATACCATGACATCAGGTATGGAATGCTGTAAACGACCATGATACTTTATTTGATTGATAACCAAAAATTCGTTGTTATCTGGATTTTTGTAATCAATAAAAGATACAGGATGATATTCCTCCACCCCATCTATTAATTGTTTGAAACTTAAAGTTTCGCCTTTCAATAATTCCCATATCCCCTGATTGATTTCCATGAGAGAATTTCCTGAAACAGATGTGATTTCGGAAATTGCTTTTTCCAGATTGTTCTCATCCATCCACGGATTAATTCGTTGAATTGCAGAACGAAGACTATCCTTAAGAATCACCTCTGTGATGTCCTCTCGTTCTGTTATTTCTGCACCATGAATGTAAGAGTATCCCAGCTCTTGAAACAATTCTAAAGCTGGTAATTCACTATAAACGTATTCTGGGTTTTGAGTCATTTTTTTGTTACTTATTGGGCAACTCTTTCTTCCACTTTCACACGCACTTTCCCCGTTAATAATTGCTGCATCAATCCTTTTTTCAATTCTTGATGTTCAGATTTTTTATCTTTTAAAACGTCTAACTTATTGTCTACTGTTGAAAGAATATTGGCTATTTGTTTTTGCTCTGAAAGACTAGTTGGAAAAGGAACTCTAAATTTCCTCAAACTACCAACAAGAACATTAGGCTGACTGGTTGTAGCATTGAATCTATCAATTTCATTTCTAGAAATATTACTGATTAAATATTGAACTAAAAATTGAGAGTTCAAACATTGATTGGGAGTAATCTTAGCAATATTTTGATTAATATGAAACTTATCATCCTCTTCTATAACTGCAGCATTACCAATCGTACCAACACAAGGGAAAACAACATCTCCTTTATAAAGGCGTGACCGATTTAATTTAAGAGATAGTTCATTGGTAATTCGAGGCAATTTGTGATAAAAAATCTTGTTTTTACCGATATTATATCCACGTAAAGCAAGTATTTCCCCATTTTCATCTTCCTGCCAGTATTCAGAATATTCATAACCTGCTAATCTAGTAATTGTGCTTATTTCATTTAACTGAACACACTCCCAGTTCTCAGGAATCTCACCCAGAGGAGAATCCTTAAATTTGGTGTGACCAATGCCTTTGGTAAGCAGTTTTTGCATTAAGCCTTTTTTCAGCTCAGTGGTTTCGATAATTCGCTGGTCTATTACATCTATTTTCTCATCTACTATTGAGAGGATTTTGGCTATTTTTTGTTGTTCTTCTTTAGTTGGACATGCCAATACTAGTTTATTTAATGCTCCTTGATTAATATTTGTATTAGCACTAACTGTACTTTTAGCTAATAATCTCTTACGAAAGCCATCATCATAAAAGCAATGTTTTTTAAACTCACTGTCAAAAAAACCTTTATCTCTATAGCGAATTATAAATCCACTATAGACAGCATCCTCTATATCATTTTCAACTAAAGCCGTCAACCCAACTCCACTTGGCTTAACCGAAGACCGAATAAATAAAACATCACCTGACTCCAAAGAATATAACTCCCTTTCTTTTTCATCAGAATTTACAAGCCCTAGATTTGTGTCAGATACAGCATTCTTTCCAAATACATCATTCAAATTAACCAATGGATATCCAATACCGAAGTCCTCTTTCCCTTTATTTATCCCATTTTTAAACTCGCCAACATCACCTAATCTTACAACATCCCAATCCTCAGGAATCTCACCTAAAACAGAATTCTTATATCCCTCTCTCATACTCCCAACTCTTTTAGATATTCAGCCAATTGCTTATCAATTTTCTGCTCTTTAGTTTCTAGTTCAGCAATATTGGTTTTTACTTGTTGTAAATCCACTTCAGGTTCAGGCTCGCTGGTATCAATATATCGGGAGATATTCAAATTGTAGTCGTTCTCTTTAATTTCAGCTATGTCAACCAAACGCATATATTTGTCTACATCAGCATAGGCATCGTAAGCCGTAATGATTTTATCAAGGTGGGAATCTAATAGTTCGTTTTGATTTTTCCCTTCCTTATAATCTGAAGAAGCATCAATAATGGCAATCTTATTCTTAAGGTGGTCAGGTTTGTTTTTGTTGATAATCCAAATAGATGCAGGAATACCCGTATTGTAAAACAAAGCAGAAGGGAGTCCAACAATTCCTTCCACAATATCAGCATCTAGCAAGCCTTGGCGAATTTTACCTTCAGCTCCACCACGGAATAATGTTCCATGAGGTAATACAACACCAGCTTTACCATCTTGTTTTAGCACAGCAATCATGTGTTGTAAAAAGGCAAGGTCAGCATAACCACGTGGAGGTACTCCAAATTTCAGTCTCCCAAATTTATCAACGACAACTTTGGCATAGTTTGGTGTTACTGGTTTTTCCTTACCATTCTTATCTACCTTTACCTCAATATTGGTTTCAGCAGGAGTCCACCATTTATCAGCAGAGAATGGCGGATTTGCAATCACTCTATCGTATAAATCCAACTCATTGTTCTCATCCTTATGTTGAGGATTCACCAGAGTATCACCTTTTCTAAGGTCACTATCTGTATAGTTATGCAAAAGCATATTCAGCTTACCAATCGACCAAGTACCAAGATTTTTTTCCTGCCCATATAAAGAAACATTTATGTTGTTTCCAACCTTGCCATTAGGCTGTTTAGCAATATATCTTGCTGATTCTATCAACATACCACCTGAGCCACAGGTCGGGTCGTATATTTTTTGTTTTGGCTCGGGTTTGATCAACCCCACAATCAGTTTCACAACACCACGAGGGGTATAGAATTCCCCCCCCTTCTTTCCAGCATCATCTGCAAATTTTTCAATTAGATACTCGTAAGCATCACCCAGCAAATCGGGGGTATAAAGGTCTTCGTTTCGTAATGAGTACTTGTTAAAGTGAGACAAAAGGCGTTGCAACACATCGTCGGAAAGTTTGTCCTTATCGCCAAACTTAGTGGCTGTCATCACACCCTCTAATGAAGTATTGTCACGCTCAATAGCAGCAAAGGCTTTATCCAATGCCATACCGATATTCTCGGTTATCTTTTTCAATTCATTCCAATGCGCTTCCTGTGGAATCTTAAAATAGGTTTCATCTTCAGCATCCTTACGAGAAATATTATCTCTTTTCATGATACTTTCCACTTCCTCTCCAAACACATCGTTGGCTCTTTTTAGGAAAAGTAATCCGAATATATAATTCTTAAAATCAGAGCTATCAATGCTCCCACGGAGTATATTCGCTGAGTCCCAAAGCCAGGACTCTAGCGTTTCTAGTTGTAATGTCATGTCAGTTATTTTATCGAAAAGATCACAGTCGATTTCCGAAGAACAAATATCGTTTTTATTTGTTGTTCCTAATACTGTTTCTGCAATAATTATCTGTTTTCTACTGTGAAGATCAGGTAGAGCTTTTCAATGAGGTATTTACTGAGACGATGATGTTTGAGCCTCTTGGCTTTCTTCCTTAAACAATTCTAGGACGCCCTTATCCCAACAGTAAGTTTTAAAATCCTCCAAAGTTGACAGTATTGACTCTTCATTCATAAAAGCAGTCAAGTTGTATGCCTTAGCCATCATACTGCCTTTTTCGTTATATTCCTTATAAAACATGGTTTCCCCTCTATGAATTGCTTTTTCAGTCAGTATGTTTCCCGGATCCCAATGGTTTACGCCCAAGCATAAGATCAGTCGTGTTTCGGACTCTTCGACGGGTGCAAAAGCTTCAAGATTGCATCTATCAGATGTTTTAGAGTCAAAAAAGCCAGTATCACTCTGCAAAATAACAGACAAATGGTATTTAACACCAGCTACATCCCTATTACCCAAGTGGAAATCGTACAGGTACATATTCAACCAGTCCCATGCCCAATGCGCCAAATTCACACTTTTATGTTTTGGCATAGCGCCACTAAACCACGACCAGCCACCATGAAAGGAGAAAGCCGTTTGATCACTAATGAACTGAACGGTATCCATTACTCTTCGTTGGTAATGATATAATAAACGATAAGCCTTCCTCACATCGATTAGGGCTTTATCAAATTCACTTAAGTCTAAGTCACTCATTATAACCTTATATTTAAAATTTCTAAACTATTTGAATCGATATGACATCCTGTTGGGAGTGTTTCAAAACCAATCCCTCCATCTGTTTTAATTGAATGCTTCACAAAGCAGTCGATACCATTTTCGATATTCAAGCTTTTGTAAGGCATACTTTCCAGCCATTCTCCTGTGTAAAAACCATGCAATCTAAAAGCATAAATCACATCATTAAAAAGTCGAAGTATAGCGTCATTCTGAAAACATTTCGCTTCTGGGGCATTAAATGTTTGCATGCCTCTTTTAACTTCAGCCAGCAAGGAACGCCACCTGCACTTTATTACATTAACACTAAAACTTCCATTTACAATGGTTTCCAATTTTTCAGTTCTAATCCCTCCCAAAGCAATATAATGCAGTGTTTTTTCATCTTCGCTGTATTCATTCAAATAGGCTTGTATTTGGTCTCTCCACTGCCCTTCGTTTTGTTGATTGTTATCGTAACGCTTGGCTTCAATTAACAAATCAAAGGCTTCGAATCGAAT
>Ga0193960_1000618_pt1 | contig 14570 bp, 9 predicted proteins | sample FB_3_MG_FD_140338 | JGI IMG/M metagenome (GOLD analysis project Ga0193960, IMG submission 140338) | Microbial mat bacterial communities from the Broadkill River, Lewes, Delaware, United States - FB_3_MG | ecosystem: Environmental > Aquatic > Freshwater > River > Microbial mats | place: USA... | reverse complement strand
TTGACCACGTACAGTTTTTTCTTTTATGTTGTCTCGATTAATTGGTCTTAACGCTTTTACAACTTTCAATTTTTCATCACGTACACTTACAGCACTTAAGTCTGCTGGAGGCTCCATCGCTAAAAGGGATAAAATTTGTAAAAGGTGATTTTGTACCATATCTCGCATCTGGCCTGCTTCATCATAAAAGCCCCAGCGCCCTTCAATTCCAACACTTTCAGCAACAGTAATTTGAACATGATCAATACTGTTTCTATCCCAATTATTGGTAAATAGTGAATTGGCAAAGCGTAAAACCATAAGGTTAAGTACTGTTTCTTTGCCTAAATAATGATCTATACGGTAAGTTTGTTCTTCTTTAAAAAACTCTGCCACTTGATCATTTATTACCTTTGAAGACTCTAAAGAATGACCTATAGGTTTTTCCATAACGACACGATCAACATCAGTTATTAAATTTGCAGCATTCAAGCCATGGCATATATCACCATATATCGCAGGTGGAGTAGAAAAATAATAAACACGTGTTTTATTTCCATTGACTAATGCTTGGTATAAATTTCCGAATGATGCTTTATTCTTAAAATCTAATTGCTGATAAACTAAACGTTGAATTAACCTATCTACAGCATCTTGATTTAATTCCTCTTTAACAAAGCTTTGTAAACTCTCTAAAACGATGTCCTTAAACTCATCAAGTGAATGTTCTTGTCTAGCTGCGCCAACAATTCTGCTATCTTTGTGAATTAAGTCACACACTTCTAATTGATATAAGGCAGGTAGCAATTTTCGACGAGATAAATCTCCTAAAGCTCCAAAAATAACTATTTCACTGGGTGTTTGATAATCTGTTGTTTTCATAAAATTCTCTATAAACGCATTATTAATGTGGCTCGATATCTTCATATTATAGTTTCAAACCAGCTTAATTTGTAAATAAACTACATATATCTCTAATTTAGCGCTTGTTTGCTCATCAGTAAAGAACTTTTTGTAATTTTACTACATTGGTTTTGATTTTATTATTACTTCTTTGAATATGCGCTATATAGAAGAAAATAGACCGGCATTATGTGAGTTTAAAATTAAACATTTGCAAATTTCATGGTATTTGCATTATATTAGGGCTAATTATGAAATAAAATTTCATTTTTTCTGTTGCAAAAATAGAAAATTAATTACAATAAGAAAAAATCAGCACAGTAAATAATTAACTATTGCTGATAAATAAACTAAAGATAAGAATAGATCTAGGATCATAACGTAATGAATATATTAGAAAAGATTGCAAACGAACTAGACATGTTAAGTAAGTCAGAAAGGAAAGTTGCTGAAGTTATCCTTGCTTCACCTAGTACCGTTATTCATTCAAGTATCGCCGCACTAGCAAAACAAGCAAATATTAGTGAGCCAACAGTTAATCGTTTTTGCCGAAGATTGGATACCAAAGGTTACCCTGATTTTAAATTACATCTAGCTCAAAGTTTAGCTAACGGAACCCCCTACGTTAACCGTCACGTTGATGAAAATGACAGCGCAGAAGAGTATACAGCTAAAATCTTTGAATCAACTATGGCAAGTCTTGAGTTAGCACGTAAAAGTTTAGACGCTAATGTCATAAACCGTTCTGTTGACCTTTTAACTCAAGCAAACAAAATTTCTTTCTTTGGACTTGGCGCTTCAGCCATTGTTGCGCATGACGCTCAAAACAAATTCTTTCGTTTTAATGTACCTGTTGTTTATTTTGATGACATATTAATGCAAAGAATGAGTGCTATAAATAGTCAGCAAGGTGATGTTGTTATCGTCATTTCACATACTGGCAGAACTAAATCTCTGGTTGAGGTTGCCAGTTTAGCTAAAGAGAATGATGCAACGGTAATTGGTATAACCACTGAAGGAACACCATTAGCAAAAGAGTGTAATATCGTACTTTCAGTTGATGTGTCCGAAGATACGGATTTATACATGCCTATGTCTTCAAGAATTGCTCAATTAACTTTAATTGATGTCTTGGCCACAGGATTCACTTTAAGACGCGGTAGTAAATTTAGAGATAACCTTAAAAAAGTAAAAGATAGTCTAAGAAGCTCTCGATTCGATAGAAAAGAGTAGCTTTTTGCAAACTACACATAAAGCAACAAGTTATATAACACAGACTTTAACACTGAAAATTATTTAAAATTTTAAACTTATAAGGATTAAAATGCCTAGAAGAACCAAGATAGTTGCGACTTTAGGTCCAGCAACAGACGATAGAGCTATGCTGAAAAATGTATTGGCTGCTGGTGTAAATGTCGTGCGATTAAACTTTTCTCATGGTGTTCCACAAGACCATATTGATCGTGCAAACAATGTTCGTGAAGTTGCAAAAGAATTAGGTATATATGTTGGCATTCTGGGTGATTTACAAGGCCCTAAAATTCGTATATCAACATTTAAAAATGGCCCTATTAAACTTGCAATAGGTGATAAATTCGAACTTGATGCTACCCTTGAAAAAGGTGAAGGCTGTCAAGAAAAGGTGGGCATTGATTATAAGAAACTTGTTCAAGATGTTTCTACTGGCGATATTTTATTGCTTGATGATGGCCGAGTACAATTAAGGGTTTTATCAACATCTGACACATCAGTATTTACTGAAGTTATCGTTGGCGGCCCTTTATCAAACAATAAAGGTATCAATCGACAAGGTGGTGGTTTAACTGCCCCTGCTCTCACTTCAAAAGATAAACAAGATATTAAACTAGCTGCTGAAATTAATGTTGATTTCTTAGCGGTTTCTTTTCCACGTGATGCAGATGATATGCGTGAAGCAAGGTTACTTGCTCAAGAAGCGGGGTGTGATGCCCGATTAGTATCGAAAATTGAGCGAGCAGAAGCAGTAAATGACGACAAGATACTTGATGATATTATACTTGCCTCAGATGTTGTTATGGTCGCTCGTGGCGATTTAGGTGTAGAAATTGGTGATGCTGAATTAGTTGGAAAACAAAAGCATATTATTGCACGTTCTCGACAGTTAAATCGTGTTGTGATCACTGCTACACAGATGATGGAAACCATGATTGAACAACCTATGCCAACACGCGCAGAGGTGATGGATGTTTCAAATGCTGTCTTAGATGGTACTGATGCGGTAATGCTTTCAGCGGAAACTGCTGCCGGTAAATACCCCGTAGAAACAGTTACAGCAATGGCTAATGTTTGTCGTGGTGCTGAAAAACATCGCTTAGTGAATATCTCTAATCATAGATTAGAGTTAACTTTTAAAGAAATATCCGAAACGATTGCACTTTCTGCAATGTATGCGGCTAACCACTTAGAAGGTGTTAAAGCTATTGTCGCCTTAACAGAATCTGGACAATCAAGTAAGTTAATGTCTCGTATTACTTCAGGCTTACCAATATTCTCTCTGTCTCGACATGCTAAAACGCTTAATAAAACAGCAATTTACCGTGGTGTTTACCCGGTTGCTTTTGATTCTACCCACTCTACTAATGACACTTTATCAGATGAAATATTGCAAGTCTTGAGTGAAAATACTGAGTTGTCTGTGGGCGATAAAGTTATATTAACTCACGGTGATATGATGGAAACTGTTGGTGCTAGTAATACAGTTAAAGTGCTAACTATAGCTAAAAAACACCTCTAAAATTACCTTTTGTCATTAAATGACAAAACTCTCAAAAAAAGAGCTACATAATGTAGCTCTTTTTTTTGTTTATTGAATAGCTAATTAACTATTTATTGCCTGTTTCACTTTATCCTTATAGCTTCTGCTAACTTTTAATTCTTTACTATTTTTCATAACCAAGAAGTACTCACCATTAACCTGACTACAAAATTTATCAATAAATGCTTTATTAACAATGGTTGAGCGGTGATTTCTTATAAATTGCTTTGGATCAAGTGCTTCTTCAAGCTCTTTCATTGTCTTACGCAGAATGTGAGTTGTTTCATTTTTAGATGAATCTAGCGCATGCACACACATATAATCACCTGCAGCATCTATCCATAGAATATCTTTAACAGGTACTCGACTGACTTCACCACCATCTTTTATCGGTAAAATATCTGAATAATTCGACATACTCAGTTCTTGATTATTCGCTAATTCAGATAATATTTGCTGGTAATCATTACCAGTAACGTCACTCACCAACTTAACGAGCTTAGTTTTATGTGCTCTATCAGTTGAACCTTGGAAGTGTAGTTTTATTTTATCAATAGTTTGAGCAAGCCTTTCTTCATCAGCAGGCTTCATTATGTAATCTAGAGCATGGACATCAAATGCTTTAATAGCATATTGATCAAAAGCTGTAACAAAGACAACAACAGGCATCTTTAACCCCTGCTCAATGATACTTTCGAGCACTTCAAAACCATTCAATCCAGGCATTTGAATATCCAAGAACATCAAATCGACTTGATATGCTCTGATAGCTTCTATCGCTTCACGTCCATTTGAACACTGGGTAATTAAATCTATTTCTTGGTGCTCTTGTAAACGAACAGCCAATCCTTTTCGAGCAAGGGGCTCATCATCAACAATAATGGTTGATAACAACATGCATATATCCTTTACTAAGTTAATTCAAACGGCATACGAATATTAACTTTAACACCTGAAGGCTTATTATGGGAGACAACTAAGGAATATTTTTTACTATAAAGGGCTTGCAGTCGCTCTTTCGTGTTAACTAAACCTACGCCGCTTTCTCGATGTAAATTTCCATTAACTATTTCAGCGCCAGGGCCGTTATCAGCTACCTCAATTAACAGATCATTAGCAAATTGTGACACTGTAATCACTATTTCACCACCCTGCTCTTGTACTGCCACAGCATATTTAATGGCATTTTCTGCAAGTGGTTGCAATATCATACTAGGTACAAGCGCTTTTTGGCATGCTTCATCGATATTAAAGGTTACCGTTAATCTGTCTTCAAAGCGTACTTTTTCAATGGCTAAGTACAATTCTAGCGCTTGAATTTCACTTTCTAATGGTACTTTTTTCATCGGATCTTTATCTAAAGAATAGCGTAAAAATTCACTGAGCTTTGTCACCATACTATTGGCGGTTTTATTTTCTTTAACCAGTATTAGCGTAGAAATAGCATTGAGGGTATTAAATAAAAAGTGCGGATTAAGTTGATACCTTAACATTTTTAATTGTGCTTGATGAGCAACAGTATTTGCTTTAAGAACATTTTGTTTTTCGACCTGCAGCATTTGATAGTACTTAGTACCAAAATATAAACAGCTCCAACTTAGTACAATGTAAAAAGACCATAAACTCGACTGGGTATACATTAAAAGAAAATCTGGCTTATAACCGTGCTTATAAATCTCCCAGTAATTAATATTCTTAACAATTTGCCACAATACACCTGTGACATAGGATGAAATGATAACAACTAGAGCAATTTTAATCGGAGAGAAATTCCAGACACGGCGATATATATAACGAAGCGGAACGGTAAATAACCAACCAGCGTAAGCATTTAAAAATATGATCACTACAAAGATATCACGTAGATCGTGTAATAATGACCCCAGATAATGTACCAAAGCAAACCCAAACCAGCCTGCTGAATGTACAAACCAAAAAAGTCGTGTTCTATCTTCTAAAAATTCTTTCCAGTTCACTCAATATACCCATTTAACTATTTCATAAGTAAGTATGAGCTAGTAAAAATATAAGTCATTGCCTTTAATCGTATCATTCCATCCACTTATCGCATTTTAAACAAAACGATATGTAGAAAATTAAACATTTAGCATAGAGCCCAATGGTTGACCACCCAATAGGTGCATATGTATATGAAATACTTCCTGACCACCATGTTCATTACAATTAATGATTAATCGGTAGCCATCTTCATCAATCCCCTCTTCTTTAGCTAATCGTTTTGCTACAATTATCATACGACCTAATGTCAGCTCATCATGCTCAGTAACATCATTAATTGTTGGGATTAGCTTATTGGGCACAATAAGTATATGGGTTTTAACACGAGGAGATATATCACGAAATGCTGTCACTAAATCATCTTGATAAAGTAAAGGGGTTGGTATTTCTTGACGTATTATTTTTGAAAAAATTGTTTCATCTGACATGGCTAAGCCTCGCATAGTATAGTTTTGAATAAATTCATTTTACCTAAAAAGCCATTTAAAAGTATAAAAACATGATCTAAAAACATAAATTTAGAAGAAATAAATGAATAACTTCAGTTTGTTGACCTTAATCAAAAACTTTTTATAAAGACTTAGTCATGCTAGCTATTAGCACAGGATACGCACATAGCGCATAGCGCATAGCGCATAGCAACAAATATTGACAAACTAATTAGGCAAGATGATGGATATAGATTTTAGCGAAATCATTTATTTAAAAGATCCACAGTGGCAGGAACTACATGCTGACTATGTACAGTTTTTACTATCAATGACAGGACCAACTGTTATTGATGTTACTGGCAAGGATACCAGTAAAAGCCGTGTATTTATTACCTTGATGCAAGGCGATGAACCTTCAGGTTTGATAGCTATGCATCGCTGGTTAACTACTCGAGACGACAGTGAACTTCCACAAACGAATATTCGCTTTATTATTTGTTCTGTAGAAGCCGCTGCAGAGCACCCATTATTTAGTACTAGGTATACTGATGGTGGCATGGACATTAATCGCTGTTTTGGCAAAGCTTGTGACACAGAGTGTCATACAGAACTTCAAAAAGGCTATTGCCAGCGTGCAAGTTTAATAGAAAAAGCGATTCGTGAAGTAAACCCCGAAATGGTTATTGACCTTCATAATTCATCAAGCCCTGGCCCTACATTTGGCGTTAGCTCGGTAATTACTACAGATACTTTATCTTTAGCCTCATTCTTTTGCCAAACATTAATCTTATCAGACTTGCATATTGGTTCAATTATGGAACAAGAGTTTGATTGTCCTTTTATTACCGTTGAGTGCGGCGGACGAAAAGACGAACAGGCACATGAAGTTGCTTACGCAGGTATCAACCATGTAACACATTGCGAAAATATTGGTTATATTCATCAGGAGAAATCTGTTGATGTAATATATAGACCTCTACGTTTACAGCTTAAAGCAGATATTAAACTATCTTACGCCGCACATGATGAAGGCTTTAGAGGCGTAACCTTAAAAGAAAATATTGAATTTTTTAATTACGGAAGCGCCCATCAAGATGAAATGTTAGGCTGGGTAGACTGCAATGGTTTAGATAATTTACAGTTACTAAACAAAAGTGGTGAAGATGTTATTAACGATTATTTTTATACAAGAGATAATCAATTAGTTTGCCGATATAACTTGAAATTATTTAAAGCGACAACTGATATTAATCGCGCTAAAAAAGACTGCTTATTTTATGTAGTTAAATTAACAAATAACGAACATGGCCACTAAAAGTTTTTTTATCAACTTTGCCAATCAATAAGTTATTAATTTAAGCACCAATCTAACGTTTCACCCTGATGTAAATACAACAGGGTGAAACATTAAACTAGATTACTTCTCGATTGCATTATTTAATCGAGCAAACGCTTTATCTAAATCTTCAATTAAATCATCCGCATTTTCTAAGCCTATATGCACTCTAATTAGCGGATGCTCAGCTTGCCACGATGTTGCACTTCTTAATGAGCCAACATTTGCAATACCTAAAATTAAACTTTCAAAGCCGCCCCATGAATAGCCCATCTTAAAATGAGATAAACCATCTAAAAATGGCTTTATTGTTTGTTTATCGCCACGATTTAACACAAATGAAAATAAGCCATTCGAACCATTAAAGTCTCGTTTGAAGAATTCATGGCCTGGGCATGACTCAAACGCCGGATGTAAAATAGTTTCTACTTCAGGACGATCTGCTAACCATGTAGCTACTTTCATCGCATTTTCTTGATGCTGCTTTAAACGTACGCCAAGTGTACGAATTCCACGTAAGGCTAAATATAAATCATCAGGTGAAGTACATTGCCCCATTAAATAGCTATTATCTCTAAGTTGTGGCCAATATTTCTCGCTGGCTGTTGCTGTACCTAACATGACATCTGAATGCCCAACAATGTACTTAGTGGCCGCTTGAATACTAATATCAACACCATAATCAAACGGCTTAAAGTTAATACCTGCTCCCCAAGTATTATCAAGCATGACAATACAATTATGTTGATGTGCAATTCGGCTTATAGTGGGGACATCCTGTACTTCCATGGTAATAGAGCCCGGCGATTCTAAAAAGACAATGCGTGTATTTTCTTGTATTAAACTTTCAATACCTGCCCCAATTAACGGGTCATAATAGGTGGTCATTACACCCATTTTGGCCAATATTTTATCGCAGTAATCACGCGTTGGTTCATAAGCAGTATCAACCATGAGAATATGATCACCGGATTTTACAAAAGCAAGAATTGCATTGGTAATAGCCGCAGTACCCGATGGATACAAGGCACAACCTGTCCCACCTTCTAAAGAGGTCATGGCATCGCTAAAAGCAAATGCAGTTGTTGTACCTCGACGACCATACACCATGGTGTCATTAAATCTATTGGCAACAGCATGATTCATTTCATCAACACTATTAAAGACAACAGTTGAAGCTCTGGTTACCGGTGGGTTAACCACACCTTTTGTCCATTTATCACTGCGTCCTGCAGTAACTATTTTCGCTTCTTGTTTCATTTATTCTACCTTTTGTTACTCATGTGATATGAACACAGGGTGTAAAGTTTAAATTCAAAGTACAGCTATCTAGCCATCTAAACGTTTATAGTTAGTTTATACCGTGAATTGACAAATGATGCACGTGATATCTTACATAAAGTTAAAATAAGCCTAACTGTTTGGTAGTTATTTGATGAAAATTTTTATTAATAAAAGGCAAAATAGCATCAGCAACCGCACAAAGTTGCCTATCTATATAAAACTGATAATCAAGTGTTGTATTTAACTGCTCTTTTACTTGAGGTCCATTGAGGGTGATATAATATTCAATCCAACCTTTTCCTTGATACCTTAATGGTTTTCCTTGTTGTGCATTATGTTTATCGGCTAAACGTGCCGCTTTAACATGAGGTGGTACATTCTTAACATAGGAAGATAGTTTTCGTCTGATGCGCTTTCGATAGAGTAGCTTTTTATCATATTCTCCTGCTAAAGTTTTGCTAACCGTCTCTCTTATATACTCCTCGACATCTTCATCATGAAACACTTTATAATAAAGTGTTTGTTGAAACTCTTTAGCTAATTGAGTCCAGTCCGTTCTCACACTTTCTAGCCCTTTAAATACTAGATTATGCTGACCTTTATCATTAATGATCATACCGGCATAACGTTTTTTAGTACCTAATTCACTTCCTCTAATTGTGGGCATAAAGAACTTACTAAAATGCGTCTCAAATTCAATCTCCAGATCACATTGTAGTTTATAGTTATCTTCAATATACTGATGCCATCTATCATTAATAAAGCCCTGTAATTCTTGCCCTAGTGCTAAGCTTTCTGCTTTAGTGCTGTCCTTAATATGAACAAAAATCGAATCGGTATCACCATATATTACTTGGTAGCCTTGCTCGTGTATCCAATGTTTAGTCAGTTTTAGAATGTCATGACCACGTTTAGTAATTGCCCCTGACAAACGTGGATCAAAAAATCGACAACCTGTAGAGCCTAAAACCCCATAAAAACTATTCATGATAATTTTTATCGCTTGAGATAAAATGGCATTGCCTTCTTTTTTTGCTTTATCTCGCTCTTGCCAAAGTGAGGTTATGATATCTGGCAGAAAATGTTTTGTGCGTGAAAAAAATGCTTCATCATAGGCAGGAATTGCTTCAGAGTTAGCTTTATTTTGTTCAAGTAAACCTTCAATAAGTCCCATAGGATCTATCTTAAAGGTACGAATAATACTGGGGTATAGGGACTTAAAATCTAATACCAGTACATTATTGTATAAGCCGGGGATTGAATCCATCACAAAACCACCGGGTGAAACCAACTCAGAATTTCCATCTCCCATATTGGGTGCAATATAGCCACTACGATGTAATTTAGGCAGGTATAGGTTAGTGAAGGCGGCAACTGAACCACCAACACGATCTATAGAAAGGCCGGTCAATTGTGCCCTTAACTGAGCAAATGCTAACAGTTGCTCTTGAGAAAATATTAACGAGACTAACCGACAATCTTCTAAATTATATTTTGCTAGAGCTATTTTATCGTGATGAAAATTGTCAATGATTTCCTGAACTCTATTATCCACATCACTAACTTTTTTAGACATACCCAATAGCGTGTTAGCTACGTAATCTAAGGAATAACTTGGAAAGCTATAAGTAGCCGTTTTGAGTAAATCAATACCATCAAGAATCACTCTACCTGCAACAGAGATATAGTATTGTTCATTGTTTTGATTTCGCCACCTAACCTTAGAGTTGTCTCTTCCCATAACAAAAGGAATTGATAAGTGATCGCAGCGTTTTTGTAACACCCTAAAGTCAAAATTAATAACATTCCAGCCAATGATAATATCAGGGTCAACATGTTTAATTTCACTGATAAACTGCTTTAATAAACTCGCTTCATCTTCTAGCCAAACTATATAATCTTCATCACAAGTTTGTGGCTGACCAATCATAAATACTTTTTTATAATCTTCATTATCAACAGATTGATGTTGAGTTGACAAAGAAAACAAGCCTATTGAGAATAGCTCTCCCTCCATTGAACATTCAATATCGATTGAAAGCATAGACAAAAAACTGTTAGCTGTTTTATCCGCTTTCTTACACTTCACCTGACTATATAAATCATACTGCTTTTTCTGTTGTAACTGACCGGTGAACGCTATATCTGCAGTAATGAAGCGCTCCATTAAAAAGCGCTCTTCTGGTCTTATATCGTCTTCATAGCATTTTATGCTTTTCGATTTAAGCAAATCCCTTGCAAGATAGAAGTCATTTAACGAATGAAAATAAATACCTGCCACCTGCTTTTGATTAAACGCCTTTAACGCAAGTACTTTATGCTGGGCAACCAAAATATGATTTGCTTGTAATAATAGTAAGGCATCATTAAGTAAATCAACTTCAACAAACAATAAAGCAAATTCATCTTCTAAGATGAGTTTGGCCACGCCTTTAGCCGTTTTAACCCACACAATAATTTGCAACTTGTTGTTTACATCAAAGGCACTTCTAGAGAGCACAAATCCAGATTGTAAAAGTTGATTGGTCACTTGCTGTATCTTTTAACTAATTGAGTCATGATTTATCGCTAACACCTCTAGGTCAGACCTATAAAACCTGTTAATATATACAGCAGTGTACTGTATTCTACTTTCGATGGAAATAGCCAACTCATGCTAACAGATAAGTTAAAACAATCCATACGCCAAGCACATAAGGCGATTGGTGAAAATTTGCCAAATTATATGCCTAGAAAACAGCAAAACTTATTAGTTGCAGAAATTGCAAAAACTTTGGCTGGCGAATACTCGAAAGACAGAAAAATTATTACGATTGAAGCAGGAACAGGTACAGGTAAATCTTTAGCCTACTGTTTAAGTACCATACCACTTGCTTTAGCTCAAAGCAGAAAAGTATGTATCTCTACCGCAACAGTTGCCCTGCAGGAACAATTAGTTAATAAAGATCTCCCTTTCTTAAAAAAGCATGCAGGCCTTAATTTTGACTTTGTACTGGCCAAAGGTCGACAACGCTATGTATGTCGTCAAAAGTTAACTCAAGCTGTAAGCACAGATTCACCACAAGCTGGTTTCACCTTTGCCGAAAAGCCAAAAGCGAGTGATATTCGCACCTTAAATGCAATGCATAAAGCTCTTTTAGATGGTAGTTGGCAAGGAGATATTGATTCATGGGAATCAACCTTACCTCATCATATATGGCATCAAGTTCAAAGTGATAAACATAGCTGTTTGAAACATTTATCTGAGCATAGTCATTGCCCTTTTCATAAAGCTAGAGAAACAATGGAGCAAGCAAATGTATTGGTCGTCAATCATAGCTTATTACTAGCTGATCTGGAGCTTGGCGGAGGCAGAATTCTCTCAACCCCTGAAGATACTTACTATGTAATAGATGAGGCCCATCATCTACCCAAGGTAACGCGTGACCACTCAAGTGCAAATATCACCTTAAAAGGAGCGATTGATTGGCTGAAAAAAGTTGCAGAAGTCGGCGACAAAATGGCGAAGCTTATCAAGTCGCAAAAAGCTATTTCTCCTGCTTTAAAACTCGCAGATGATTGCCAAGATTTACTGATAGAAATGCAAAAGGTACTCAGTTTTGTTGAAAACAATAGTGCAACTTATTTTCCTACAAGACATGAAGAGGGACAAACAAACTTCAAGAAAGATGATGAACAAGTGTACCGTTTTGAAAACGGCATTATTCCAAAAACACTTAAAAATTGGTCACACGATATTAAAGAATTAAGTAAGAAAAGTCTTAGCAGTTTAAATAAACTTTACAATATTTTAATTGAAGCGGTCAAAGATGGTGATACTCAGATGTACCTCGCTGAGCCGCTACTTGCTGAGGCCGGTTTTTTAATTCAGCGTTTAGAAAATTTAGAAGCCTTATGGACTATGTATGCCAAAACGGATAGCGAACATGGCGCTCCTATGGCTCGTTGGTTAGAAAACCTAACAGCTAATGATAAAAGAAAACGACAAGATTATATGATGTGTGCATCGCCTATCGATGTTGGTTTTGCCCTTGAAGACATGCTCTGGAGTCAATGTGCTGGTGCAGTATTGTGCTCTGCAACACTTATGGCACTAAATTCTTTTGATCATTTTCGCTACCAAGCAGGTTTACGCAACGATGATGGTAGTCAATATCAGCACGTGAATTCCCCCTTTGACTATCAAAATAATGCTGAATTAATTATTGCAAAGATGGACAATGAACCCAGCTCACCTGACTTTACCGATGAATTAATCAAAAAGATCCCAACACTTTTAGAAAAATCTAATAAACACTGTTCAAGCTTAGTTTTATTTTCCTCCTATTGGCAAATGGAAAAAGTGGCAAAAAATTTAAGAGACGAGCACCAATTAACACTTTTAGTTCAAGGTGAGGATTCAAGACAATATATAATCGACAAACATAAAAGTAATTGCGATAAAAATATAGACAGCATTATTTTTGGTACACAAAGCTTTTCTGAAGGGCTTGATTTACCAGGAAAGTACTTAACCAATTTAATAATTACAAAACTACCATTTTCTGTACCTACTTCTCCAGTAGAGCAAGCTCAAGCCGAGCATGTTACAGCCAAAGGTGGCAATCCCTTTATGACATTGTCCGTACCTGATACCTCAAAAAAATTGGTACAAGCATGTGGGCGTTTGCTCAGAAATGAAAAAGATTCAGGACAAATTGTTTTATTAGACAAACGTGCGGTCACTAAACGTTACGGTAAACAGCTTTTAGATTCATTACCACCATTTAAGCGAATTATTGAGTAATATCAACACTTTCCACTGATAAAAAAGCCATACTCTTAAGTATGGCAATTATTATCTAAAAACTTAACTGCTTACAAAGACATCACAAAAGCAATTAATGCAGCTCGCTCTGTCTGTGCTAACTGCATAAAGTCATGCTTACTCTTCTCAGCTTCCCCGCCATGCCAAAGTATTGCCTCTTCAATGGTAGCAGCTCTACCGTCATGTAAAAAGCCTGCAGCAGGGTTAACTGTTTTTGTTAACCCTATTCCCCATAATGGTCGCGTTTTCCATTCAACGCCTGAGGCCATAAAGTCTCTTCTGTTATCAGCTAGTCCTTCTCCTAAATCATGAAGTAACATGTCAGTAAATGGGTAAATGATTTGATTTTTCAAGCCTTCTGGTGCGTTTACACCACCAATCGTTACTTGCTCACTTGAGGTAATAAAGCTCGGTTGGTGGCACCCAGTACAATTAACTTGGTCAAATAGCTGAGCACCTTGAACAACTTCTTCATCCTCAATATTTCTTCGTTGAGGAACAGCTAAGGTCTCGGCATAGAAAACAACATCGTTAGAAAATTGCTGATTAGCTTCAGTTGCACCATTTTCATCACTACCCGTGTCAACGAAACCTGTTCTAACAAGATAGTTTTCATGCAATAAGGTATTTGCCACACTCTCTTGCGGAAAAAGTGGATTGGTAATACCCATATCTCCTCTTAATGCGCCTAATGATTGTACACGAACACTGGGTGTACTGGCTTTCCAACCAAAGCGCCCTAATGATATAGGGTTAGTATCGCCTTGATTCGCTTTGACAGGATCAAATACCCAGTTTGCCCTACCTGAAATATTATCGTCATTCTCATCAGCTTCATCTGCTAAAGCTAAAATAGCCGCTTCAGGAATTAACTCTAAAAGGCCTAAGCCAAATATGGGCATACCATTGCGTGGGCTATACCTGACATCGCTTTGCAAAATAGCACTGTTATCTCGGTTGTCACTTAACACGTCATAGGGTTGCTGAATATCAAAAAGTGGCTTTTTCAATACCACC
>Ga0193960_1000616_pt1 | contig 14577 bp, 9 predicted proteins | sample FB_3_MG_FD_140338 | JGI IMG/M metagenome (GOLD analysis project Ga0193960, IMG submission 140338) | Microbial mat bacterial communities from the Broadkill River, Lewes, Delaware, United States - FB_3_MG | ecosystem: Environmental > Aquatic > Freshwater > River > Microbial mats | place: USA... | reverse complement strand
CAATGATTTACTGGAAACAATGCAGCTAGGCTCGCTTTGTGCTCTAGGGGGAGGTGTGCCATTGCCTATTCAAAATATTTTACAGTATTTTAGTGATGAAATTTCGCCATATATCGCTTCAAGTGCAGCAAAACAGGAGGCAAACTAATGACAGTCTCTTCAAATAAAATTACAGACAAACGCGCATTTCTAGATGGTGTTGATTATCCAATCAAAGCAGGTGAAACCATTTTAGAATTTAGCCGCAGAGTACAAGATAGTTTTAACATTCCAACTTTATGTGACGATAGCCGCCTTGAACCTTATGGAAGCTGTCGGGTATGTTCAGTTGATGTAGCACTTGCCGCAGATGGCCCAAGACGCGTTATGGCTTCTTGTCACACGCCTATTGGCGATGGTATGCATGTTTACAGCCAGTCAGAACGTGTTGTTAAATTAAGAAAAAATATCGTTGAACTCGTGTTAAGTGATCTACCTGAGCAGCAATTACCACCTAAGCAAAATGAACATACCACAGAATTTGAACAAGTGGTGTTAGATACTGGCGTTACAGAAGTTCGCTTTGCTAAAGGTAAATTCAGTGTGGACAGTGTTCCTAGCGATGAAGAGGGGTGTATTGTCGATGATTCACACCCTTATATGCGGATGGATCTAACCCAATGTATTGATTGTAACCGCTGTGTACGTGCCTGTGATGAAATACAGGGCGAACAAGTACTCAATGTTGCTGGTAGAGGCTTTGATGCACGTATTATTAAAGGTCAAGATGTTAGTTTTGCTGAGTCAGATTGTGTCTCATGTGGCGCTTGTGCACAAACATGTCCTACTGGTGCAATAACTGATGTCTTTAGACAAAATTTACGTCAAGCAAGTTCTACTGAGCAATCTTCAATCGATAAAGTTCGCACCATCTGTTCATATTGTGGTGTTGGTTGTAACTTAGAAGTTTCAGTAAAAGACAATAAGATTTTATCAATTGAAGCCCCTAAAGATGCTGCAGTCAATTCAGGGCATACCTGTTTAAAAGGACGCTATGCATGGCGTTTTTATGATCACCCCGATAGGTTAACTAAACCACTTGTGAGGCTTAATGGGGAATTAACAGAAGTTAGTTGGGATTTCGCTTTTGATTATTTAGCGAAGAAAATGAACGCGATAAAATCTGAGCATGGCGGTGATGCCTTAGCAGGGATTTCTTCTGCACGTTGCACTAATGAAGAAAACTATTTATTGCAAAAAATGATGCGCGTTGTTCTAGGCACAAACAATATAGATTGTTGTGCACGAGTATGTCATTCACCAACAGCTTACGGCATGCAACAAAGTTTTGGCACTGGTGCCGCGACCAATTCTATTGATGACCTTAAAGAAACAAATTTTATCTTATTAATTGGTGCTAACCCAACGGCAGCACATCCAGTAACTGGCGCTAAAATAAAGCAAAAAGTACTTAAAGGTACACCGCTCATCGTGCTAGATCCGGTAAAAACAGAGTTAGCGCGTTATGCAAATTGGCATATTCAATTGCGTCCAGGAACCAATGTTGCTGTGTTAAATATGATGGCATATTACATCATTACAGAGCAGTTAATTGAACAAAGCTTTGTTGATAATAGAACAGAGGAATACCTTGCGTATCGTGACGCTATTTTAGCGTTAAATATGGATGAACTAGCCAATATTGCTGGTGTTGATAAGAACTTAGTAAAAGAAGCTGCTGTCGCTTATGCCAAGGCAAGTCATGCCATGAGCTTCCATGGACTGGGTGTGACAGAGCACTCTCAGGGTAGTCGTGCCATCATGTGTATTGCTGACCTTGTTATGTTAACAGGTAATATTGGCCGAGCTGGCGTTGGTATGAATCCGCTTCGTGGTCAAAACAACGTTCAAGGTGCTGCAGATATGGGTTGTCAACCTCATCAAGGTGCAGGTTACCTTGATGTAACGAAAGCAGATAACATTGAGTACTACAAATCACATTACGGTATTACTTCTAATGACTTATGGCCTAGTGATGTGGGTTATAAGATCCCTGAAATGTTCAATGCAGCTTTAGCTGGTGATTTAAAAGCATTATGGATTATGGGGGAAGATGTTGTACAAACTGATCCAAACCAACACCATGTTGTGGCGAGTTTATCTAACCTTGATTTACTGGTTGTGCAAGAAATCTTTTTATCTGAAACGGCAAAAATGGCCGATGTTGTTTTACCGGGTAGCTCATTTTTAGAGAAAAATGGTACGTTTACTAATGGTGAGCGTCGTGTGCAAAAAGTTAATGCTGCTGTACCTCCTAAAGAAGGCTGTAAAACTGATGGTCAAATTGTCGTTGATATGATGAATGCCCTTGGCTATCAGCAAGCTGACTACCATGCAGATTCAATGCTAGAAGAAATATCACAAGTCGTGCCATTCTTTGCGGGTATTACATGGGATAATCTGGGTGAAAATGGCTTGCAATGGCCTGTTGCAAAAGATGGTACTGACACGCAAATATTACACACCGAGCAGTTTACACGTGGCTTAGGTAAGTTTCATTTTTATGAGTTTGAAGAGAGTAAAGAGGTGGAAGAGCATGGTGAGCAATATCCATTTATCTTAACGACAAGCCGTAATCTAGAACATTATAATGCTGGAACAATGACGCGTAGAACAGCCAATGAAATTATTGTCAGTGAAGATGTATTACTCATTAACCCTGTTGATGCAAAAGCTAAAGCAATTAGTGATAATAGCAAAGTACGGTTGTTTTCTGCTCGTGGTGAAATAGAACTCACAGCAGAAATCAGTGAAAAAGTGAAGTCAGGTGTTTTGTTTACTACTTTCCACTTTCCAGAACTGATGATTAATAGAGTGACAGGTGATGTAACAGATAAACACACTAAATGCCCTGAGTATAAAGTGGTTTCTGTCGGTATTGAGCCTGCCTGCTCATAATACGACATCGTTAGTTAATTTAAACAAAGGTACTCTTTTGAGTACCTTTTTTATTATCTGCCCATATACCTACCTTTTAGTTACAAATATTTATCAGAAATGGTTTCTCTGATTGTAGCTTTGTACAACTTTGTTTATATTAATGGCTATATCTTATCAATAAATAGGCTCTCATTACTTACATGTTAGACCAAATGGACACTCAGGAGCTTCAATTATTTGAGCTTCAGCCAGGAAAACACATTGATGTACAAATTAACCACCCCGTTGCAGTACGATTAAAACTTTCCCTGATTGGCTATGAATTAGGCCGATATATTTTGATTAAATATCCCAAAGTAGTGAGCAAGTCACAGTACAGTGATGTATTGATTGAAGGAAATGTTGTTATTGTTCGGTATCTCATGGAAGGCAGTAAAGGGGAGTGCTTTGCTTTTCGCTCGACTATCAAGAACATTACAAAATACCCTGAAAAGCATATTTACCTTGAATACCCTAAAAGAATTGAAAACCGCCAGCTACGTATGCAGCAAAGAACGACCATTCACTTGCCTTCAATGATTATGTTAGAAGACTCTAACAAAGAAAATAATACTAAAATAAATGGTGTTATCGGGGATATATCCACCAAAGGTTGTGGTTTTACATTTGTTAGTAAAAGTAATACAACAACGGTAAAAAAACGCGATATTTTTGTTTGCCTTAAAAGCCCAACAGGGGAGGATGTAAAGATTCCAGCAAAAGTACGTAATAGCCGAAACGATGACGGTAAAGTGAATGTTGGCATTCAATTTTTAGATAATGAAGAGATAGTACCTAAGTTATTGGCTCAATTATTCATTGACACTGGCGAATGTTAACTCGTTAAACAAGCTTATATGCTAAATAATGGTAACCGATCATAAATAATCGATTACTGCCTACATAACTGCTAAACCATTTTATATATTGAAGATTAGTGGCTGAATAATTTTTCCTGTTCAGGTAGACTATTTATTTTTCAAATTGCGCAGTTACGTTTCTCATCATGCGATTCATTCATACCTCTGACTGGCATTTAGGCCAGTATTTTTATGGTAAAAACCGAGCTAATGAGCATCAACAGTTTTTAAATTGGCTTATTGAACAAGTACAAACCCTTCGCATAGACGCCATTATTGTTGCAGGTGATATATTTGATACCTCAACACCGCCAAGTTATGCGCGTGAGTTGTATTATGATTTTATTGGTAAAATACAAAAGATAAATTGCCAGTTGATTATCCTCGCAGGTAATCATGATTCTGCTGCTATGTTAGGCGAATCGAAATCTTTACTCGCTAATTTATCAACGCAGGTCATAACTCATGTTAAAGCGACTGATAAAAACTCAAATATAATTAACGATCAAATTATTACACTAAAGAATGACAACAAAGAGGTAACGGCTGTTGTCTGTGCCGTGCCATTTATACGCCCAAGAGATGTTATTGCTAGTAAAGCCGGTCAATCAGCGCAAGATAAGCAGCAATCATTACAAAGCGCCATTACTGAGCATTATAGTGAATTATACAAACATGCAGAACAAGTAGCTTTACAGCATAAAGTTCATGAAAATCAAAATATCCCCATTATTGCAACCGGACATTTAACCGCTTTAGGTGTTTCGTTAACTGATAGCAAAAGTGATAGTGTTAGGGATATTTATATTGGCACACTTGAAGCGTTTTCATCTAGTGCTTTTCCCCCAGCAGATTATATTGCACTCGGACACATTCACCGTGCACAAAAGGTTGGTGGTACTGAACATATTAGATACTCAGGATCGCCAATTCCGCTAAGTTTTGATGAAGCAAAACAACAGAAAAGTGTCTATTTAGTTGAGTTTGATAACAGTGTAACGCCGAAGATTTCTACAATATCTATTCCATGCTTTCAACCATTAGCCATGATTAAAACCTCATTAGAGAGCCTTGTCAGTAATACTCAAACATTGATTGATTCATACCAAGAAGCGTTATCATCAGAGCAAAAAATTTGGTTAGATATTGAGGTGCAAAGTAGCGGCTATTTAAACGATCTTCAGCAGAGGATTGAAGAACTAGTGCTTGAATATCCTGTTGAAGTGTTGTTAGTTAGGCGCAGTAAACAAGACAGGCAAGCGATGCTGCTTAGTCAAGGTGAGCAGAATAAAAACTCTTTGGCAGAATTATCAATAGATGATGTTTTTAACTCGAAGCTAGCTCAAGTTGATTGGCAAGACGAGGATAGTGACAGGAAAGCAAGGTTAGGGCAGCTGTTTACAAAAATTGCTGAACAATCGAAAGAAGAAATATCCAAGATAACTCCAATCCAGCAAGTCAAATCTAATAACGCTGATAAAAAACGTAGCAATGAAAAGCCAAACGATGAACGCCTTAGTGGTAAAAGTGTTAGTGACGCAAGTGCAAGTGAGCTAAATGTTAGTATAGAGAATAACAAATAATGAAAATACTAACTTTACGATTTGAGAACATCAATGCTTTAAAAGGTAGCTGGAAACTAGACTTTACTGATGCCCCCTTTGACGGGAATAGTCTATTTGCCATTACAGGCGCAACAGGAGCTGGTAAAACCACACTGTTAGATGCAATTTGTTTAGCCTTGTACCATAAAACGCCCCGTTTAGAAGTCTCAAAAAGTCAAAATCAATTAATGACTCGTCATACTAGCCATTGTATGGCAGAAGTTGAATTTGAAGTTCAAGGTCAAGGCTATCGTGCCTTCTGGAGCCAAAAAAGAGCGCGAAATAAAGTTGATGGAAATTTGCTTGAACCTATTGCAGAGTTAGCTCAACTTGATGGCGTTATTGTGGCCGAAAAACTTAAAGATGTTCGGGCAAAGGTCGCTGAAATTACTGGCCTAAACTTTTCACGGTTTACCAAGTCAATGATGTTGTGCCAAGGAGCTTTTTCAGCCTTTTTAAATGCTAAACCAAATGATAGAGCACAATTGTTAGAGCAGCTTACAGGTACAGAGATTTATGGTGTAATCTCACAGAAAGTATTTCAAAATCACAAAGAAGCAGAGCAGAAGTTACAGCTACTACAAGCTGAAAATAAGGGAGTTGAGTTACTCTCTGATGAAGATATTGCTCGAATTGAAAATGAAATAGCACAATTAGTCATTCAAGAGAAGCAAACCAATGAACAGCTTGATCGCTATCACCAACTTCAGCGTTGGTTAGCTAATGTTAATGATAATGAAAACCAGCTAAAAGATATATGTGAGCAACAAACACGCTTAGCTAAACGACAGCAAGACTCTAAAGAGGATTTAGCACGTTTGAGCCAAGCAAAACCTGCAGAAGCTTTAAGAGAGTCTTATAATCAGTTCCAACAGGCCGTTAAGCAGTTATCTGAGTCAGGCCATACGGTTAAGCATATTGATTCACAATTGAATCACTCGAGTGTTCAGTTATCAAAATCAACGGATGAGCTTGCAACAATTCAGCAAAATGTTGCAAAGCAAGAACTAGCCTTTAAACAAGATGAAAAAATCTTAATAGAGAAGATCACACCGTTAGAATTACAGCTAGCACAGCAAGATGCAGCCTTAAAAGCAAGTAAGACAGAACTTAGTGCTTTACAACAATCTATTTCATCAATGAATAGTGCACGTGATAAGTGTCAAGCAGAGCAAAGTGCTATCAATAAAACCTTATTGCAGCAACAAGCTTTCATCAGCAACAATGCCTCTTTTGAAGCGTTAAATGAAAAACTACCATTGTGGGCAAGTCAATTTGAACATCTACAAGGGAAATACCTTGAGGTTCAGGCTATCGAGCAACAATGTAATGAGCAGTTAACTAATCAACAAAACCTTTTAAGGGAGCAAAAGCAATTAGCAAGTAAATCTGAATCAGGCCAACAGCAAATGCAAGGGATTAAGCTAGCGCTTGAACAGGTAGCAGGAAATAAAAAAACGTTATTAATTGAATATATAGAAAGCTACCCTTGGCTTGAGCTATCAGAGCAGTCACTTAATAATTCTACTTCATTAACTGATTTATTAATGCAGTTGCAGCAGCAACATCATAGCTGGCAACAAACTCAACAACTTTCAACACGCTTTAAAAAGTTAACCTCTGACATATTGCAACTAAATCAACAGCTAACAGCAGATGAGAAAATTAAAGCGCAATTAGCTGAAAAGCTAGCTTTGATGCGTACAGACTTTTCAGCACTCAACCAGCAGCAAACAGATGTTGAGAACTTATTAACACAGCAACGCGCCATTATGGCCTTGTCAGATTATCGAGCTAAACTTGAGCCAGATAGTTCCTGCCCATTGTGTGGCTCTTTAGAGCACCCTTACATTGAAAATTATCAAATCATAAATGGTAATGAACATGAAGAGCGCTTATCAAAAATAAAAGCGAAAAAATCTACTTTAGAGGCAGAAGGAAAGTTACTTAATCAGCAACATAGCGAGATACAGGCAACAATCAATGCATCTATCAATAGCAAGCAGGCAATGGGTGAAGAACTTCATTCAATAGAGCAACAGTGGCAAAGTATGTCATTAAGCGTAGTGCACGGTGTACAACTATCGAATTCTGATCATATCGCTGAGCAAGTTAATCAAACATTAACGGTATTACAAGCAACTCAATCATTACAAACTGCTTTTATTCAAATTGAGCAAGAACAGGAAGGTAAACAACAACAGCTTACGCAAATTGAAAAGCAAGCAAATGAATTGCACAGTGTAATAGCAGTACTCCAAGCAAATATTATTAATGTTGAAAATAGTTTAATGACTAACAGCAAACAAGTTGAGCTATTAAAAGCTGAGTATGAGCAGATAAAACAATCACTTTTTAACGATGTTTCATCTTATCAATTTCCTCTGCCAATTCTTTCTTTTGAGCAATCAGCAGAGCAGGCAATACCAGAAAATGCTGATGTGGAAAATGAGTCAATTTGGCTTGCTCATTTATCAGAAAAGCTTGATAACTATTTGTCAACGAAAGAGGCCATTTCGAATAGTGAAAAGCGTTTAGTTGATATCAACCAGCAATTGATTTTACACACCAGTCAACTTGCGCAACTCAGTGAACAACAGCAATCACTTGTTCAGCAAAAAACAGCATTAGAAGTTGATAACACGAACCAAAAAACGTTACGCGTTACCTTGTTCGGTGAGTTAAATTCTCCTAGAGGTGGTGAGCAAGTTGTTGAAAATGTGAGGAAATATATTAGCTTACACCGTGAGAAGAATGAAGCCTCATTAAAATCAATAGAAACTGAAAATCAGCAGTTACTTCAAAAAAATCAACACTTACAAGGTCAATTGTCGTCTGCTAAAGAGCAGTTTACACGTGAAGAAGAGCTCAAATCTTCCACAGAATTGATTTGGCGTGATGCTTTATCAGCTAGCGTGTTCGAGAATGAGCAAGCCTTTCAACTTGCCTTGATTTCGCCTGAAATCAAGGCCGATTTAGAGCATTTGGCTCAGCAAATTGATGATGAAAATAAGCGAATATTGGCTTTGAAGCAAACGGCAGAAAAACAACAAACACAACTGTTATCTGAACGAGAGAAATTTGAACAACAAGGTATAACCATACTGGGTGATGAGGACATAACTGCCGAATTAACGGCAAGTAAAGCGTTGCTTAAAACACAACAAATGCAGCTTGGTAGTCATCAGCAACTTATTTCACAACATGTTGAAAATGTGAAAAAGCAACAAGCCATGCTAGCCAACATAGCCAGAGCTACACGAGAGCTTGATGATTTAAGCCACTTAAATAGTTTAATCGGTTCAGCCGATGGCGCTAAGTTTAGAAAATTTGCCCAAGGGCTAACACTAAATTATTTAGTGCATTTAGCCAATGAGCAACTAAATAAACTTCATGGTCGTTATCAGTTACAGTGTCAGCAAAGTGACAATTTAGCCTTGGCCGTATTGGATACATGGCAGGGAGATGTGATCCGTGATACTAAAACTTTATCAGGAGGCGAGAGCTTTCTCGTGAGTTTAGCACTGGCTTTAGCTTTATCTGATTTGGTTAGTAGTAAAACCAGTATTGATTCGTTATTTTTAGATGAAGGCTTTGGTACGTTAGACAGTGATACCTTAGAAATAGCTCTTGATGCCCTTGATACCTTAAATGCTTCAGGAAAAATGATTGGCATCATTAGTCATGTTGAAGCGTTAAAAGAACGTATTACCGTACAAATTAAAGTAGAAAAACAAAATGGCTTAGGTATAAGTCGTTTAGATAAGCAGTTTGAATTCATTAAGCCGATGGATAACCTAGCTTAGCAAAAAATAACATCTACATTGAAAAGATTTTAATTAAGGAAAGATGAGTGGAAACTTGGATTTACTTCACCTTACTTGCAGCGACTATGCAAGCCGTACGTACCGCAGGTCAAAAACAACTGTCTGGCAAATTGAATGCTATGGCAACTACTGGGGTACGCTATATTTATGCATTGCCTTTTGCTTGGGGATATTTGGCGTGGTTATTAACTTTTAAGGAACAGTCGACGCCATCGCTAAATACTGAATTTTTGCAATACGGGCTTATTGCTTGTGTCATGCAAATTATTGGTACTGCTTGTTTAGTGGCAGCGTTTCGCTATAGAAACTTCGCTGTCGCGACGAGCTTAGCAAAAACAGAAGCGATTCAAGTGGCAATTGTCGGTGCCTTACTGTTTTCTGCGCAATTAAGTGGCTTAGGCTGGTTTAGCGTTATCGTTGGTGTTATTGGCGTGTTTTTAGTCTCAAAAGTAAAGTTTACCCTGCGAGAGATATTTAAAGGCTCTGATGCAGTTACCGGAATGGCCTATGGTTTAGCAGCAGGTCTTGGTTTAGCAATAACAACCTTGCTGATTCGTGAAGCAAGTTTAGCACTAAAAACCGATCTTATGATCAGTGCTGCGGTCACTTTAGTTTTTATGATAACCGTTCAAACGCTTATTTCCGTAGTTTATGTTTTTATTCAAGACAAAACACAATTAGGGTTAATGCTTAAACATTGGCGTTTATGTTTGTTTGTTGGCATTACCAGTGTATTAGGATCTATTGGCTGGTTTACTGGGGCAAGTTATCAAAATGCTGCTTATGTTAAAGCCCTTGGCCAAGTTGAATTTTTTATTACCTTAGCCTTAACTTATCGTGTTTTTAAAGAAACTATTTCTTTAAAAGAGTATTTAGGAATGTTTTTAATTGTATTAAGTGTCGTTATTTTACTGTTATGGGCTTGATCCACAGCACGAGCAAGGTAAACTTCGCAGCAATTAGTATAGATTAACCTTTGAGATATTATGAAAATTTCTGATAAAAAAGTAGTGCACTTTCATTACACATTAAAAAATGAAGCGGGTGAACAGTTAGAATCATCAGCAGGACATGAGCCATTAGCTTATTTGCATGGCGCAAACAACACCTTAGTTGGTTTAGAAAGTGCGTTAACAGATAAAGAAGCAGGTGATAAGTTTTCTGTTACTTTGCAACCTGAAGAAGCATACGGCCAACGTGATGAAGCCGCCACTCAGCGTGTTCCGACAAAGCATCTACAAGGTTTACCAAGTAAGAATGCTAAATGGAAAGCAGGAATGGTTGCTGTAGTACAAACTGAGCAAGGTCAACGTCAAGTGACTGTGCTAAAAGTAGGTAAGTTTATGGTAACCGTTGATGTGAACCCGCCATTAGCTGGTAAAGTGATCACTTTTGATATTGAAGTGGTTGATGTAAGAGATGCAACAGAAGAAGAGATCAGTCATGGCCATGTACATACGGCGGGAAGTAGCTGTGGTCATGATCACTAAAGTGGTCGATTCAGTTTTATTCTAAAACACTCATTATCTTTTAAAGCCGATATTTCAATGATATCGGCTTTTTATTATCTAATAACTTTTGCAATTTCAATTCAATTACAGCTAGTTTATCGCGTTAATTTTGTATAGCTAAGCTTAATATATGTTTAGGTTTAGATGTATTAAGGCTTATGTTTAATTTTGGCTAATTATACGTCAAAAATCAATTTACCAAAAAACTCCGGACGGTGATAATCAGGTTGGTTAACGTTTATATTATTCCAAACCGCATATTGCGGCTCGACTCTACCACCGCAACGATAGAAATTGCCGTACCAATGATTAACGTTAACCTCTTTTTTGGTGATCTCTTTAATAACATCAAAAGGTATCGCTAATTCAATTTGCCAATGACTATCTTGTTTTTGCTCAAATTTCACAGGCGAAGTAATACTACTTACACAGCTAATTTTACTCGCTGAGTCTAGTGAAATAAACTGGCGCTGTTCTCGATTCGGGCCATAAGCAATATGAAGCGTACCGCAGCAGTTTACTTCTAAGTTAATATAATCACTACCGAGTTCACCACTTGGGCTAAAGAAAAACTCAACACAAGAATCTTCGCAAATTAGCATATGGTTTAACTGTGTTTGAATGGCATAGCTATGGTTATCTTGTGCAATAATTTGTATATGCAAATGCGTTGAACTTGCTGCAAGTTTAACGCGAGTATCTTGTTTCATCCCTTGCTCAAACCATGGGTATGTTGCTATGTGCAACTGAGGTATGTCTTGCCAACTAATTTGAGGAGTTGTAGCGCTGCCAAATGAGTCGCTAGCGAGAGAAGGTATTGTATATTGCTTCATTTTGGGCAATTTCATCCTGTGTTAAGGCTTAAGCTAATGGGCGATAATCATTAACTTTTCGTAATATTAAAGACTTCAATGGTGGATAAATCTACCATCTTCCATTGAATGTTTAAATCATATAAAGACATACCATAGTCTTTAGTATCTATCTTACCGTGCTTGTAGGCAGGCCTTGGGTCTTGTGCAAGAACTTGCTCAATAAGCTGAGTAATATTTGGGTACTGGGCACTATAGTGGTTTAATTGAGTTGATGCTTGTTTACTGAATTGGATTTGTAGGGCATTAGCTGGCTCTGTTTGAGCAAAGCCTGCTGATGCCTCTGTAATTGCATCTGAGTAAGGTAAATAAGGCTTAATATCAATAATCGGAGTATTGTTAACTAGATCAGCACCTGAAATATGAAGAATGACTTGTGATTTACCAGCAAGCTTTGCAAGCTCAACACGTTCAAGTTTCACTACTGACATGCCAATAGGGTTAGGCCTAAACGTAGAACGTGTTGCCAAAACGCCTGTTTTAACATTGCCTCCTAATCTCGGAGGCCTAACGAGCGGCTTCCAACCTTGGTTTTGAGTTTCATGAAATATAAAGACAAGCCAAAGATGAGAGAACTGTTCAATGTCTTTAACTAAGTCCTGATGGTTATGTTCATTCGTTAAGAAGATTTTGCCACGAGCTGCACTAACCAAACCAGGTTGTCGTGGAATGGCAAATTTTTCCTGATAAGGTGACTCAATAAAGCCGATGGCGTTTACTTCAACGCTATCAACTTGATTATTTTTGTAATTTTCAGGCATATTGCGTGACCGTTTTATAGAGGAGAATGCGCTATTTAATTTCTTTAACTTTAAAAGCTCTAGCATAACAAATGATTATCGCATGACATTGCTTTGCATCATTACTGGCATTTAGCTTTGCTAATTTTTCATTATCAAGTAATGCACAACCGCTAAAAACAATTGCATTAGCGCCACGTTGGAAGGCTTGTTGTCTGGCTTGAGTTCTTGCATTGATTTTATCTGGCTCAGCTTGATGGGGCATTGATTGGCAATCTTGACCTTCAACAAGGCTGACAAACTTATACGGACCAGGTAGCTCATTTTCCTTGTCATATATTTCAACTTTACTAGCTGAAAAGTAGTGATCGAAATTTTCTTTATCTAGGTTCGTGGAAACAATATAGTTCGATGAACAACTGCTAAGTAGTGTAACACTTGAAAAAAGCGTTAAAATAATCTTATTTTTCATTAGGATATCCTTGCTGCAACATAGTGAGAGTTCTATTTTAATGTTTTAAAGAAGTCTGGATTATTTCCAGCTATCCAATAATCAAACAGTCTTTCAATCGCCTTGTTTTGCTGTTTCATATAAATCCAATTTCTCATATATTGTTCAAATTGACTGTCGTTGGTATTAATCGCAAAGGCCATATATATATCGGATATTGCAGGCTTTGGTACAACAACTGTATAGTCTGGGTGTAATAGTGTCCAAGCTGATGCGGTTGGCGCTCCAAGTAACATTGCGTCGATATGCTGATATTTTTCTTTAAAATACAGGCGTGGCGTTGTTATTTCCCAAACTCTTGTTTTTTCAAAGTAACGTTTCACTAAATTTTTACTGAAATACATTTCAGGTATACCAATTAATAAGTCTTCATTATTAAATAATGGATCCCACTGAGTGAATTCTCTGCGTCTATCTTCTTTTACAACAAAAGCCAGGTGTTGGCTGGAGTAGGGTACAGTTAAGGTATATTCTGCCATATTACTTGGTAATACAGGGATGCCCGTGGTCATATCAAGATAACCTGAGGTAAGCAATTCTTTCGCTTGTTCATGGAAAATACGTACAAACTCAATAGAGACATTGAGATCATCTGCCAGCAAATTAATAATTTCAATATCAAAACCGACTAATTTTCCTTGGCTATTATGAAAAGCGTAAGGTAAATCATCACGAAAATAACCAACCCTAATAAAGCCTCTTTGTTTAATTCTACTTAAGACATCACCAGTAGGTTGATTATGCATAATGCTTTCATCTGGTGATTGTAGTACACGTGATTTAGTGTCTAATAAGATGAAGTCACGCTCAATGAACTTAGTATAACCTTGGTATTGATAACTAATTTGCCCAAGGGTCACTCTCAATACAATGAAAGTTAAAATGGATACTATGGGTAGCAACGCGATAAAATATCGTGATTTTTTCCATGAAAAACGTATCTTCTTGGTCATTGAACAAGCAACGAGTACCACTAAAGACATGGAGAAAATGACAGAGAACATGGAGCTGATACGTCCAACCATTAAGTTTTCTGCAACGACAAATAAGTCAAACATTGAACTGGGTACATTAAATAATTCGAGTAAGCTTGGAATGGCTAATGTTGTTGAGCCAAATAACTGAGAGACACCTGCTGTGATCAGTAATAGGTAATCTGCTATCTCAACTTTGGAACCTGAAAACCATCCAGCAAATAATGTAAATAAAATGGCTAATAACTTACCACCTACGGGCAGGCTAAAGGTAATTGGAACAATAATGCCAGGTAAATGATCAATACTGTCTTTACTTTTTGATGCGCGATTAGTTGAACTTTGACTTGAGTCAGCGTCCAATAAGTTTGTGCGTATTAAGGTTTTAACTTTTTCGACAATAATTGGAATTACTGCAAAAAAGCTACCTGTGGCAAAGGCAGTTAACATGGCTTGACGAGATGCTTTAATTATTTGCGTGTAACTAAAAGGGGTTAACATTGCAATAAGTGCAGGCAAAATGACAAAACTTAATATCACGATAAGACTTACTGCAGTGGTAATATAAACAACTAAACCATCTATTTGGTCGCTATCTAAGGTTGCAACAGCACGTTGTGCAATACAAAAGATACCAATTGGAGCAAACTTCATCACCATAGAAGTCACAGCAATAACAGCATTATTAAGACCCGTTAGTGCCATTAACGCATGTTTTTT
>Ga0193960_1000615_pt1 | contig 14584 bp, 14 predicted proteins | sample FB_3_MG_FD_140338 | JGI IMG/M metagenome (GOLD analysis project Ga0193960, IMG submission 140338) | Microbial mat bacterial communities from the Broadkill River, Lewes, Delaware, United States - FB_3_MG | ecosystem: Environmental > Aquatic > Freshwater > River > Microbial mats | place: USA... | reverse complement strand
TATTATGGATAGTATCGTTTTCGCTAGCCAGCAAAATCCTATTCAAGACGTTATGGTCAATGGTGAGTGGGTAATTCAAGCTGCGATGCATGAGCAGCAACAAGATAGTGAGCAACAATTTGCTGCATTGTTAAAAAAGTTATCTGAATCGAGTCATTAGGATAGGTATTTAACTAGCTATATTATTTATCCCCAGCATAGCTGGGGATAAATAGCATTATTACTTTTAAATTATTGTGCTGTTAAAACAAGGCTCGATACTTTCCTATAACGTCACATGTTTTATTCTCATTGGTGATATGAAATATTTGATCACGCTCTGGTTTCGAGCAGTAAGTGAAATAGAACTCTTTTACTGCCTTTCTTGAAGAAGTAATTTGCGCTAAATGCTCTATCTCTCTTTCTGAAAATGTCGCAAACTCAGGCTTTAATTCATCAAAAATCTTCTCTGGTCTAAGTCGTACTTTTGTATCACTAAACTCATTGAAGGCTTCTTTCACACTTGCCATATGTTTATTATAAAATGCAGTAACTTCGGGCTGCGGATAGAAATGTAAATAGACTGCAATCGCAACGATTAAGATCAATAAATTCTTCATAGTATGTCGTATTATGTTTAATAGGTATTGTGTTATATTAACAAGCTAATAATTAGTTATTAACTCCCTAATAAAACGAATTAAACGCGATCATATCAGAAAATGAGCAAAGTATGATACTTGTTCATCATTATTCGCGAAGTAAGGAATAATCGTGGAATCATCAGACGTCAAATCAGAACGTTCGAAATCACCTCAAGAGCGCATTCCTGTGAAAAATGTCAAAATTCATGGGCAAAAAAACCGCGGTAAAGAAAGATATAAGCCGGGCGACCAAATTTATGTTAGAAAAGTATCTGGTTTTTTCCAAAAATTAAGGCAACGCATGAATTTGGTGTACTTTGCCTTTTTCTTATTGTTGCCTTGGTTACAATTTAATGGTCATCAAGCGGTATTATTCGATATTGCCGAACAACGCTTTACCCTGTGGAGCTTAACTTTATGGCCACAAGATCTCACCTTATTGGCTTGGATATTTATTTTAGGTGCCTTTTTACTCTTTTTTGTGACCACCTTTTTAGGACGAGTTTGGTGTGGCTATATGTGCCCACAAACGGTTTGGACATTCATTTTTATTTGGTTCGAAGAAAGAATTGAAGGCACAGCAAATCAACGTCGTAAGCTTGATCAGCAGCCACTGAGTGCCAATAAGTTTATTCGTAAGTTTTTAAAACATAGCGCATGGCTCTTGTTTTCATTATTTACAGCAATGACCTTTGCTGGCTACTTCTCTCCTATGCAAGAGCTGTTTATTAACGTTTTTACCTTTAACACCAGCGCAATGATGGCAGGAATATTGTTTTTCTTTACCTTGGCCACCTATGGTAATGCTGGCTGGATGCGTGAAACCGTATGTTTGCATATGTGTCCATATGCACGCTTTCAATCAGCGATGTTCGACAAAGATACTCTTACTGTCGCCTATGACAAAGAACGTGGTGAAAGTCGTGGTGCGAGGGGGCGCAAACAAGATCATAAATCTATGGGATTAGGTGATTGTATTGACTGTAATTTATGCGTAGAAGTGTGCCCAACCGGAATTGATATTCGAAACGGCTTACAATACGAATGTATTAATTGTGGCTCGTGTGTTGATGCTTGTTCGGGGGTGATGACGCGGATGAATTATCCTCAAGGCTTAATTCGTTATACCACTGAACATGAATTGGCTGGCAAGAAAGTCCACTTAGTTCGTTCTAAGCTTATAGGCTACGCTGTGTTGTTATTGATTATGACGACTATGTTGGTATTAGAAATTGTCAACAGAGTACCTTTATCTCTTGATATCATTCGTGATCGAACTGAGCTTGCAAAAGAGAACTTTAATGGTGACATTGAAAATGTTTACACCTTGAAAATATTAAATATGTCGCAAACAGATAATGTCTATAAACTGTCAGTAAAAGGCATAGATAATACTCAATGGCATGGTAAACAAGAAGTATTGGTTGAAGCCGCAACGGTTTACACTTTACCTATTAGTATTTCCGTTGATCCATACGAGCTAAAATCGTTAATGACAGATATTACTTTTGTTGTTGAACAAGCTTCTGATGAAGATGTAAGGATCGAACAAGAAAGTCGATTCTTTAACAAACGCTAATGGCTGCTTTTGATTTCGCCTCGTTATCACCTGATGTGATCATTGATGGCCTAGAAAGTGTTGGATTTGTTGTTGATAGCGGCTTATTGCCGCTAAATAGCTTTGAAAACAGAGTTTATCAATTTCATGATGATAATTTAGTTAAATACGTTACTAAGTTTTATCGTCCTCAACGTTGGCAGCTTCAACAAATAGAAGAAGAGCATGACTTTTCTTTCGAATTAGCAGAGCAAGAATTACCAATTGTTGCGCCCTTAAAAATAGCTGGAGAAAGCTTATTTGAGCATCAAGGATATCGCTTTGCTGTATTTCCATGTCGAGGCGGCCGTATATTTGAAGTTGATAATTTAGATCAACTCGAATGGATGGGGCGATTTATTGGTCGTATTCATGCTGTTTCAGCTACAAATAGCTTTAACTATCGTCCAGCATTTACAACGCAAGAGTTGCTTTATCAAGCGCAAAACATCATTAAAGATTCGCAATTTGTTCCTACACACTTACAAGTGCCTTTCTTCACAATTCTTGAGCAAGTTATCGCTTTAGCTAATGAGCAGTACAAAGCAATTGATTCAGTAAAACAAATTAGGCTGCACGGCGATTGTCATGCAGGCAATATTTTGTGGCGTGATGAAGGGCCTCATTTTGTTGACTTGGATGATTGTAGAACAGGTCCCGCTGTGCAAGATTTATGGATGATGCTTTCAGGTGATAGACAACAGCAGTTGTTGCAACTTGACACGCTACTTATGGGCTACGAAGAATTCCACAGCTTTGAAAACAAAGAACTTCGATTAATTGAAGCATTACGTACCATGCGCGTGGTGAATTATATGGCATGGTTGTGTAAGCGCTGGCAAGATCCTGCTTTTCCAAGGAATTTTCCATGGTTTAATACAGAGAAGTATTGGGAACAGCAAATTTTAATGTTGAAAGAACAATTTTCTGCACTGCAGCAGCCCGCGCTAAGTTTGCAAAATTTTTAATCGCTACCCCGTTAAAAATAAGGTAAATTTAGCCAAACAACTTAATACTATCCCGTTAGGAAAAACTATGAAAAAAATGTTTAGATCTTTTTTGGTCTTTTTAATGCCATTATTTGCTCTTTCTATGTCAGCTTGTGCAGAACAATATACTGACGGCAAGCAATACACTACAGTGAGTGAGCAGGCATCAAGTAAAAAGGAAGTGAGAGAATATTTTTCAGTATACTGTGGTCATTGTTTTAAGTTTGAACCGTTTATGGCTTCAGTGAAAAAATCATTGCCTGAAGGTGTTAAGTTTGAAAGAAATCATGTTGATTTTTTACGTGCAGCAAGCCCGAAAATTCAGCAAATGGTCAGTAAAGCGGTTGTTGTTGCAGAGCAATTGGATATGGAAGATAAGCTCATTGGCGCCATTTTTAACTATATCCATATTCAGCGTGCTGTAATTACCTCAGAGAAGGACTTACGTAACATTTTTGTGCTTAATGGTGCTGATGGTGACAAATTCGATAAATTAATGAAGAGCTTTGCGGTAAATGGTAAAGCAAAAGCAATGAAGAAAAACCAAGATACCATGTCACAAAAAAGAGCATTGACTGGTGTTCCTACGGTTATTGTTAACGGCAAGTATAAAATCAATGCTGATAAATTAGATAAAAATAATTTTGAACAAGATTATAAAAACTTAGTGAAGCACTTAAGTGAATTAGATTAAATAAAAAGATATACGAGAAGGCTGCCTAGGCAGCCTTTTTTATGGACAAAATAAAGTTCACAATTGAGTTAACCATTAAATTCAACAATGGTTACTGTTGTCTCAATTGGCTGGCCTTTTCGGTACATTTTTACCTTAACTTTTGTATTTGGTGTTGTTTCAGCGATGATATCAAGTGCTTGAGTTATGCTGGCAATTGGCTGTTCATTTATTTGATAAATAATATCGCCAGCTTGAATTCCTGCGAGATTTGCGGGGCTATTATCGATAACACTTTCTACAATAAACCCTTTGAGGTCGGTGTAGTATTGATTAGAAACAATGCCTAGCCAACCTCGTACCACCTTACCGTTTTCAATGATTTGCCGCATAACTTTATGGGCAAGCTGATAAGGCACAGCAAAGAAAATACCTTGAATTTCTATTTGATGATTTGGATTGTTCGGGGTAAATTTTCTTGAATTAATTCCAACTAGAATACCGTTACTGTTAATAAGTGCACCGCCAGAGTTACCTTCATTAATGGCAGCATCCATTTGTAAAAACTCTAAGTAACTGGTGGTACTTAAGCCATTTCGTCCCGTGGCGCTGATGATACCTTGAGTCACAGTTTGGCCAAGGTTTAATGGATTTCCAATGGCTAATACTATGTCACCAGCGAGAGGTTGTTGCTCTGGTTTTTGTGGGATGACAGGTAAATCTGTCACATTAATTTTAATTACCGCTAAATCAGTAAATCGATCGAAGCCTATCAATTCCCCTGGATAGCGTTGTCCATTTTGCAATAACACCCAAATCAAGTCTGCTTGTTGAATAACGTGCATATTTGTCAAAATGTAGCCATTACTGTCCATAATGACACCTGAACCTAGCCTAGTGCTTGCTCTTGGTTGACGACCATAACGAGGGTTATTTTCAATTTTTTCAGAGTATATATTAACCACAGCAGGGCTTGCTATGCTTACGGCCTTAGCAAAAGATAAAGCTTGTTGCTCTTTTGGGCTTTGTGAAAATAAGGGGCTTGATTGTAACCCAGGAAACAATTCAGGCTTGAGGAGAATAAGCGCGACAGCGAATAACACACCATAACTTACGGCATTGAGGATGTACTTAAAAATATCAAAAATTTTCACAGGCTTTTTAACTTGGTTTTTTTTCAGTGTAACATAAAAAAACCAATGACATGAGTAATCAGTCATTGGTTTTATCGTCAATCGCATGGTTTCTAAAGTTTAGCGAATCATTAAATATTGTGCTTGTTCATCACGAATGATATTTAGCGCAACAACACCTTTTTTATCTTTTAAGAATTCCCTTAGTTGAATGATATTTTTGGTGCGGGTTCTATTTACACCAGTAATAATGTCGCCATCACGCAAGCCAGCTAGTTGTGCAGGAGATTGTGGAGCTACTTCTTCAATGACAATGCCTTTGTTATCAGGACTGTTTTTTAATTTTGCACCCTCAAGCATTCTATGAATTGAGGCCGCCGCAACATTGCTACCTTGTGATTGTTTAAGTTTAACAGTAAATGTCTCATCATCACCGTCACGAATAACCGTTAATTTAACCTTTTTACCTGCACCAATTGAACCTATCTTCCCTCTGAGTTCACTAAATGATCGAATAGATTTACCATTAATCTTAATGATAACATCACCAGCCTTTAAGCCTGCTTCATCAGCTGCAGAATCTGCCGTCACCATTTCAATGAATGCGCCTTGGTTTGTTTCCAACTCCATCGCTTTTGCAATACCACTGTCGACACTTCGACCAGATACGCCTAAGACGCCACGACGAACTTCGCCAAACTCAATGATCTGCTTCACTAAGTTATGCATCATATTACTTGGAATGGCGAAGCCAATACCGACATTGCCACCATTGGGTCCAAGAATCGCCGTGTTTATACCTATAAGCTCACCACGTAAATTAACTAAAGCGCCACCTGAGTTGCCGCTGTTAATTGCGGCATCCGTTTGAATAAAATCTTCATAGTTTTCGATATTTAAATTACTTCTGCCTAATGCGCTAACAATACCAGAGGTTACGGTTTGGCCTAAACCAAATGGGCTACCGATAGCTACTGTAAAGTCGCCTACGCGTAAGCTATCGGAATCAGATATTTTAATCTCAGTTAAATTTTCAGCATCTACTTGCAATAAGGCAATATCACTTTCTTCATCAGCACCAAGTTTAGTTGCTTCTAATTGGCGACCATCTTTTAAAGTGATCATGATTTCATCAGCATTATTAATTACATGATTATTCGTAACGATATACCCTGAATCACTATCAATAATGACACCTGAACCTAGCCCGCGAAAAGGTCGCTCTTGAGGTTGGCCTTGGTTTCTATTTCCAAAGAAAAACTTGAAGGCGTCGGGTACATTTTGTTGAACTTTTTGAGTACCTTTCACTGAGATACTCACCACAGCAGGGGTAGCCTTTTCGAGCATAGGAGCTAAACTAGGCATAGTTTGACCATCAACTGATGAAGGCCAGTTTGCATAAGCAGGTGCTTGAGTTAAAGCTAATGAAGAGGATAATAAGGCGGCGGTGATTAAAAAGGATAATTTTTTCATACTTAAGAGTTCTCCTAATAACAGCAGAATAATATCAATAAACGGGATAACTCCATCGAAATGATAAAGTTATCCACAAAAATGTGTTTATGTTACGTCTTAAGGGTAGACTTTTGAACGCAGTGATAGTTCCTTGAAGCTTAATTGCTATTTGTAACAGTTTGTTTCTTATCAACAAATAAACCACTTGGGTTGCTTGAGTAATCCAGAGGCGGTTCTGTGATCTCTGAAGAGTTATCCTCAGTTCGCTTTTGGTGCCTTAAAGTAGCGGTTTGGGCCAACTGCTCTTGAGTTTCTTGTGAAAAGAATGGTAAATCAGCCTCTTCAATATGAGACGCTTTTTGCAATAGTTGAGTACTTTCTTCCATTTGCTTCATTGCAGTTTGGCAGGTGCTGTTCATTTTTTCTAATAATTGAGCTGAACTGGCTAAATGATCTGCAACATCAAGTTTATATTGAGTAAGGGCAGCTTCACTTTGGCTAGCTTGTTCGGCGAGTTTACGCTGTGCTTGGCTAGAGTTTGAAAAGAAGCGATGAGCAAAAAAGCCAATAATACCGCCAACGATTAATAAGGCTAGAGCTAAAACTACATTCATAGGTGTACCTTTCATTGTAATTGGAAATATAATAAGTCGTTCAGCATGTGAATAACTTAACCATAACTATACTCTGTGTAACGTGGTATAAATAGAGATATAGAGTATATTTTTGCAAATTTTCCTTTTTCAAGCGTGATGCGAATAAATAATTAAGATGGCCAGTTAATGATTAAGCTTTCTCCTTTAGCTAAGTATAAACAAGATTTACAGCAAGACGATTTTCTTTTTGATGCAGCCCAAGAAAATGCTGTTAAGCATTTGCAGCGACTTTATGATGATTTATTAAGTCAACCTATCGCTGTTTCAGGCTTTAAAAAAGTACTGAATCGTTGGAAAAAAATATATGTTAAGCAAGAAATTAAACCAGTAAAAGGCTTGTATTTTTGGGGCGGCGTTGGCCGAGGAAAAACTTACCTTGTAGATACATTCTATGACTGCCTACCGTTTGATAATAAGATGCGTGTTCACTTTCATCGATTCATGCATAGAGTACATCAAGAGTTAAAGGGCTTATCTGGTCAATCTGATCCTTTAAAAATCATAGCGAAAAAATTTGCTCAAGAAACACGGATCATTTGTTTTGATGAGTTTTTTGTCTCTGATATTACTGATGCAATGATTTTAGGCACATTGTTTGAGGAACTCTTTGCTCATAATGTCACTTTGGTTGCTACATCGAATATTATTCCAGATGAGTTGTATCGTAATGGCTTACAGAGAGAGCGGTTTCTACCTGCTATTAAATTAATTAATGAACACACAGATATTGTTAATGTGGATAGTGGGGTAGATTATCGATTAAGAACCCTAGAACAGGCAGAAATTTTTCATTACCCTCTGGATGAGCAAGCGAGTGAAAACTTAGCCCATTACTTTAAACAGCTTGCTTGTGAAGTGGGAGAGCATGATGTTGATATTGAGATTAACAATCGCCAATTAAGAACCGTATCGGTTGCACAAGGTGTAGTGTATTTTGATTTTTCAGTGTTATGTGAAAGTGCCAGAAGCCAAAGTGACTATATGGAGATTAGTCAACTATATCACACTGTATTAATGGCTAATGTAAAGCAAATGGGGGCCGATACGGATGATGCCACTAGACGTTTTATTGCCTTAGTTGATGAATTTTATGAGCGTAACGTGAAGCTTATTATGTCAGCGGAATTTCCCCTTGAAGAGCTCTATAGTGGCGGGCGACTAGCGTTTGAATTTAAACGCTGTTTGAGTCGACTCCAAGAAATGCAGTCCCATGATTATTTAGCAAGTGAACATTTACCCTAACTTCCATGTTTTTTAACTGATTCTTTGTTATCACTTTCTTTAAGGTCTATAGTAATAAGGGTTGCTACTTTGTATATTATTCATCCTCCTTTTAAGGCACTCTAATGGAACAAACTAGAGTTAAAACATGGAAGTTCACAGTGCTGTTTATTACAGTGTTTTTATTGTTAAGCTACGTGTTACTCATTAGTTCATTATCTAAAAACTTCTCCATTGAGCAAATTGGAGAAACGCCTATAGAGGTCAGTAAAAGTCAGTTGGTGACCACACACGGTTATGCAAAAATATTACCTGCCTTGTTATTAAAACCTCAAAGTTATTTATATCAAGGTAAAACTTATATCCCCCATAGAGAACTCTCAGATAAAGTAACCATTTATTCCCTTAGCTCATTAATTATTTCTGCCATTGTTGATGTTGCGATTCCCATATTTGCTCTCTTTATTATGGCGTTAACCTCAATTGCGTTAAATGCTGCTTATCAAACAAAACGGGTTAATAAAGCTTTACAGCCTATTTGTAAGAAAGTTGATAATATTATTGCGAGTTACCAATACGGTGAGGAGCAGAGAACCAATACGGCTAATATTTCTGAGTTGCACCATTCTCTGGATGCTTTGCATTTAATTGCTAAAGATTACCGCTCTAACGCTGAAGAAAGTATTTATTGTGACAAGTTGACTAAATTGGTAGATCGCCATAATTTTTTAACGCATATCGATAAACAAATAAAACTCTCGGCAGCTAAAAGCCAAAGAAGTGCTTTGTTATTCATCGATTTAGATGGTTTTAAACAAGTGAATGACTCTTATGGCCACTCGTTTGGTGATGAAGTATTAATTCAGGTAGCAGAACGGCTACGCTCAATTGTTCGTCGTCAAAATTTGAGTTTTACACAAGATGACACTGAGCTTGAATACAATTTGGCGCGTTTAGGTGGAGATGAGTTTACTTTATTTATTCAAACCTTAGATACTTTAGAGCAAGCTGTCGATGTAGCAAGACATGTATTACAAGAACTAGAAAGAGATTTTATTTTAGGTAATAAAACTATCAAGATAAGTGCTAGCGTAGGCATAGCAGTCTATCCTGATAGTGCCTCAACACCTCATGCATTAATTCAAATGGCTGATGTTGCTATGTATCGTGCAAAAACAGACGGTCGAGGTATCTATCGAATATACTCACCTGAAATGGGTGCGAATATGAGACGCTATCATTATTTGTTAGATGAAATGCGTTTAGCGATAGATTCAGGTAATTTCTTTTTAACTTTCCAACCAGTGATTAATGTAGATGGTTGTCATATTAATTACTTTGAAGCCTTAGTTAGGTGGCAGCACCCCGTTGAAGGTACTATTACACCCGATGAGTTTATTCCAATTGCTGAGAATTCTAATTTAATTTTAGAACTTGGTGATTGGATTTTAGATGAAGCCTGTAGGCAAATGGCGGCTTGGTATAATGCGGGCATGAAAAGTGCACGAATATCGGTCAATATTTCTGCCGTTCAATTAAAGTACAAGACGCTTAGTGAATGGGTGTTAGCTTCACTTCAAAAGACAGCACTTCCTCCGACTTCTCTCATGTTAGAAATCACCGAGAGTTGTTTTATTGATGCACCTGATGAAGCCATTCGCGAACTTGAAAAATTAAGACAGGCAGGGGTTATCGTTGCTATTGATGATTTTGGTACAGGTTTTAGTTCGTTGGCCGTGTTGGGTAATCTTCCGGTAGATGTGCTTAAAATCGATAAGCTGTTTGTTTCTGAAGCAATGAAAAATAAAAAGTACAACAAAATTCTCCATTCTATAGTGGATATGGCTAAGCAATTAGAATTAAAAGTTGTTGCTGAAGGTATTGAGCACGTAGAACAATTTGAATTGTTAAAGTCATTAGGGGTTAAATATATTCAAGGTTACCTTATTAGTCGGCCGCAACGATCATCTGTAGTGGGTGAGAAAATTTTTGATCAAGGTTACAGTGGCTTGGCGCAAACAGGTACAAGTACCTGGTTGCCTCAAACTTCTCGTTTAACCAGCGGTAGAGTATTGCAAAGTAAAGCAGCCTCGTAAGTTAATACTGAGTTAATACATTAAGGTATAAAGTTTTCTGCGATATTTATTAGCTAGGGGATCACCGTCTGGTAACGATTTCAGAATATCTAGTAGTAATTCTTTGCTTTTCGCTTTTGCCTGAGATTCATCATTGCTCGCTTGCTGCACATGTCTAAATAGTAGGGCTAATGCTTCTTCATTCCGATTAACCTGATTGTACTGTGCTGCCAACTGATGAACTAAATTAGCATCTTGAGTGTTTGCTTGTAACTCTTGTTCTAGTGCTTGTATCTCAGGAGAATTCGCTGCTTGAGAGGCAAGTTCAAGTTTTGCTACTAAACTTTTGTAATATGCGTCTTGGTCAACCATTTTTATGGTATCAAGCATTGCTTGAGCGTCTGTGATCTTACCAAGTTGAATGTAAACATCAGTCAAAACAAGCTTTATATCTGCTCTATCTCCACCTTGTTCAGTGTCTAATGAATAGGCCTGATTAATTGCTGTGTTAGCGTCATTAAGGTTATTCACGGCCAATGCATCAATGGCTTGTTTAAGCAGTATGTCTTGTGGTTTAGGTAAGTGCTTACCTAAAAATTCTGCTACATTTTCATCAGTCTGCGGGCCTGAAAGACCATCAATGGGCTGGCTATCTTTAATAAGTACAGCCGTAGGTAAGCCTTGAATACCAAATTGTTGGGCGATTTGTCCTTGAGTTTGGCAATCTACAGTAGCCAAAATAACATGCTCACCAAAAGCCGCTGTTTTTGCAGCTAATTTATCTTTTAATTCAATACTTTCCGGTACTTGTTCAGCCCAGAACGAGACTAGAATGAGTTTTTCTTTTGATTGCTCAACAATAACTTGTTGAAAGTTATCTAACGTTATTTCGATAATATTTGAGTTCACACGAATGCCTACATTGATAAGTTAAATTGTTTGTTAATATTATAGCTGAACGATATTTTGATTAAGCCATGATAAACCATAGTAAACCCACACCTAAAATTAAACGGTAAATAACGAAAGGCATCATGCCTAATTTATCGAGTAATATCAGAAAGTAGTGGATACAGGCATAGGCACTGATAAAGGCAAGTAAACTGCCTAACCCCATTGTCAGCCAGTTAACAGTTTCGGTCGAAGTTATTAACTTAACCCCTAAGTAGCCGCCTGTCATAATAATCGCAGGGATAGATAATAAGAATGAGAATCGAGCCGCATTATCTCGGCTTAGACCGAGTATGAGGCCTATAGTCATAGTAATGCCTGAACGAGAAGTTCCAGGTATTAGTGCAATAGCTTGAGCAAGGCCAATTAGCATCGCTCCTTTAAAGCCAATTTTTTCGAGAGAGTTATTTTCTTTGGCTTTTATGTCGGCAAAACCAAGTAAAAAACCAAATATTAATGTAGTAGCAGCAATTACCAGAGCTGAACGTAAGTGTTCTTCAATAAAGTCAGCAGCAAGTAATCCCACCAAACCTAATGGTATAGATGCAAATAGAATCCACCATGCTAGCTTACCGTCGAAGCTACTACTATGTTTACTAGGGCCAAAACCTACAGTGCCAATCCATGCAACAATCATAGAGCCTACTTCTTTACGAAAATATAACATGACCGCGAATAACGTACCTACATGTACTGCAACATCAAATGCCTGTCCTTGGTCTTGCCAGCCGAGTAATTGAGAGGGCAAAATTAAGTGAGCAGAGCTTGAAATAGGTAAAAACTCAGTAAGCCCCTGCAGAATAGCTAAAATAATAATTTCTAATGTGCTCATTGAGGTGATTATTCCTTTTCATTGCCTGAATGTTTATTAAGTTGAACCATCATAGGTATTGCTATGCTACCAACAGCTATTAACAATATTGAGTTGTTGGCTTTCTTTATCATATTGTTGCCATAGCTCTTGATAACTTTTTTTAAGTACCGGATGACATAAGGTTGGTGCAACCTCACTAAGTGGCCATAAAACAAAAGCATTGGTACATATTTCAGCTCTAGGGATCTGAGCTGGTGAGTCCAGAATAAGATCGTCGTATAACAGTATATCGAGATCCAAAGTACGCGGACTATACTTTTGGGCATTTTCACTACGGCCATGAGCAAATTCAATATCACGTAATATTTCAGTGACTTGTTTAATTGACTGTGAGCACTGTAAACCTACCACCATGTTATAAAAAGGCGCGCCAGTAAAGCCAACGGCTTCACTTTCATACAAAGAGGATAATATCAACTTGGAAAAGTGAATGTTAAAAGCTTCAGCAATGGCGTGTAAGCCTTGAGTTATATAGTGCTCTCTATTGATACTACTACCAACAGAGATATAAATTTGTGCCATTAACCAGCTTGGCCTCTCTCAATTTCAACACCCACGGTTTCCGTATTATGAACAGCGCCCGGTTTATTTATAGTCAGTTTTAGCCATGGTATTGCATACTGATTCATTAAGAAGCTGGCTAATCTTTCTGCTAGTGTTTCGATAAGGTCTACAGGGTTTTGGTTGGCAAACTTTTCTATTTCAGTAGAAATTTCAGCATAATCAAGTGTTTTTGCTAACTCATCGTTTTCTGCAGCGGCAGCTGTATTCCAGCCCATTGCCAAATCCATCACTAACGTTTGTTTGATTTCTTTTTCCCACTGATAAAAACCAATGGTGGTTTGTATACGCAAACCTTTTATTAATACCTTATCCATTTTTCTTATGACCTTGGCAACTAACTTACATTGAAAAGTTACAAAATAAAGGCGAGTTTACCTTTCTAGGTCTAGAAAAACTAGCGCAGAACAAGATAGAATATCAATTAACCTGCTTTTTGAACTAGATAATGGATGTTTTCTCAAAAATGTTGCTTGTAACCTTTGCCATGATTGTCGTTGCTTATTTAATAGGCTCGATCTCTAGTGCTATTTTGATATGCAAATTTTTGCGATTGCCCGATCCTCGAACTACAGGTTCAAAAAACCCTGGAGCCACTAATGTACTGCGTATAAGCAATAAGTTAACCGCTGCAACGGTGTTATTTTTGGATGTTTTAAAAGGCACAATTCCTGTTTGGGGAGCGTATTTTTTGAAAGTTGAGCCAATTTACCTCGGTGTGATTGGTGTTGCCGCATGTTTAGGGCATATGTACCCCATCTTCTTTGGCTTTAAAGGCGGAAAAGCCGTTGCAACAGCACTTGGTACGCTGCTACCCATTGGCTTTACTTTAGGTGCCTTGTTGATTGTCACTTGGATAAGTGTGGTTAAGTGGAGTAAATATTCAAGCTTAGGGGCTATTGTTACTGTTACTGTCGCCCCGGTATACGTTTATTTCTTAAAGCCTTTATATGTATATCCAACGATTATGCTCAGTGTCCTGATCATATTAAGACATCGTGCTAATATTGTTCGTTTAATCAAAGGTACTGAAAGTAAAATTAGCCATAAAATTTAATGGCTATGTTTTGGCATCGACTGGCGGTAGCGTGTCAAGAGGCCATCTTGGCTTAGCTTTGAAAGTCAATTCTTCTAATTGTCCTGTTTGTAAACGTTGTAAACCTGCATAGGCAATCATGGCGCCATTATCAGTACAAAATTCAGGTCGAGGATAAAACACTTCACCACCAAGTTTTTTTGTTGTTATGGCAAGTTTCTCACGCAAGCTAGTATTAGCGCTGACACCACCAGCAATGACTAGTCGTTTCAACCCCTCTTGCTTTAGCGCACGCTTACATTTTATCGCTAAGGTATCAACCACCGCTTGCTGAAAGGCATTAGCGATATCGGCAAAGGTTTGTGCTTTTTCAGCATCACTTAAATGTTCAGTTTCTTTTCTCACTAAGGTACCTGCGGCAGTTTTTAAACCACTGAAACTAAAATCAAGTCCAGGTCTATCAGTCATTGGTCTAGGTAACTTGAAACGACCCATTACACCTTGTTCAGCCATCTTAGCAAGTACAGGACCACCAGGGTAATCAAGGCCAAGTAGCTTGGCCGTTTTATCAAATGCCTCGCCAGCAGCATCGTCAACAGATTCACCTAACAGTTTGTATTCACCAATACCGTCAACTCGTACTAGCATAGTGTGGCCACCAGAGACCAGTAAAGCCACAAAAGGAAATTCTGGCACATTTTCTTCTAGCATAGGAGCAAGTAGATGTCCTTCCATATGGT
>Ga0193960_1000612_pt1 | contig 14622 bp, 10 predicted proteins | sample FB_3_MG_FD_140338 | JGI IMG/M metagenome (GOLD analysis project Ga0193960, IMG submission 140338) | Microbial mat bacterial communities from the Broadkill River, Lewes, Delaware, United States - FB_3_MG | ecosystem: Environmental > Aquatic > Freshwater > River > Microbial mats | place: USA... | reverse complement strand
TGTTCTTTAGATGAAACAATAATTATTTGTGGCATCTCCTCCATCGTACTAAGGAATTCGATTCCTGTCATTTCAGGCATCTCTACATCAAGAAATATTAAATCAACTTTTTCCTCAGATTTTTGCAAGGCATTAGATGCATCGATGGCATTTTCATACGCACCAATTAACTCAAGAAAATCAACTCTCTTAATGAATTTCTCAAGAACTTCTCTTGCCAACTTATCGTCATCAACTACAATACATTTCATATTAGCTGTGTATTTTATGTTTTAGAATAGTTCAAATATAGTAAAATATTGAACAATATGTATTCGTTTATCAATAATTATTACTTATTCCCCTCTATAAATCTCTCTATTATTTCACCTGAAGACTTAATAGACCTACTCAGCCACTCCAATTTAATTTCCTCTTTTTCCTCATCACTAAGATGCCAATCAACCTCAGAACGTCTCATTTTTCCAGTTAATTCAAAAAGAGCTAATGCAGCACAAACTGAGATATTAAAACTCTCTGTAAATCCATACATAGGAACCTTAACAAACTCATCAGCATTGTCCATTACAATATCAGATAATCCTGTAAGTTCTGTTCCAAAAAACAGAGCAAACTTACCCTTTTCAACATCGAAGTCTTGAATATTAACATCGTTAGCATGTGGACTTGTTGCAACAATTCTATACCCCTCTGATTTAAGTTGATTTATAGTGTCAAGAGTATTATTCTCTTTCTCACTATGACTATGAACACTTAACCACTTAGATGACCCCATAGCAACTTCAGGGTCGACATCAAATTTATAACTATTCTCTATCACATGAATATCTTGCACTCCAAAACAATCACATGATCTCAAAACAGCACTAGCATTCTGTGGTTGATAAATATTCTCAAGAACAATATTCATATATCTTGTTCTATTATCCAAAACTTTATCAATAAGTCCGTCTCTTCTTTCTGTTACAAATCCTCTAAGATGTTCAATTAATTCTTTTTGCATAAAAATCATTTTGTATGAAATATATAAACAAAGAAAAGGGAGAGTATTAACTACTCTCCCACTTCAAGATATCGTGCAAAGCTAATTACTTAACCTCATCAGCTAATTCTGCACCTGCTTTGAATTTCACAACTTTCTTTGCTGGAATTTGAATAGGAGCACCAGTCTTAGGGTTTCTTCCTGTTCTAGCTGTACGCTCAGTTACAGAAAAAGATCCGAATCCTACTAAAGAAACTCTATCGTCACCTTTTAGTGCTTCACCTACTGATGCTACAAATGCATCTAAAGCTTTTTTTGAATCAGCTTTTGTTAAACCTGCTTTGTCAGAAATTGCGTCAATTAATTGAGCTTTGTTCATAATTTTTATAATTTAAGGGTTAGAAATACTTCTATTCTTCAATGTTTACTATACAAATGTAAGCTTTTTCACCACTTTTCCAAATCTAATAAACAAAAAATTGAGCCTTTTTGGCTAAAAAACGCACTTTTTTATAGTATTCATCATATGTACAGAGGGTTCTGACCTAATATGCCACCTAAGAAGAGAGTAAAATCAATTACAATTAATAAGGTTTATTTCAATTAATAAACACCTGATTAATAAGACATAATAAAGCCACTTATTAAGAATAAGTGGCTTTATTATATTATTTTATTATGTATAGTTATTTAAGCTGGAAATTGACAGGTACTGTATAAGACACTCTTACACACTTACCTTCCTGTTTACCAGGCTTCCACTTAGGCATAGCACTTACAACTTTAACTGCTTCTGCATCTAATAATTCATCAACAGGACGAAGCACCTTAACATTACTAATACTTCCATCTTTCTCAACAACAAAGCCAATATATACTTTACCTGTCGTACCAGTTTTCATTGCTTCTTCTGGATATTTCATATTACTGCCAAGATATTTGTACATAGCTTTTCTACCACCATTATAAGAAGGCATTTCTTCTACTCTAACATAAACAAGATCTTCTTTCTCTGTATTTTCGGCTAGAGTAGGAATTTCCTCTATTTTTTTTATAATAAGTTCATTCTTATCTTTGGCAACATCTGCCGTTTTAACTTTTTCCACAACAGAAGCTATTTTCACATCCTTCTGTCCATTCGTTGTCCCATTACATGCTGCCATAGCAAATAACATTACTACTGGTAATGCAAATGCTGAGGTATACTTTATTAAAGCATATCTCTTATTATTAGTTTTTTTCATCATCTTAATACGTTTTTTAAGGTTAGACTGAGCAAAACTGTTTGTTAACAGAACAGATGTACCCATTCGTTGATTTATTAATAATTGTAAATAACCACCGGCCGAGTGGTGCTTTATAACTTCCTTATCTGCAATATATTCATGATTATACTCGATGGCTTTTCTATATAAATAGATTATTGGGTTAAACCACAGAATCCCCTGCAAAATATTTATAATTATAATATCTATACTATGCTTTTGCCTAACATGAACCAACTCATGACTTATTATCTTCTCTTCACATTTCGACTCTTTACTAACAAAAACATATTTGAAGAATGAGTATGCTTTAAAAGATTCGGATAGTTCGACTAATTTATATATTCCTCTATTAACCGCACTATTCTTTTTAACGACACCATATAAACTAATTAACCTTGTAATGAATAGTGCTAATACAAGTATTACACCTCCTAGATATATATAATTTAAATAAGTGGCTTGAACACTTTCCTTAGCAACTGAATAATTTGCTACCACAGAGACCTCCTGAAGCATTATCGACATCATTCCAACATCTTCCTTTACTTGCATACTTGGAAGGCGTAAAAACGGTATTACAACGGCAAATAAAGAAGATGAAAGTAAATACAATCTATTTAAATAAAATTGCTTAGTTCTCTCCAAAAATACATGAAAATACAAATAGAAAACAGCTAGTGCAATGCTAGATTTAATTATAAATGGCAATAAATAGTCCATATCATTTCTTTTTTAATTCGTCCTTTACTTCCTTCATCAAGTCTTCAAACTCATTAATATCTAAATCATCTTCCTTAGCAAAGAAAGACACCATATTCTTAAAAGAATTTCCAAAGTAATTCTTAACCAATCCCCTCATACAAAAGCCTGTATAATCTTTCTTAGATATTAATGGATAATATCTATGAGATTTTCCAAAAGCCTCGTAGCCTACAAAACCTTTCTGCTCCATTATTCTAATAATAGTAGAGACCGTGTTATACGCTGGTTTGGGTTCTGGCAAATATTCCATTATCTCTTTTACAAAACCTTTCTCTATTCTCCATAAAATTTGCATCAGCTGCTCTTCTGCTTTAGTCAATTCCTTTATCTCCATAATTCTCTTTTCTAAGGTTATACTACAATTCAAATATATAACTATTTGTTTAGTTTTACAACTATACTTATAGTTTTGTTTCACAAACAAGCAAAAAAAAGAGATAACAACAATGTTATCTCCATTAATTTAAGCGGAGAGAAAGGGATTCGAACCCCCGATACCCTTGTGAGGTATACTTACTTTCCAGGCAAGCCAGTTCAACCACTCCTGCACCTCTCCTAATTATCTAGCAAAACTAATACTTAGACAATAAAAGTCCTATTATTTCAGCATGCTTTTCACTTACAGAAACAAGAGGTAGTCGTAAGTTATTATCTATAATACTCATACCATCTAAAAAAGCTTTAACTCCAGCTGGGTTTCCTTCTTCAAACATAGCATCAATGATATCATTCAATTTAAAATTCAGTTGATTAGCTGTTTTAAAATCTCCTTTTCTACACAGTCTAACCATTTCTGAGAAATCTGCAGGAAAGGCATTTGCAACAACAGAAATAACTCCCTCAAAGCCTAAAGCCATTAATGGATGAGTTAAACCATCTTCTCCTGAAAGAACAACAAAATCACTAGGTTTGTTCTTTACTAACTTAGTCGCTTGTGCTACGTCTCCAGAAGCTTCTTTAACAGCCACTATATTCTTAAAATCCTCAGCACATCTAATACACGTCTCAGGAGTCATATTAACACCTGTACGACCTGGAACATTATACATGATGATAGACTTATCTGTTGAATTTGCTATTGCTTTATAGTGTTGATATATCCCTTCTTGATTTGGCTTATTATAATATGGAACTACAGAAAGAATAGCTTCAATCTTATCAAGGAACTTACATTCTTTAATATTAGATATAACCTCTTGGGTATTATTACCCCCTATTCCTAATACAACAGGAAGACCTTGTGCATTTGAAATTATATAATCAACAAGCTCATTCTTCTCTTCTGTACTAAGAGTAGCAGCCTCAGCCGTTGTACCCATAGCCACAAGATAATCTACTCCTCCATCAATTACATGCTTAAGTAATCTTCCCATTGCATTATAATCAACTGTCATATCTTCTTTAAAAGGCGTAATCAATGCTACTCCAGTTCCTTTTATCTTTTCCATTATATCTAGCTCTTTAATTTCTTTAAATACTCTATTATCAATTCAATGAATTTTTTAATATCCCCTTTCGTTTCAATTACTAAATCTGCACCTTTAACATTATCTGCAATTCCCACCGAAAATTTATATTTCAAACTTTTCACAAGAAAATCAGATAGAACAGTACTACTATTTCTTAAATCGAATAGAACATCATACTCATTTTCATAGATATCATTTACTGTCTTATCTATAAAACTCCCTTTCCACGAAATATCTTTATCTCTAACATATGTAATATTCATATTAGAATCTTCAATGCTAATAGATGGCACATACATTAAAAGTTTACAATTAATCTTTTTTGAAGAAAGTAAATTATGCAAGTCTATCAATTTTTTCTCAGAAGACAGAGATGTATCGCAAAATACAATAGCATTTCTGATATCATCAAAAGGAATAAATGCAGTAGAATTATCTATTCTATTCATTTTGAGCCTTAATACATAATCTTGAATCATCTTTTTGAAAGCATTCATATATGGAGATATTGATATTATGAATTCATCTAATATTACAATATTACATTTTTAAAAGAATATTACCAAAACCCCTAAAATTGTATAAAAGTATAAACTTCAAATAATCAGACACATCACAATCTACAAAAATTTAATTATTGATTTTTTAGAAGAAAAGCCCTATAACTCTTGCGACATATAGAAAATGTTCCTATATTTGCATCGCAATAAAGCAAAGGATCTGTAGCATAACTGGATAGTGCACCACGTTACGGCCGTGGAGGTTGGGGGTTCGAATCCCTCCAGATTCACAAAGAGCTGACTTTTTAAGTCGGCTCTTTGTGTATTTAGTAATTATTATACTAAAGAAAATCCCCTACAATAAGTAGAGGATTATAAACTTTATGCCATACCTTGTGGCCCACCGAATCCCATAGGGATATTAGGCTCTTTTTCTTCTTCTATAGTAATTTTACCATTTAGACTCTCAAACTTAGCCATATTATCCTGAAGAGCTAACATCAACCTCTTAGCATTCTCTGGAGTTAATATTATTCTTGACTTTACGTCTGCTTTTGGTACACCAGGCATTATTCTAACAAAATCAACTACAAACTCAGAACTAGAGTGAGTAATTACAGCTAAATTAGAGTATGTACCTTGAGCAACCTCTTCACTTAAGGCTATATCAATTTGATTATTATTTTTCTCGTCATTCATATTTATTGATTTAATATTTTTCAACTCTAAATATATACAATTATAATGCATTAAAAAAGGGCTGTGTAATAACACAGCCCTTTAATATATTATAATGAGTATTACTTAGTAGTAATCTCTTCATATTCTTCTTTAGAACCCACGATAATGTGCTGGTACTCTTTCAATCCTGTTCCTGCAGGTATCAAGTGACCACAAATTACATTTTCTTTAAGTCCTGTCAAGTTATCTACTTTACCGTAAATAGCTGCTTCGTTAAGAACTTTAGTAGTCTCCTGGAACGATGCTGCAGACATGAAACTCTTAGTCTGAAGTGCCGCTCTAGTAATACCCTGAAGTACTTGACTAGATGTTGCTGGGATAGCATCTCTAGATTGAACTAAAGCAAGATCCTTACGCTTAAGTTGAGAATTAAGATCTCTTAGTCTTCTAGCTGAAATAATCTGTCCAGGCTGTACCTCTCCACTGTCTCCAGCGTCAACAACAACTTTCTGTCCAAAGATCATATCATTCTCAGCCATAACAACTAACTTATCTGCTAATTGATTCTCTAAGAACTTAGTATCACCTGAATCATGAATCTGTACTTTACGCATCATCTGGTGTACAATAATCTCAAAGTGCTTATCGTTAATCTTCACACCCTGCATACGGTATACATCTTGAACCTCATTCACGATATACTCCTGAACTTTTGTTGGTCCTTCAATAGCAAGAATGTCAGATGGTGTTGTTGCACCTTCAGAAAGAGGTATACCAGCCTTCACATAATCTTGCTCTTGAACAAGAATTTGCTTAGATAGAGAAACAAGATATTTCTTAACCTCACCTGTCTTAGATGTAACAATAACCTCTCTATTACCACGCTTAATCTTACCGAATGATACTTCACCATCAATTTCAGAAACAACAGCAGGATTAGATGGATTTCTAGCCTCGAATAACTCAGTTACTCGTGGAAGACCTCCGGTAATATCCCCTGCTTTACCAACAGCACGTGGTATTTTAGCAAGAATAGCACCTGTAGCTACCTTCTGATTGTCCTTAATAGCGATGTGAGCTCCAACTGGTAAATTGTATGACTTAAGAACATTGTTCTTAGAATCTACAACCTTCAAGCTTGGATTTCGAGTCTTATCCTTAAATTCAGTAATTACAATCTCTGTAAATCCTGTTGCTTCATCAGATTCAGACTTATATGTATCACCCTCAATCATATTCTCAAATTTGACTTTACCGTCATATTCAGAAATGATTAGAGCATTAAATGGATCCCACTCACAAATCTCATCACCTTTCTTAAGTTCTTGACCATCCTTAATGAATAGTTTCGAACCGTAAGGAATAGCATGTGTATTAAGAGTAATATTTGTATTCTTATCTATAATACGTAATTCAGTCAAACGACCAACAACAATATCACAAGAACTATCTTCGCCAGCGAAAGGAACTGTTCTCAATTCTTCGAACTCTGCAATACCTTCGTATTTACAAGTTAAAGAGTTTTGAGTTGAGATGTTACCCGCTGTACCCCCAACGTGGAAAGTACGAAGTGTAAGCTGTGTTCCTGGCTCTCCAATTGACTGAGCAGCAATAACTCCAACAGCCTCTCCTTTTTGAACCATCTTACCTGTTGCAAGATTTCGTCCGTAACACTTAGCACAAACTCCTTCTTTAGACTCACAAGTAAGAACTGAACGTATATCAACTCTTTCAATTGGAGATTCTTCTATTCTTTGAGCAATCTCTTCTGTGATTTCCTCTCCCGAAGTAACAAGTATTTCACCTGTTAATGGGTTAGTAACATCATGAACAGAAACTCGACCTAAGATTCTCTCATATAAAGAAGCAACAATTTCTTCATTGTTCTTGATAGCAGTTGCAGTCAATCCTCTTAATGTTCCACAATCTTCTTCTCTAATAATAACATCATTTGCAACATCCACAAGACGACGAGTCAAGTAACCCGCATCGGCTGTTTTCAATGCTGTATCGGCAAGACCCTTACGAGCACCGTGAGTAGAAATAAAGTACTCAAGTACTGATAGTCCTTCCTTAAAGTTAGAAAGAATTGGATTCTCAATAATCTGTCCTCCTGTTGCACCAGATTTCTGTGGCTTAGCCATCAGTCCCCTCATACCACCAAGCTGACGAATCTGCTCTCTAGAACCCCTAGCTCCAGAATCAAGCATCATGTAGATTGAGTTAAATCCTTGCTTATCTTCAATAAGTTGGGTCATTAGAGTATTAGTTAACTTAGCATTAACATGCGTCCAGATATCAATAATCTGATTGTAACGCTCGTTATTCGTAATGAATCCCATGTTATAGTTAGCCAATACTTCTTCAACTTGATTGTAACCTTCTTGAACAAGAGTATCCTTTTCAACAGGGATGATTACATCATCAAGGTTGAAAGATAGTCCTCCTTCAAAGGCTTTACGGTAACCTAAGTCTTTAATATCATCAAGGAACTTAGCTGTTACGTCTACACCACAAATCTTAAATACATCACCAATTATATCTCTAAGAGCTTTCTTAGTGATAATTTGATTTAAGAAACCAACTTTTCTAGGAGTATGCTGATTAAGTAAGACTCTACCTACAGTAGTCTCAATCATATGGAAGATTTCCTCTCCATTCTCATCTACATCGTTAACCTTAACTTGGATAGATGCATGAAGTTCTACAGCTTTCTCATTGAAGGCAATTATAACTTCTTCAGCAGAATAGAATTTCAATCCTTCTCCCTTAGCACCTTTTCTTGGTTTTGTAATATAATACAAACCAAGTACCATATCCTGAGAAGGAACGGTAATAGGAGCTCCATTGGCTGGATTTAATATATTATGAGCACAAAGCATTAACATTTGTGTCTCAAGAATTGCTTCATTACCAAGTGGCAAGTGAACTGCCATCTGGTCACCATCAAAATCGGCATTGAAACCAGTACAAGCAAGAGGGTGAAGTCTAATAGCTTTACCTTCAATAAGCTTTGGTTGGAATGACTGAATACCTAATCTATGCAGAGTAGGAGCACGGTTAAGCATAACTGGATGGCCTTTAAGAACATTTTCAAGAATATCCCATACAATTGGCTCTTTCTTGTCAACAATCTTCTTAGCAGATTTAACAGTTTTAACTACTCCTCTTTCAATAAGTTTTCTGATGATGAAAGGCTTATAAAGTTCTGCCGCCATGTCTTTAGGAAGACCACACTCGTGCATCTTCAAATCAGGACCAACAACAATAACAGAACGAGCTGAATAATCGACACGCTTACCAAGTAAGTTCTGACGGAAACGTCCTTGCTTACCTTTCAAACTGTCAGATAATGATTTTAATGCTCTATTATTATCTGTCTTAACAGCATTAGCTTTACGAGAGTTATCAAATAATGAATCAACTGCTTCTTGAAGCATACGTTTCTCATTACGTAAAATAACCTCTGGTGCTTTAATCTCAATAAGTCTCTTCAAACGGTTATTTCTAATAATAACACGTCTGTATAAATCATTTAAGTCAGAAGTTGCAAATCGACCTCCATCAAGTGGTACAAGTGGACGTAATTCTGGTGGAATAACTGGTACCACTTTTACTATCATCCATTCAGGATTATTAACCTGCTTAGAACCTCTAAATGCCTCAACAACTTGAAGTCTCTTAAGAGCCTCGTTTTTACGTTGCTGAGAAGTCTCAGTATTTGCTTTATGTCTTAATTCATAAGATAATGAATCTAAATCAATTCTACTAAGCAACATATGGATAGCATCTGCTCCCATCTTTGCAATGAACTTATTTGGATCATCATCATCTAATAAATGGTTATCTACTGGCAATGTATCCTCAATATCTAAAAACTCTTCCTCTGTAAGGAAGTCAAGATATTGAACACCATCTTCAGCTTTTATACCTGGGTTGATAACAACATATCTCTCATAGTAGATAATTGTATCTAATTTCTTTGTAGGTAAACCTAATAAGTAACCAATTTTGTTTGGTAAAGACTTGAAGTACCAGATATGTGCAACAGGAACAACCAACTGGATGTGTCCCATACGCTCTCTTCTAACCTTCTTCTCTGTTACTTCAACACCACATCGGTCACAAACAATCCCTTTATACCTGATTCTCTTATATTTACCACAGTGGCACTCATAATCCTTCACTGGTCCAAAGATTCTTTCGCAAAAAAGACCTTCTCTCTCAGGTTTATAAGTACGGTAATTGATTGTTTCTGGTTTTAATACCTCTCCGCTTGAACGTTCTAGAATCTCTTCTGGAGAAGATAAACCTATAGAGATTTTCGTAAAATTACTCTTTACCTTATTATCTCTTCTGAATGCCATATAATCGAATATTACTAATTAACAAAAGAACGACTATGGAGCTGTAAAAAAGCTCCACAGTCATTGTATCTTATACTAGGTTCACACTTAAACCTAAACCTCTTAGTTCGTGTAACAATACGTTCAACGATTCTGGAATTCCAGGCGCTGGCATTGGCTCACCTTTTACGATAGACTCATAAGTTTTTGCTCTACCCATTACGTCATCAGACTTAACTGTAAGAATCTCTTGCAGTACGTGTGATGCTCCAAATGCTTCAAGAGCCCAAACCTCCATCTCTCCAAAACGCTGACCACCAAACTGTGCCTTACCTCCAAGAGGTTGCTGTGTAATCAACGAATATGGACCAATAGAACGAGCATGCATCTTATCATCTACCATGTGACCAAGTTTAAGCATGTAAGTTACACCTACTGTTGCTCTCTGGTCAAAACGCTCTCCTGTTCCACCATCATATAGATAAGTCGATCCAAAACGAGGAACTCCCGCTTTTTCAGTCAAATCAACAATCTGGTCAATAGAAGCACCATCAAAAATTGGTGTAGCAAAAGTAGTACCTAAATTCATACCTGCCCATCCTAATACTGCCTCATATACCTGACCTAGGTTCATACGCGATGGTACCCCTAGTGGGTTTAGACAAATATCAACTGGCGTACCATCCTCAAGGAATGGCATATCCTCTGCTCTAACAACTCTAGACACAATACCTTTATTACCGTGACGTCCAGCCATTTTATCACCGATTTGAAGCTTACGTTTTTTAGCTACATATACTTTAGCTAATTTCATGATACCTGCAGGAAGTTCATCTCCTATAGTAACACTATATTTCTTACGCTTAACTTTACTTTCAAGCTCTTTAAATGCTAATACATAGTTGTGAATAAGAGCTCTAATCATTTCATTCTTAGACTTGTCAGTAGTCCATTTAAGAGGACTTAACTCCATAAAATCTAAGTCTACTAATAATTTTTGAGTAAACTTAACTCCTTTAGCTATCAACTCTTGACCGTAGTAATCTTTAACTCCTTGCGAAGTTTTACCATTTACAAGAATAAATAACTTTTCTATCAACATATCTCTAAGCTCATTAAAGAATACTTGATACTCCTCGTCTAAACGAGCAAGTAATGTCTTTTCTGTAGCTTTTGCTTTACGATCTCTATCAACACGTGTAAATAACTTCTTATCAATAACAACACCTCTTAGAGAAGGAGAAGCTTTTAAAGAAGCATCCTTTACATCACCAGCTTTATCACCAAAGATTGCTCTTAGTAATTTCTCTTCTGGAGATGGATCAGACTCACCCTTAGGAGTAATCTTACCAATTAGAATATCACCAGGTTTTACATTGGCACCAATTCTAATCATTCCGTTTTCATCTAGATCTGTTGTAGCCTCTTCACTAACATTAGGGATATCCGATGTTAACTCTTCCATTCCTCTCTTAGTCTCACGAACTTCAAGAGTATACTCACTTACGTGAACAGAAGTAAACACATCTTCCTTAACAATTCTCTCAGAGATTACAATCGCATCCTCATAGTTATAACCTTTCCAAGGCATGTAAGCCACTTTAAGGTTACGACCAATTGCTAATTCACCACCTCTCGAAGAATAACCTTCAGATAGGATTTCTCCTTCTTTAACCTCTTGTCCTTTTACAACAGTAGGTATTAGAGTCATTGTTGTACTCTGGTTAGTCTTTTGGAATTTAGGTAAATTATAAGTTTTTACTGAATCCGAGAAACTAACAAAGTCTTCTTCCTCAGATCTTGTATATCTAATTACAATTTTCTTTCCATCAACATACTCAACAACACCATCTTGCTCTGCAACAATTTGTGTTCTTGAATCCTTAATAAGGCATGCTTCTAATCCTGTTCCAACAATAGGAGCTTCTGGATTAATCAATGGTACTGCCTGACGCATCATATTCGATCCCATCAGCGCACGGTTGGCATCATCATGCTCCAAGAAAGGAATAAGAGAAGCTGCAATAGAAGCAATCTGATTAGGAGCAACATCAATAAGATCTAGATTCTTCACATCCTCAAATGGGAAGTCACCATCTTTTCTTGATTTTGCCTTTGCGTTAACAAAAGTTCCATCATCATTAACAGGAGCACTTGCCTGAGCAATTGTTTTTCCCTCCTCTTCTTCCGCTGATAAATAATTAATTCCCTCTGGAGTTACATCAACAACGCCCTCGTTAACTTTACGGTAAGGTGTTTCAATGAAACCAAGTTTATTAATCTTTGCAAACACACAAAGAGAAGATATCAAACCAATGTTTGGTCCCTCTGGCGTCTCAATAGGACATAAACGTCCGTAGTGCGTATAGTGAACATCTCGAACCTCGAAACCAGCTCTCTCTCTCGAAAGACCTCCAGGTCCTAGGGCAGACATTCTACGCTTATGTGTAATCTCAGCAAGTGGATTCGTTTGATCCATAAACTGAGAAAGTGCATTCGTTCCAAAGAATGAATTAATAACAGAAGAAAGAGTCTTAGAATTAATAAGATCAATAGGTGTAAAAACCTCATTATCTCTTACATTCATTCTCTCTCTGATTGTTCTTGCCATACGTGCAAGTCCAACACCAAATTGGTTATACAGTTGTTCTCCAACAGTTCTAACCCTTCTGTTACTCAAGTGATCGATATCATCTACATCAGTCTTAGCATTCAGTAACTTAATAAGGTGTTTTATGATCTCTATCATATCTTCCTTAGTAAGTACTTTTGTATCTGCTGGTGTATTAAGAGATAGCTTCTTGTTAAGTCTATAACGACCCACTTCACCTAAATCATATCTCTTCTCAGAGAAAAATAACTTATCGATAACATCACGTGCAGTTGCCTCGTCTGGTGGCTCAGAGTTTCTTAATTGACGATAGATATATAATACCGCCTCTTTCTCAGAGTTACAAGGATCTTTCTGTAACGTGTTATATATAATTGCGTAATCCGCAAGGTTCTGATTCTCTTTATGTAGCAATATTGTCTTAGCTCCTGACTCAACAATCTCATCGATATGGTCTGGATCTATTACTATTTCTCGGTCAATAACAACCTCATTACGCTCGATAGAAACTACTTCACCTGTATCTTCATCTACAAAATCTTCTACCCACGATTTTAATACTCTAGCTGCTAATTTTCTTCCAACGACTTTCTTCAGTCCAGACTTAGAAACCTTAATTTCATCGGCTAGATTAAAGATTTCAAGAATTTCCTTATCCGTCTCATATCCTATTGCTCTTAATAGGGTAGTTACAGGTAATTTTTTCTTTCTATCTATATACGCATACATGACATTATTAATGTCAGTTGCAAATTCTATCCATGATCCTTTGAATGGAATAATTCTTGCAGAATATAACTTAGTTCCATTTGCATGCATACTATGACCAAAGAATACACCTGGCGATCTATGCAATTGAGAAACGATTACACGCTCTGCACCATTTATAACGAATGTCCCTTTAGGGGTCATATATGGTAATACACCTAAGTAAACATCTTGCACTACTGTATCAAAATCCTCATGTTCTGGATCTGTACAATAAAGCTTCAATTTAGCCTTAAGAGGTATACTATAAGTTAATCCTTGCTCAACACACTCTTCTAGTGTATATCTCGGTGTATCGATAAAATAATCTAAAAACTCAAGTACGAAATTATTTCTTGTATCAGTGATAGGAAAGTTTTCCTTAAACACTTGAAATAAACCTTCGTTCTCTCTATTCTCAGAATTTGTATCAAGCTGAAAAAAGTCCTTGAAAGATTTTAATTGTACTTCTAAGAAATCAGGATATTTCAACTGATTCTTTGCAGAAGCAAAACTAATTCTTGAATTGTTATTATTTAAAGACATCTATTCTATATTAATTGAACCTAAACAATATTACAACAAAAGGCTTAGAGTCCCCCTAAGGGAACTCTAGGCCATAAACCATTATACTTGGTCTGATTTCTTATTATTTAACTTCAACTTCAGCTCCTGCCTCTTCTAATTGAGTTTTTAAAGCATCAGCTTCTGCTTTAGAGATTCCTTCTCTTAATGGAGCTGGAGCTGCATCAACTGCTGCTTTAGCTTCTTTAAGACCTAATCCACAAAGTTCTTTAACTAATTTTACTACAGCTAGTTTAGAACCACCAGCAGCTTTTAATATAACATCAAACTCAGTCTTCTCAGCTTCACCAGCTTCAGAAGTTGCAGCAGCAGCTACAGCTACAGCAGCAGGCTCAATACCATATTCGTCTTTAAGGATTGCTGCTAATTCGTTAACATCTTTTACAGTAAGGTTAACTAATTCTTCTGCAAGTTTCTTTAAATCTGCCATTTTACTTCTATTTTAATAATTATTTGTTACAACTTAATATAAAATTATTCTACCTCAGGTGCAGTTTCTTCAACTTCAACATCAGTATTTCTTTCTGATTCAAGTGCTGAAATCACGTTACGCATTGGCGATTGAAGAAGAGTGATAATATCACCAATTAATTCTTCTTTCGACTTAATATTACAAAGAACATTAAGTTGATCATCACCTACATACATTGAATTCTCAACAAATGCAGCCT
>Ga0193960_1000611_pt1 | contig 14642 bp, 14 predicted proteins | sample FB_3_MG_FD_140338 | JGI IMG/M metagenome (GOLD analysis project Ga0193960, IMG submission 140338) | Microbial mat bacterial communities from the Broadkill River, Lewes, Delaware, United States - FB_3_MG | ecosystem: Environmental > Aquatic > Freshwater > River > Microbial mats | place: USA... | reverse complement strand
TTTAAGAATTTGTTTTGATGAGTTTCTTTTCTAATTTAAAAAATACTCTAACTGTTTTATATTGAACAAATGCTATTAAAACAAGCATAATAAAAAATGCTGGTGAAAACATACCAATCAAACCATTTTTAACAAGTCCCGCCATAATAAAGAAAAAGCCCAGTACAAAGAAAGCAACTCCTGGACAAATAATCGCAAAACTCAATGGACTTTTATCCTTACCATATATATAGTCTTTAAAATAATCCATTTTTTTCATTACAAAGTAACCAATAGCACCAAAAATGAGTTGAAGAGAAAATAATGATGCTGTTAACAAAAATAACCAAGCAGAGGGAACTGGCTCATGAATAATATGATGATAGATTCCAAAAGTAAGTCGTATAGATGCAATACCAAGTAAAGTTAAAATGGGAAGAATTATCCAAATACTTACACTAGTTTCTTTTGTAATACCATGTTCAAAAATATCTCTCATAGCAAATACAATTTTTAAAAATGTTAAACTAATTGCAACTATACAAAAAAATATTGCCATAAATATACCTATACTAGATACTATACTATTAGAACTCATAGCTCCAGGTGCAGAAAAACCTACTGCAATCATAGCAAAAGCAAATATAGCAATAAGTTGACCAAAATTATTGTTAGCACTAGTATCAAAATCACCACTTATAATCATATGTGTAAAATATTCTATATATATCTTTAAAGCGTAATATGAAATAATAAAAAAAGCAATCATAGCAAAAGGAAAAATATATTCTATCACATCATAAAGACCAGGAAATGTAATAGCTGCTAAAATAAACATCGCATTCATACTCATACCAAAAGTAAGTGGCATTGCCATAAGAGATACTTCTGAGTTTGTTTTTTTAAGTTTTTTTAAACCATCTGTTTGTTTGAATTTTTGATATTCTTTGATATTCCAAATAAGGAGTTCAAAATGTTTAAATATAAAAAATGCTGTAGATAACATAGCTAAAACTATCAGAACTGAAATCTTATCACCTTTTAATATAAATGGTAATAGATGATCAAAACTAACCATCTCAACACCTTTGTGTGGTACCATGAAGTTAAGGTATAAAAAGAATGAAACTGCGAGTCCACCAGAGCCTAGAGAAGCTAAGAAATATATAGGAGAGTATTTTTCACCTAAATTGTTGATTTTTGCCATAGAAATAATCCTTAAGTATTATGTTTAATAGTTTTTATTGTAAACTAAGTTGACATATTACATAAATAGAAATATATTGTCAAGGAGGTTGACAAAAATGAAAAATAATAAACTTGATATTAAATTTTTACTTTTAGATAAATTAAATATGGTGGAAGAGCTATCCTTAAAAGAAGCTTCTTGTTATGAGTTTGAACAAAATGATATTATCACTGCGACAAGAATATTGACGTTGATACAAAATGGTTCTTTTACATCATCTGGTTTGGCAATAAAATTAAATATAAGTAGACAAGCCATACACAAAAGCATAACAAATCTATGTGATAAAGGTTTTTTAGAATTACAAATAGATGAATCAAATAAAAAAAATAAACTTATTCATATCACAAAAGAAGGGGATAAGTTATTAGAGTGCAGAACAGCTGTAATGATTAATGTTGAAAAACAAATAGAAGCTAAAATTGGTAAAGATAACTACAAGCAGTTGAAAGATTTATTAACACTTGATTGGTAAATAAAAAAATTAAAGTAAGAATAGAGATAATCTATTCTAGAGTATCTTTTGGATATAATACAAAAAATAGTCTTAATATTTATAGTTTAGGGTAGGAGAATTTGGTATGTATTTAAAAGAATACGATAGATAAATGAGATTAGAAGTTCAAGAGATACTAGAAGATAAATCACTTCTATTAACGCAACACTATTTTAGATTACAACAACTATTTGAAGAAAAGTACGGAAAAGATACTATTGTACTTATGGAGATAGGTACTTTTTTTGAAGTATACGAAGTGAACAATGACGAGGAACAAATAGGAAAAGCTAGAGAGATAGCTGAACTATTAAATATTCAACTCACACGTAAAAACAAATCTATTTTAGAAAATAGCCAATCAAACCCTTTGATGGCAGGAGTGCCTGCTGTATCTTTTGAAAAACATATAAATCGTATCATACAAGAACAAAAATATACCATAGCTATCATAAAACAAGTGGGACTTCCACCAAATGTAAAAAGAGTTTTAGAAGCGATTATCTCTCCTGGTACAAATTTTGACTTTGCAGTTTCTAGTGATGAAAATAATATCACATCTATTACTGTAGATCAAGTGCGTGGAAACTATCTCATAGGATATAGTGCTATTGATGTAACAACAGGAAAGTGTTATTTCAATGAAGTTTTTGGTACAAGTGAAGATCCTAGTTTTGCACTTGATGAAGTATTTAATTATATGAATATGCATAAAACAAGTGAAGTAGTTGTAACCTTTTTAGATAAAAATATAGACCAAAAAGAGGTGTGTGAGTACTTAGAACTTTCTCATAAAACTTTTCATATCTCACAAATTCGTCCTAAAATATCATATCAAAATGAGCTGTTTAAAAATGTATTTCAAATAGAATCATTACTAACTCCCATAGAGCATTTAAATATGGAAAGAAATGCACTAGCAAGTGAAGCTTTAGCTATATTGATCGATTTTGTTATAGGACACGATAGTAAAATCATCGAAAAATTAGCTATGCCTGTCAAACTTGATGTGAGTAAATATATCTATTTAGGAAACAACGCATTAGAACAGTTAAATATCTTAGAAACTCCACATCAACCAAATTTACTAAAACTGATCAACAACACTTCAACTGCGATGGGGAAAAGACTATTAAAAGAGAGACTTACCCATCCTATAAAAGATGAAAAAGAGTTAATAAGACGATATAAACTATCATCTGATTTATATGACTATCATACCCCTATAGAAAATAGCCTGAGCAATATTTATGATATAGAAAGACTTTTAAGAAGGATAAAACTCAATCGTTTACATCCATTTGAGTTAAATTACTTATATGATTCGTTAGGGAGTATTAAAGAAGTAGTCTTTTTTATGGAAAACTACAATTTTGTAAAACCACCTTGCAGTAGTGCAGAGATTGATATTTTTATTAAAACTATTGATGATACTTTTGATTTAAGCTCATGTGGTAAATTTATGCTTAAAGATATTGATTCAAATATTATAGCCAAAGGGATTGATAGTAAAATTGATACACTTTTAAAAGAAAACAGAGTGTTAGAAGAGAAACTAGATATTTTTAGAACACATATTTTAAAATTTTTAAAAAGTGAAGATAAAAATCTTGTCCCTATAAATAGACTAGGTAAAGAGGGCTTTTTTATAGGGCTTACAAAAAATAGATATAGTTCGATTAAAAAAGAGCTTTTAGAATCCCATCTTATTATAGATGATGATTTATACCTATTTAAAGATTTTAACATCAAAGTACAAACTACAAGTGTAAAAATAACCAATAAACTTACCTCTACTATCTCAGATAAATATGTGCATAATTTACAAAAAATAATTGCACTTAATAAACTTGTATTTAGAGAGAAAATAGAATTTTATGAAAATAAATTTGCAGACATGTTACAAGAGATGGTATCTTTTATTGCTGAAATTGATTTAACAGTTTCAAATATAAAAACAGCCAAAAAATACAATTATGTGCAACCAAAAATTATCAAAAAAGATAGCCAGAATAAAACAAACTTTATAGAAGTAATAGATGTACGACATCCTATCATCGAGTCAACAGAACAAAATGGTATCTATGTACCAAATGATGTTATTTTAGGTGATTTACAAATGGCAAGTAAAGAGTATAAAGACAACTTGATTATCAAAAATGCACGACCAGATAATCTCACTGATAATAAAATGCATGGAGTTTTACTCTATGGTATAAATAGTAGTGGTAAAAGTTCACTCATGAAGTCTATAGGGATAGTTGTCATTATGGCACAAGCTGGATTTTATGTACCTGCTAAATCTATGAGATTTTGTTTATTTGATGAGGTATTTACACGAATTTCTGGAAGTGATAATATCGCAAAAGGTTTATCTTCCTTTGCCGTTGAGATGCTGGAACTTAAAAATATATTTAACCGTGCTACCCCTTTTTCACTCGTTTTAGGGGATGAGATAAGTCACAGTACAGAAACGATGAGTGGGGTAAGTATCGTAGCATCTGCCATACTCAAACTAGCAACGCTGAAATCTATTTTTGTTTTTGCTACACATCTTCACCAGTTACCAGAAATTAAAGAGATAGAAAAACTCAAAAATATTATTTGTTTACATTTGAGTGTTTTATACAATGAAGAGGATGATAAACTTATTTTTAACAGAAAATTATCACATGGAAGTGGAAGTAGTATGTATGGTTTAGAGTTCGCAAAATCTTTACATATGGATAAAGAGTTTTTAAAAGTAGCAAATGATATACGTAAAAGACTTACTGATGATTATGATACAGTTGAAAGACTGTCTCAGAAAAAAACAAGCACGTACAACAAAGATTTATACGTAACATCGTGTGCGATATGTGGAGCAAAAGTAGATGACGTTCATCACATACAAGAGCAACAAAAAGCAGATGACCAAGGATTTATAGGGCATATAAATCAAAATCATAAATTCAATCTTATTCCACTTTGTAAAAAACATCATAACTTAGTACACGAAGGAAAGATAAACATAAATGGATTTGTGACCACTTCAAAAGGTTTAGAGCTGCATTATAGTAGTGTGGAGTAATAATTGTTCCTATAAAATGAAATATTTATCACTACTTCCAAGGAATCAAACTAGTCCAAAATAGAGAATCTGAAGCTATTAACCAAGTTATAACCAATAATAATATACAATGCAAAAATAATAGATAATAATTTTAGGAGTTTTCATGGATTGGGGTAAAGTAATTTATATATTCTTTTCATTAATGAGTTTAACAACAACAGCAGGGTTTTTGTATGAACAAAATGAGATAGCTTTATTTTTAGCAGCTGGTGTTAATGTAATATCAACTATTTTAAAAATCGGTGTGAGAAATTTACTCGCAGCAGAACTCTTAGCTAGTTCACTCGTAGCAGATTTACATCTCATCCCAGCTTTTATTGTGTATACATTTACTGATAATGTAGACTTAGCAATAGCCCTAGCCATTGGTGCAGTTGTAGCGAATATTTTCTCAATAGCATTAGCATTAATAGAAAGTGCAAAAACTCAAGATAAGGAATACTAAACATGGAATATAATCCATCTGCCATAGAAACAAAATGGCAAAATTTTTGGAATGAAAACAAGACAAATGAACCACTAAATGAAGATTGTGGAAAAGATAAAAAATTTATTTTAAGTATGTTTCCATACCCAAGTGGAAGAATCCACATGGGGCATGTTAGAAACTACTGTTTAGGTGATGCTTTTGCTAGGCATTTTAGAAAAAATGATTTTAATGTATTACATCCTATTGGTTGGGATAGTTTCGGTATGCCTGCTGAAAATGCGGCGATTAAAAATAAATCTCATCCTAAAAAATGGACGTATGAAAATATAGATTATATGAGAAAAGAGCTTGAAGGTTTAGGTTTGAGCTTTTCTAAAAGTCGAGAGTTTGCAACAAGTGATGAACTGTATACAAAATGGGAACAAGAGTTTATTATTAAGATGTTTGAAGAGGGTCTTTTATACCAAAAATCTGCAACAGTAAACTGGTGTCCACACGATTTAACAGTGTTAGCAAATGAACAACTTGAAGAGGGTTGTTGTTGGCGATGTGGAACAGAAGTTGTACAAAAAGAGATGCCTGGGTATTATATTGCGATTACAAAATATGCTCAAACATTATTAGATGATTTAAAAACACTAGAAGGTCAATGGCCTAGTCAAGTCTTAACTATGCAAGAAAATTGGATAGGAAGAAGTGAAGGGTTAGAGTTCGAATTTACTTTAAGTGATAGTTCAAAAGAAAAACTAGCAAATAACTTTGATAAATATACGGTATTTACAACAAGACCTGATACGGTGTATGGTGTGAGTTATTCTGCACTTGCTCCTGAACATGAAATAGTTACATATTTAATTGAGAATAATCTTTTAAGCACTGAAAAAATCGATGCAATTAAAGCGATGAAAAAAGTAACTGAAAGAGATAGAGCAACAGAGGAAAAAGCTGGATTAGATTTAGAGATTACAGTTGTTCATCCATTAACTGGAAAAGAGGTACCTGTATGGGTTGCTAACTTTGTACTTGCTTCTTATGGTGGGGGAGCTGTTATGGCTGTACCTGCTCACGATCAAAGAGATTTTGAATTTGCTAAAAAATATGATTTACCTATAAATGTAGTTATTGAAAATGATACAGATATGTCTGAAGCATTTACTGGTGAGGGGAAACTTATCAATAGTGATAAGTATGATGGGCAAAAAAACACAAAAGCAAAAAAAGCTATTATGTATGATTTTGAACAAGATACTTTAGGGAAAAAACAGATCAATTATAAATTAAGAGATTGGGGTGTTTCAAGACAAAGATATTGGGGTGCACCTATCCCTTTTGTTCATTGTGATGATTGTGGAATTGTTCCTGAAAAAATAGAAAATTTACCAGTTGCTTTACCTGAAGATGTAGAGATTACTGGTGAAGGAAATCCTTTAGAAAATCATCCTACATGGAAACATACAACTTGTCCAAAATGTGGAAAAGATGCTACAAGAGAAACTGATACTTTAGATACTTTTGTTCAATCATCTTGGTACTTTTTACGATATGCTACAAATCCAGAAAAATGGAATGAAGTTGGAGTAGATAAAGCGAATTCTGATTACTGGATGGATGTAGATCAGTATGTTGGGGGAATCGAACATGCTATATTACATCTTTTATATGCAAGATTTTTTACAAAAGCATTAAATCAACTTGGATACACAAATAGTGTAGAGCCATTTAAAAATCTTCTTACACAAGGTATGGTTTTAAAAGATGGTGCTAAGATGTCTAAATCAAAAGGAAATGTTGTAGATCCTGATGCAATTGTTTCTAAATATGGTGCAGATACTGCACGGTTATTTATGATGTTTGCAGCACCTCCTACAAAAGAGTTAGAGTGGAATGATAGTGCTGTTGAAGGTGCATACAGATTTATACGAAAATTTTACGAAAACACTAATAAATGTGAAGGTGCCAATGCTTCTAAAATAGAAGAGATAGATCATTCATCTTTAAATAAGGAAGAGAAAGAAGCAAGAAAAAAAGTATATGAATCTTTGGAAAAATCTCATGAAGTGATGAATAAAACGTATGCTTTTAATACATTGATTGCATCTTGTATGGAAAGTTTAAATGCTTTAAATAAACAAGATAATGCAGTTGTTTGGTTAGAGGGGTATTATATATTATCAAATATTTTAGAGCCTATTATTCCACATGTTTGTTGGGAAATAAGTGAAAAGTTATTTGCTCGTGTAAATTTTGAAAATATAATTGAAGTGAAAAAAGAGGTATTTGTTCAAGATACTATTGTTTTAGCTATCACAGTAAACGGTAAAAAAAGAGGAGAAGTTGAAGTCTCTCCAACTGCATCTAAAGAAGAGATCTTAGCTATAGCAAAAGAGAACGAAAATACAAAAAAATGGATTGATGGGAAAGAGATGATTAAAGAGATTGTTGTTCCTAATAAGTTAGTTAATTTAGTAGTTAAGGGCTAATTTTGAAAAAAATAATATATTCATTTTTTATAGTATTACTGTTTATAGGATGTGGATATAAACCTTCTTCTCATTATGCAAAAAATGCAATTGAAGGGAATGTTTACGTGAATTTGGATGTTGATATTGACAATGCCCAAAATTCTGTATATGTAAAAGATGCTATGAATGAGATGATTTTAAATCAATTTAAAGCAAGTATAACTGACGATAAAAAGAAAGCAGATACACACGTCTCTATAGTACTTTCAAGTGTAAGTCACTCCTCTATGAGTTCAGATGATGATGGATATGCTAAAAGTTATAGAACTACAGTCAATATAACAATGAAATATAATAAGAGGGATGAAGATATAAAAACAATTGTAGTAAGTGATTATTACGATTATACGGTTGATAGCGATTCTGTGATTACTGATCAAAAAAAGAGAGAAGCAGTGAAAATAGCTTCTACTAAAGCATTGAGTAATGTATTTTCTAAAATAGCTGCAAATAGTATGAAGGAATAATTATAAAGAATTTAGAGAGATTTTTAGATTCTAAAGGTTTATATTATGATAAAATTGATTATGATATTATCAAAGAATCGTGGGAGATCTTGTCTTCTTATGTGACTTTACCTTATGTAATTCATATAGTTGGTACAAATGGTAAGGGAAGTACTGGCAGGTATTTAGCCTCTTTATTACATCAGCTCAATAAAAAAGTTTTGCATTACAGCTCACCTCATATTTTAAAATTTAATGAAAGAATTTGGATCGAGGGGAGTGATGTTTTAGATGAGACACTTCATAACGCACATCTGCAGCTTCAGAATATTTTATCAAAAAAATTATTAGATAGATTAACGTACTTTGAATATACAACACTTCTTGCATTATTTTTAAGCGATGAAAAAGAGTATATAGTTTTAGAAGCAGGACTTGGTGGTGAATTTGATGCAACAAATGTAGTTGATAATGACTTAACAGTTATCACTACAATTGGACTAGACCATCAAAATTTTTTAGGTAATACGGTATCTTTAATCGCTGCAACAAAAATGAGAAGTTGTGATAATCAATTTATCTTATCCAAACAGCTTTTTTCAGAAGTTGAAGATGTTAAAAATGAAATACTTTCTACAAAAAAAGAGATAGATAAAAAATCATTTATTTTAAATAAAGATGGAAAGAAACTCCCTTTATATTTGCAAAATAATTTACAAGTTGTTTTATCTATTTTAGACTATTTAAATCTTCCTACATTTGATTATACATTGCCAAAACTATTTGGAAGATATGAATCTCTCTCTTCTAATATTACTCTTGATGTAGGACATAATCCCTTAGCCGCACAAGCTATTGCAAAAGAGCTAGAAAAAGAGAATAAAAAGATAATTTTAGTCTATAATAGTTTTGAAGATAAAGATTATACGGAAGTATTAAAAATACTACAGCCTTATATTGTTGAAGTTCAAATTATAGAATGTAAAGATAAAAGAATAGTAAAAAAAGAGGTGCTAGAAAAAATTATCAAAAGTTTATCTTTAACAGTGAAGCCTTTTGATATAATAAATTTAGAAAGTAAAAAAGATTATTTAATTTTTGGTTCTTTTTTAGTAGTTGAAAGTTTTTTGAAAGGTTATTTAATAAATGAAAAAAGATAGGTTAGTTATTACTATTTCTGATGTAGACAGTACAAAATCATTTAATGTAAATAAGATTATAAAAAAGATTATATTATGGGTGATATTAACTGTTGTTATTGTTGTTTTGGTCAGTTTTTTTACCATTTCTCAACTAAGTACTAGTGTGAATAAGTTATCAACTGAAAGAGACAAGTTATCTACAGAAAATAATCTTTATAGCGTACAAATTAAATCTAAGATAGATCAAATTAAAGAATTGGGCTCACAACTCGAAGAGATTGAGAATATTATAGGTATTCATAAAGACGATGATACTACTCTCATCCAAAGAGCAACTTTAGCAAAACTGAGTTCATCAGAAAAAATATATATGCTCCAAACCATTCCTAGTGAATGTCCATTACCAGTTTGTATAGATACTTCTAAATTTGGTTGGAGAACGCACCCTATAACAAAAAATAAACAATTTCATAATGGTCTTGATTTAAGAGCTGCTAGAAGAACAGAAGTCAGAGCTACAGCAGATGGAGTGGTACGATATGTACAATCAAAAAATGAAGGAACATTGGGGCGGGTCATTATAATTGCACATAATTATGGTTTTGAAACTGCGTATGGTCATTTGCGTTTTACTGATGTAAAACCAGGCGATGTTGTCCATAAAGGTCAAGTGATTGCACGAAGTGGTAATAGTGGAAGAAGTAATGGGCCACATTTGCATTATGAGGTAAGATATGCTAATAAAGTACTAGATCCAAAAGATTTTACTACATGGAATATGAAAAACTACGAACAGATATTTGAGAACCAAAGGAGAGTAAAATGGGAATCTTTAATAAAACTAATAAAAAACCAGCAGAAAAAACTGGTACAACAATAATAAGTAACGGGACTACTATGAAAGGTATGATTGATACTAAAGGTTCAGTTTTTATAGATGGTAGATTTGAGGGAATTATTGTTGCTAGTCAGGATGTAACTATTGGAAAAAATGGTGAAGTTTTAGGTGAAATCCGTTCTAAAATGCTTACAATAAATGGGATCATTGATGGATTGTTTGATGTAGGGCAAGTAAATATTCTAGGTTCTGGCAGAGTTATTGGAAAAATGCAATATGACGAATTATCGATTGAGCAAAATGGTATATTTGAAGGTGAAGGGAAAAAGAAAAACTCTACACTATGTAGTCAATATAATAAACTTGAGGTGAATGAAACACTTCAAATACGATCATAAATTATAAGAAATTCGTTATAGAAGAAGTAAATGATATTTTCGGTATACTTCAACATAATTAGAGTAGCAGGGGAAGTAATTTGTCATATAATAAAAATAAAAAAAGTTTAGTTGGAATATTATTTAGTTTCATATTTATTGTAATAGTAATAGGGATAGCTTACCTTTATTTATCGCCTGCATTTGAGCAAAATAAACCAGTTATAGAAACAGAAAAAAATATTTTTTGGAATTTAAAATCAAAAGTTCAGATTAAAATTAAAGATGATACGGGAATTAAATACTATAAAATTACATTTAAAGATGGTAGTAAAAATATAGTATTAGCTCAAAAAGTAATTGAATCTGCTCAAAAAGAGATTATAGTAGATGTTGAACCACCAAAACTTGATATGTTTTATAAAGGGCAAGCAACAAAAATAGAGATAGAAGTGGTTGATAATAGTAAGTGGAATTTTTTAGAGGGGAACAAAGCAGTTGAATCTATAAATGTTCAAATTGATACAAAAAAACCAATTGCAAATGTAATTGCAAATTCTAGGTATATACAACGAGGTGGTAGTGCAGTTGTAATCGTTAAAGTAAAGGATGAAAATTTAGAAGATGCCTTTATCTCTTTTAATGATAAGCAAGAATTTAAATTAATTCCTTTTTATAAAAAAGACTATTATGTTGCTTTAATTGCATGGCCGATGGATATCCCTTCCTTTAATAGAGTGAATTTAATGGTAATTGATAAAGCAAATAATAAAACAATTACAAAAGTTCCTTTGTATATTCAAAAGAAGAATTATCAAAATGATAATATAAAATTGTCTGAAAAATTTATACAAAATGTTAGTGCAAGTGTTTTAGAACAAAGTTTTGAAAAAATACCAGAAGATATTAAAGATATATTTATCTATTCAAATACTACATTACGAGAAAAAAACCTAAAGACAATTGAGCAGACGGTATTGAAAAATAGTTCATTTGAAATGATAGATAATTTTAATATTAGAGCTTTTAAACGTCTTCGTGGTTCAAAAACTGTAGCAGGATATGGGGATAGAAGACATTATTTTTTAAATGACGAAAAGATAAATGAAGCATGGCATTTAGGGATTGATTGGGCTAGTGTTAAAAAAGCACCAGTGAAATCTACAAATGAAGGTATAGTTATCTTTAAAAACTATTTAGGTTTATATGGAAATTCTATTATAATAGATCATGGTATGGGACTTGCATCATTATATGCACATACTAGTTCTCAATATGTAGATGTTGGGGAGGATATTTCATTAAATCAAAAAATTGCAAATACAGGTTCAACTGGTGCTGTTTTTGGTGATCACTTACATTTTGGAATATTAGTACAAGGTATAGAAGTAAATCCTATAGAATGGATGGATAGAAACTGGATCAAAGTAAGAATCACTGATATTCTTAAAAAAGCTAAAAAAGATATTGATGGTAAATAATGAAACAAAGAACTATTAAAAAAAGTGTTGAAATTGTTGGAATAGGACTGCATAAAGGGGTACCTGTAAAAATGACACTAGAACCACTGGAAGCAGATATGGGGATAGTTTTTTATAGAAGTGACGAAGCAGTAACCATACCCTTAACTCCAGAATATGTAATCGATACAAAAATGGCTACGGTTATAGGTAAAGATGATGTTATTGTCTCTACTATTGAGCATTTGTTATCTGCAATTTATGCGTATGGTATTGATAATTTAAGAGTTGTACTTGATAATGATGAAATACCTATTTTAGATGGAAGTAGTAGTGGTTTTTGTATGTTATTAGATGAAGTTGGTATTCAAGAACAAGACAAAAGCAAAAAAGCTCTTAGAATAAAAAAAGAAGTAGTTGTTGATATGGATGGAAAATTTGTAAAATTATTGCCTTCAAATCATATAATATATGATTTCTCAATCAATTTTGATCATCCTGCAATTGGAGAACAATCATTTCATTTTGATTATTCAATAGAAGAGTATAAAGAAAATATTTCTCGAGCGAGAACTTTTGGATTTTTACATGAAGTACAATATTTAAGAAGTATCGGTTTAGCACAAGGTGGAAGTTTAGATAATGCTATAGTATTAGATGACCAAAAAATCTTAAACCCTGATGGATTAAGATATCATGATGAATTTGTAAGACATAAAATTTTAGATGCTATTGGGGATATGTCTCTTTTGGGCTATACAATGATCGGAGAATACAATGCTCATGCAGGAAGTCATCATCTAAACCATTTGTTAACAAAAAAATTATTGGAAAATCCTGAAAATTATGAAGTTATTGATTTAGAAGAGATAAAAGAGGAAGTAGTTTCAGTTGAAAAAGCGTATGCAAGAATCTAATATTAGAGTTTTAGTTATCTCTGTTGCCAATCCGATATTAATCGGAATATATGAAAATAATATTTTACTAAAAACTATTTCACAAGAGGGAAAAACAAGTGATATATTACCATTCTTATTTGGAGAGATAATGAAGAGTTATAATATAAAAGAGATTTTCTATGTAAATGGACCAGGAAGTTATATGGCAATTAAGATAGCATATATATTTCTAAAATCTATCTCTATAATAAAAAAGATAAATTTATATGCTGTCAGTGGTTTTTGTTTTAATAATAATTCGCCAATAAAGGCTTTAGGGAAGAAATATTTTTTTAGGGAATTTCATAATTCAAAAGAAAAGATTGTAATAAAATTTCTAGGTGATGCAAAGCTTGAAGAATTTTTATTACCACAAAGTTTAGAAAATATAGAATTTACAGATAATACATTACCAGAGTATAATTTACCTGCTGTATAAAATAATTTAATTTAAGGAAAATAATGAAAATAAGTGTACCCGCAACTAGTGCTAATCTTGGACCAGGATTTGATACATTAGGTTTGGCATTGAATATTAGAAATCATGTGATTATAAAGCCAGCTAAATTTCATAGTGTATCACTCAAAGGTGAAGGTTCAAATAATCCTAAATTAAAAGATAACAATATGTTTATCTCAACATTTAATGACTTTCATCAAAATTTTAGTAATAGTAAACAACAATTTAGATTTGAATTTCAAAATGAAATTCCATTATCAAGAGGATTAGGAAGTAGCAGTGCTGTTATTATAAGTGCAATTGCCTCAGCGTATGCAATTGAGGGGATTGAACTAAATGATAAAAAATTATTAAATTTAGCATTAAGTTATGAATCTCATCCAGATAATATAACTCCTGCAGTTATGGGTGGTTTTACAGTATCTACGATTCATGAAAATGAAGTGTTCTTTTTAAGAAAAGAGATTCCAAAATCACTAAAAGCTATAGTAGTTATCCCAAATAGAGCAATATCTACAAATTTATCACGTAAAACTCTACCTTATAAATATACAAAAGAAGACCTTGTTTTTAATGTTTCTCATAGTTCTTTATTAACAGCTGCATTTATGACTGAGGATTTTAGAATGTTAAAAAGAGCTTCAAAAGATAGAGTTCATCAATATTATAGAATGAAGCAGATGCCAGAACTGTTTGCAGTTCAAAAAGTAGCACTTCGTAATGGTGCATTAATGAGTACATTATCAGGAAGTGGTTCAACATTTTTTAATTTAGCGTATGGAAAAGATGCGGTAAGACTATCAAAAAAACTAGAAGAAAACTTTCCACACTTTAAAATCATGATTTGTGATTTTGATAATAATGGTGTGATTGTAGAAGATTAAGAGAGATTTAGGTAAAATGTTAAAAATATCAATAAGAACTTGTGTTATTTGTAGAATAAAAATGGCACAAACATTATTGAATAGATTACAATGCAAAGAGAAAAAGCTAACTGCTTTTTCTGGAACTGGAAGAAGTTTTTATATTTGTGATTCTTGTTTAGAGAACGAATCTAAGCTAGAAAAAGGATTATATAGGCATTGTAAAAATAAAGATGAATATATCGTACAACTAAGGGAGATATTAGCGAATGGAAGACAAAGTTAGGGTATTTGAAATAGCAGAAGAAGCTGGTTCTACAAGTGCAGAAG
>Ga0193960_1000609_pt1 | contig 14700 bp, 10 predicted proteins | sample FB_3_MG_FD_140338 | JGI IMG/M metagenome (GOLD analysis project Ga0193960, IMG submission 140338) | Microbial mat bacterial communities from the Broadkill River, Lewes, Delaware, United States - FB_3_MG | ecosystem: Environmental > Aquatic > Freshwater > River > Microbial mats | place: USA... | reverse complement strand
TGCTGAGGCAGGTTCATCCATTAAGATGACTTCAGGGCTAACAGCTATGGTTCTAGCAATACATAAACGTTGTTGTTGCCCACCTGATAAGCCAGTGCCAGGATCTTTTAATCTGTCTTTAACTTCATTAAATAAGCCTGCTTTTTGTAAACTTGTTTCTACAATTTCATCAAGTTCAGATTTGTTATTAGTTAAGCCGTGAATACGGGCACCATAAGCTACATTGTCATAAATAGATTTAGGAAAAGGGTTCGGCTTTTGAAATACCATACCCACCCGAGCTCGTAGTAAAACAGGGTCTAAATCTTTAGCATATATGTCTTCCTCATCAAGCATTAATGTCCCAGTGACTCGACAAATATCTATAGTGTCGTTCATACGGTTTAAACAACGTAAAAAGGTCGACTTACCACAGCCAGAGGGGCCAATAAGTGCCGTTACTTGGTTTTGTGCTAAATCTAAACTAACGTTGTGAATTGCTTGTTTTTCACCATAAAAAACATCAGCATTACGAATCGACATTTTTGCTTCATCAGCATAAATGTTGCCTACCGTTTGTGTTAATTCATCATGCGCTAATTGGTCTTGTTTTGTATCTAAATTAATCATGTGTTTTTCTCAACGAATTCTTTTAAAATTATTTGCTTTCAAATTTAGAACGCAACACGGTAGCTGATATGTTGATCACTAATAATAGGGCTAAGAGCACCAAAATGGCTGCGGAGGTTTTTGCTAAAAAGGCACGTTCTGGACTGTCTGCCCATAAAAATATTTGTACAGGTAAAACGGTTGCTGAATCTACAATGCTTGTAGGAACGTCAACAATAAAAGCTACCATGCCAATCATCAATAAAGGTGCTGTTTCGCCTAATGCTTGAGCAATACCAATGATGGCACCTGTAATTATGCCTGGCATAGCTTGTGGTAATACATGTGAAAAAGTAACTTGCATTTTTGAAGCACCTAATCCTAATGCGGCTTCTCGTAATGAAGGAGGAACTGCTTTTATTGCCGCTCTACTGGCAATGATTATGGTTGGCAGTGTCATTAGTGTTAACACTATACCGCCAACTAGGGGAGCTGAGCGTGGCAGCTCAAATAAATTAATGATCACAGCTAAGCCTAGTAAACCAAATACAATAGAAGGTACTGCTGCTAGGTTATTAATATTAATTTCAATTAAATCAGTCCAACGATTATTGGGCGCAAATTCTTCTAAATACAATGCCCCAGCAACCCCTAAAGGAAATGAAAGTAACAGCGTGACTAACATGGTTAATAAGGTGCCAACTAAAGCTCCTTTTATACCTGCAAGCTCTGGTTCTCTTGAGTCACTTGCGGTAAAGAAACTTAGGTTAAAACGGTTCTCTAGGCGTTTTTCGGCATTTAGTTTTGCTAACCACCCAGCTTGTTGTTCTGAAAGGCGCAAACCAGCCTCACCATCGGAAAAGCCTTCTTTAAGATAACTGTCAACATCATCATCTAGCCTAACCCATATATTGGCTTGTTTATTGAGGAGAACGGGCGATTCAATTAATGCATCTTTAATAGTAAATTCAGCATTAGTTGAGAATAATTTAGTTAACTCTCTTTTTTCTGAACGACTCAGTTTTTTATCAGCAGTTGATGAAAACATTTGGTAAATAGAGTTTCTTAAAACTTTGCGAAAGTTTGCAGTTTTTAATTGCTCAGCCAATAGTGTTTCTGGTGATGTTTCTTCTATATTTAACCAGTCACTTTTATAATCTATATCTAGTTGTACCCAGTGTTGACCAAAAGCAGGTAGCGCTTTTATTGTGATATCACTGATTAATACTAGCACTAACATAAAGCCAAAAAGTACAGCTAATAGCCCTAGGTTTTTAAAACGTTTTTCTTTTTTGTGGCGTTTTTTTAGGCTTAAAGCAACTATTTCAGTAGTAGATAACAGCTTGCTTGGTTTGCTGTTATTCATATCTAAATTATCTTTTGCGTTTTTTCTTGTTTGTTGAATGGCATTAGTCATATTGTTCTCTATATTTTCTAACCACTTTTAGGGCCAATATGTTTAAGCCAAGTGTGGTAATGAATAGCATTAACCCAAGAGCAAATGCTGCCAATGTTTTAGGGCTGTCAAATTCTTGGTCGCCAGTCAGTAAGGTAACAATTTGTACAGTTACAGTTGTGACTGAGTCTAATGGGTTTGCGGTTAAGTTTGCGGCCATGCCTGCAGCCATAACCACAATCATGGTTTCACCTATTGCACGTGAAATTGCTAATAAAATAGCACCAACAATGCCTGGTAGGGCAGCAGGAAGTAATACATTAATGACGGTTTCACTGCGAGTAGAACCCATACCTAAAGACGCTTCTTTAAGTGAGTTAGGTACAGCACTGATTGCATCTTCTGACAAGGATGAAACAAACGGGATTATCATCGTACCCATGACTAATCCTGCTGCTAAAGCACTTTCAGAGGCAACACTTAAGCCAAAACTTTCGCCCAGATTTCTGATAACTGGCGCTACGGTTAATGCGGCAAAAAAGCCATAAACAACCGTAGGTATTCCAGCTAATACCTCTAACATTGGTTTAGCGAATCTGCGCAATCTAGCATCTGCATATTGTGATAAATAGATTGCGATCATTAGACCTACAGGTACTGCAAGTAGCATCGCTATAAAAGTAATGAGCATGGTACCAGCAAACAGTGGTACGGCTCCAAAGCTGCCTGACCCACCTACTTGATCAACACGCATTGCGGTTTGTGGGCTCCATTGCGTACCAAACATGAATTCAGCAGGAGATACACTTTTGAAAAAGTGAATTGACTCAAATAAGACAGAAACAATAATGCCTACTGTGGTTAATATGGCAATAGCCGATGAGGAAACCAGTAATCCCCAAATGATCGCTTCAGCTTTTTGTCGGGCTTTAAAGGTTGGGCTGAATTTTCGAACAAGAATGATAACGCTAACAACAGCGATAATAAGCACTAAAGCTGTTTTCAACCATGATGCTTGTTGATTCAAGGTTTGCAAAGTTAACGCACCTTGATATTGCGTTATTAATGATGCATTGCTTGTTTGTTCTAACGTCTGTGATGATATGTTTTGCAATAATGTTTGCGATGTTTCTGTTGAAGCAATTGAGCGAATATTGTTTAAGTATAGCCCCAAGTCAATTGATGAGAGTTGCTGTATTTTTATTGGTAAAGTATTAGTGAGTAATTGTTCAATAACAAGCTGTTCGGTACTATTAAAAATTAGCAACGTTATTAGCGCAGGTAAACCGCATACCATAGCCGTTAATAAACCAAATTGCTCTGGCAAGCTAATAAGTGATTTTTTATATTCTGCTCCGCCAGCAACCTTAAGAGAGCGCTTTATGCCAAACCAGTAACTAAATAAAGTTAGGCAAAGTAGAACAATAAAAAGTAAAGATGAATTCATATAATAAGGCCAGTTTTTCAAAAAATAACAATCAAGTAAGGCGAGATATTGCTTCTCGCCTTATTGTATACGTTAGGTAATTTGAGATTACTTGTTTAATACAAGTGGAGTAAGCGATAGAACATTTTTACGTATGTTTGATAACTTATCTTCGCCTAATGGAATAAGACCTTTATCAGTTAAATAACCTTCTTCTCCCATTGCTGCTTCGCTTGTATATTCAGTTAAGAATTCTAAAATACCTGGTACTTTGCCTACGTGAGCGTTTTTCACATAAAAATATAAAGGACGTGATACTGCGTACGAACCATCAGCAATTGTTTCAAATGAAGGCGCTTGACCATCAATAACTGAGCCTTGTAATGTATCGCTGTTTTGGTCTAAAAAGCTAAAACCAAATACACCAAACGCTTTAGGGTTAGCTGAGAGTTTTTGTACAATTAAATTATCATTTTCACCAGCTTCAATGTAAGTATGATCTTCACGAACGCTGTGACAAATTTCTTTGTATTTAGCTTTATTTTGTTTTTTAATTGCTTTAATCCAATCAAATGATTTACAACCACCTTCTAACACTAATTCTGCAAATGCATCACGAGTACCAGAGGTTGGTGGTGGACCTAATACTTCAATTTTAGTTGCGGGCAGTGTAGGGTTTATATCACTCCATAATTTGTATGGGTTAGTTATTAACCTAGGGCTTCCGTCTTTTGCTGGTACCTCTTTAGCTAATGCTAAAAACAATTCTTTGCGTGAAATATTCATTTGGCTGGTTGTATTTGAGTTGGCAAGAACAATACCGTCATAACCAATCAGTACTTCTGTGATACTTTTTACTCCATTTTTCACACACATATCAAATTCACTTTTTTTCATGCGACGTGAAGCATTGGATAAGTCAGGGGTATTTATAGCGTTGCTAGCACAAAATAATTTCATACCACCGCCCGTACCTGTTGATTCAATTTTAGGCGTTTTAAAGTCTGTGCTCTTACCAAAACGTTCAGCAACAACTGTTGAAAATGGGTAAACTGTTGAGGAACCAACGGCGCTGATTGTGTCACGGCTATTACCTTGAGCATTTACAACGTTAGTCATTAAAACTGCTGTGCTTAATGATAGGGTAATTATTGATGTTGTTATCTTTCTCTTCATCATCTTTTTCATAATATTTCTCTTGTTAAATTTTAACGTAATAAAAGCTATTTCATTAATCTGAGCACAGTGTAGAAATTTTATATTACAGTTACATGACTGAATTGTTACAGTTATGTGAAAGCGGGCAGAGGGGATATTTTTAAAAAATACGCTGTACTCTATTAAAATATTGTGTAAAAATAACCTTACAAATAGCGTAATAAATTCTTTACAATTTTATGTTTTTATTTTATCAAGCTGTAAGCTTCTAAAGTCACACTTGTTAATTTTTTAATATTTTAGTAAATCTTGTTTTAGCCTACGCACTTTTAATGACTCAATAATAGGAAAAAACATGGCAACAATAATGGCCGAAAATCAAGCACATAAAAGTACTCTAAATGATATTCATGTTAATGAAGAGCATGTATTAATAACGCCTGAGCAACTTAGAATAGAATTACCTTTAAAAGATCCAGGCAGAGCCTTTGTGAAATCTGCACGTCAAATTATCGCAAACATCATCCACAAAAAAGATCCTCGTTTACTTATTATAAGCGGCCCGTGTTCAGTACATGACATTGAAGCAGCAAAAGAATATGCTCGCGAATTGAAAAAGCTACATGACCAATATAAAGATTCTTTATATATAGTAATGCGTGTCTATTTTGAAAAACCACGCACTACCGTTGGTTGGAAAGGATTAATTAATGATCCTCATATGGATGGTTCATTTGATGTAGAAACAGGGCTTAGAAAAGCGCGTGAATTGTTAATTTACTTAACAGAGTTAGGTTTACCACTCGCCACTGAAGCACTTGACCCTATTAGTCCACAATACATAGCCGAGTTGTTTAGTTGGGCTGCTATTGGGGCTCGTACTACTGAGTCTCAAACGCACAGAGAAATGGCTAGCGGTTTGTCTATGCCAATAGGGTTTAAAAATGGTACGAATGGTAGTTTAGATGTTGCCATCAATGCTTTACAGTCTGCTGCATCATCACATCGTTTTATGGGGATAAATCGTCAAGGACAAGTATCGCTGATCAAAACTTCAGGGAATCCAGACGGTCATGTTATTTTACGTGGAGGCAAGAAACCCAATTATGACAGTGTTAATATCAATGAGTGTGAAGAAGTATTAGCTAAACATAGTTTAGAGCCAGGTATTGTTGTTGACTGTAGCCATGGCAATTCTAATAAAGATTATCGTCGTCAACCGTTAGTGGCGACGAATGTTTTCAATCAAATAGTTGAAGGTAATAAGTCAATTATTGGTATTATGTTAGAAAGTAATATAAAAGCAGGAAATCAGAGTAGTGATCTCGCCATTGCCGATATGGAATATGGCGTGTCGGTTACTGATGCTTGTATTGATTTAAATAGCACTAAAGCGCTATTATCTCAAGCGAATGAGATGCTTAATAACGTATTAACAAAACGCATTGTAAAATAGCAACTTGTAATACTTGTTGAAAGAGAAACTATGAGTAAATTTGACGACAATCTTAAAGTCTTGCGTGATGAGATTGATGACATTGATAGCCAATTGGTTGAGTTATTAGTTAAGCGATTGGCTATTACTTCGAAAGTTGGCGAGCTAAAAAGTGCTGAAGGTATGCCTATTTTTGCGCCAGAACGAGAAGCAGCGTTAATAAGCAATCGTCGAGCGCAAGCAGAGCAAGCGGGTTTAAGTGGCGATTTAATTGAAGATATCTTGCGTAGATTAATGCGAGACTCATACGTAAGCCAAGATGCTAGTGGTTATCAGTGTATTAACCCGGCTTGCAAAAAAGTGGTTGTTGTTGGTGGTAAAGGGCAGTTGGGTAGTATTTTTGTTGATTTATTTCAACGCTCTAGTTACCAAGTGGCTATTATTGAACAGGATGATTGGCAAACAAGCGAAGCAATATTAGCTGATGCTAGTTTGGTTATTGTTGCGGTGCCAATTCGGTTAACTTCATTGGTTATTCATCGTCTAAATCACTTACCTGCGGACTGTATTTTAGCTGACTTTACTAGCATAAAAGAGTCACCATTGTTTGAAATGCTGAAGGTACATCAAGGGCCCGTAGTAGGATTACACCCCATGTTTGGGCCTGATGTTACAGGGCTTATTAAACAAACCATTATTGTGTGTGATGGGCGAGAAAAAGAACAGTACCAATGGTTATTGAAACAATTTCAGGTGTGGGGCGCTAAAATTTATCAAGTGTCAGCACAAGCACATGATCAAGCCATGTCAATGGTACAAGTAATGCGTCATTTTTCAACCATTGCCTATGGTTATCATTTGATGGCAGAAGGTTCAGATATTGAAAATTTACTTAATATGAGCTCTCCCATTTACCGTTTAGAGTTGATTATGGTCGGACGTTTATTTGCACAAGATCCTATTTTATATTCAGATATTATTTTTTCTAATCCCGACAACATTACAATGATGAAGCGTTTTGCCTACCGATTTTTAGAGTTATTGGAAGACGTTGAATCAGGTGACAAAGCGGCATTTGTGGGAATGTTTAAACAGGTATCGGATTGGTTTGGTGACTATGCTGATGACTTTTTGGCAGAAAGTAAAACGATGTTATTAAAAGCCAATGAATTGAAGAAAAGTTAGTTTTAAAACTGATATTAAACACTTGCACTACATTGAATTGAAGTTAACGGTTTTAAATCGTTAACTTCTGCTAAATTCTCATTAAGCACTAAAAGCGATATGCAAAACCTATAGAAATTTGGCTATCAAGCCAAACAGCACGTTCAAATTGCGCTACACAGTTGTCATCTTGGCAAAATAAAGTATCGTCATCGTCAGTTAATGTGGCATAAGCACGTAACTCAGTAACAAAGACTAAGTTATTAGAGTATTCATAACGAGTTCCAACAGCAAAGGTCAGTGATGGATAAAGAGCGCTATCAAAATCACTGTTAAAATAGGTAGTACCAATACCTAAACCTACGGTGGTTATATATTTGCGTTCTTTAAAGAGAGATACACCACTAAAGTGTGTGTAAACTGTATCAAAAGAATGAGTTGACTGATCAATTGTGTCGGTGAAATCTCGAGAAATATAATTAATTAATATTTGTCCTTGACCCGCAGGTGAATCTTGCCAAGCAAAAGCTAGCGCGAAGTTAGGTTCGTCCGTACTTGCCAATTTGATGGTATAATCGTCATTCATAAGGTCTGGACTAAACGTTTTGCCAATTAGCGTGGTTACTTCTAATTCTGCCGCTTGAAGGTTTGTTGAGAAAAAAAACAGTAGAAACAGCGTGCACAATGTTTTCTTTATACCAGTCAACAAGGTTGAGCGTGAATAAAACTCCAATAGTGGCATAATTGAATCTTCCTTAGTTTATTAGTATGGTATTTTCTTGTTTATAGTCATAAGCTTACTCTGCTTTAAGTAAATTACAAGTGATAAAAAGGAAGTCATCAGCAATTTAATAAATTATTCTTGAGTTCAGCATAGGCTAATGGTATTAGACAAAATATTGCTTTATAAGCCAAAATATTCAGTGAAAAAGAGGGCAAAATGCTTAAAAATAATTTTATTAACGGTGTCTATCGCGGCAAGGTTGAGAGTGCGTATGGACTTGAAACAGCAATAAATAAATTACGAGTTAAAGAGAATTTGTATCTCTTTTTTGAAGGATTAGAAGGCGACCAATGTGCTGATATACGTCATCATGGCGGGTTAGAACGTGCATTACATCAGTACCCATTAGAGCATTATGCTTACTGGCAAAAAAAGTACGGTGTTGATGATAAATGGAAAGCACCAGGAATGGGTGAAAATTTAAGTACAGAGGGAATGACTGAAGAATCTGTTTGTGTCGGCGATCGCTATCAATGGGGTGAAGCTATCATTGAAGTTAGCCAACCGCGCTCACCTTGTTTTAAACTAAATGAACGCTGGGGTATTAAAAATTTATCTGTAACGATGCAAGAAATAAGTCGTTGTGGTTGGCTATATCGAGTTATTCAACCTGGTACAGTGAGTGAAAGCGAACCCTTGCAACTGATTGAACAAGTACCTAATGCGATGACATTACGTGAAGTGTGCGACATTTTTTTTAGTGATCCGCTCAATGTAGAGGGACTGAAAAAATTAAAAATGCAAAATAAGTTATCACAAAGTTGGATGTTTAAAGTGATTCAACGCCTAGAAACGAACCAAGTTGAAAATTGGTATTTCAGGTTACATGGAAAAGCTGAAGAATAAGGTTAATTTATGCAACAACTTTCCAGAGATGCGAGGCCAAATTGTATAGACCTAGAGTAAGTTATTGCACATTAAAGCCTTCAAGTAATATTTTCATTACAAGGTGAAATTGTTTTTTTAACTCTTCACCATTGGCTTCTTCATCAGGTTGAATTAACCACTTTCTAATAACATCAAAACGTAAGGTATCATACATATCGCATATTAATTTGGCTGAGATATCATTACGTATCAAACCTGATTCTTGAGCAATTTCTACCCTATATAATCGCGCTGCTCTAAAAGGGGAAAAAACATCATATACTTTAGTTTCATTTTTAGATTTAGTTAGATAAATACCACTAAGAATATTAGTGTGTGTTAAAACCATTTTAAAAATGCGTCTGTGAGCGACAATCCAGTCTAATAGTTCGTCTATATTAGGAGGAATAAGTATATTTTTATATTTCACCTTATTATTTGAATCGTTTGACCAAACATTGCTATTAGCAAACCAGTCTAAAGTCCATTCTTCTAGCATTTTGTTTTTGCTAGTAAAATAATTAAAAAATGTTTTTTTACTTATTTTTGCTTCAGAAACAATATCTTCTACTGAAACCTCGTCAAAATCCCTTTCACTAAACATTCTCTCAGCAATAGTTAAGAGTAATGACCTTGTTTGTTGTTTTTTATATTCCCGTAATCCCACATTATTCATATTTATTACCAAATCTATTGCAAGCCAATATTTTAATTTAGCCCTGTGTAAAAGGCAAACTAATAACCTTATCGTCTTGGTGTAAAAATACTCTTGACATAATTTTACACCAAGTGTAATTTGTTGCTGTTATTTAATCTTAAATAATTACAAAAAATAGCCAATAAAAATAAATATTTTAGGGGAGACAATAGATATGAGATTAGAAAAAAGTATTTTAACACCTTTAGCTTTATCTATTTCAGTAGCATTAAGCCTTAATACAGTTGCTTATGCTGAAGAAAATGAACAAGTTTTACAAAAGAGTAAACAGGAAATAGAGGTTATAGAGGTAACGTCCCAAAAACGAACACAAAGTATTCAATCTGTGGCGGCTTCTATTTCAGCAATATCAGGCGACAGTATAACGAAAGGGAATATGACTAATATCGTTGATATGTCTGACATGATTCCAAATGTTCAAATTGCAGGTCAAGGCGGTTTACCTAATATTTATATACGAGGTATTGGTTCAGGCGTTAATTATTCTTTTGAACAGTCTATTGCACAATTTAAAGATGATATTTATCAAGGAAGAGCGGTTTTAGCTCGTGCACCTGTTTTTGATATAGAGCGTATCGAGGTAATGAAAGGTACGCAAAGTATTATGTTTGGAAAAAATGCAACTGCTGGCGCTATTAATACCACGACTAAAAGTGCTACTTCAGGAACAGAAGGATTTATTAGCCTTGGTATTGGTTCATTAAATGAAAAAAAACTCGAAGGTGCTTTTAATACCGACATTAGTGATAATTGGTCTGCCCGTGTCTCTATTTTAGACCAAAGTACCGATGGTTTTATGATAAATGATTATGATGGTAATGATATTGGAGGCATTGATAAATCAGGTATTCGTTTAGCTTTGAACGGAAATATTACTGATAATTTATCACTTGATTTTAAAGTTGAGCATAATGAATCTTCCGTTGACGATAGCATAAAGCAATATGAAGTTGACGAAGAACAATTGCAAAAAGCATTAGATGCGGGTTATCCAGGAGGATTAGTTAATACATTACAGTTTAGTGGACCAATTGATACACACTCGTATTATTCAGACCCAACAGGCCAACAAAAACCTTGGGCAGATGAATTGAAGTCTGATACCGCGGTATTGAGATTAGATTATCAATTAGGTGAAAATACCGTTACCAGTATTACCTCATATACTGATTATATATGGGAATACTCTTATGAACCAACTTATTCAGAGCAAACATGGTTAGCGTTAAAAAGAGATGAAGACTTTAATCAAATAACTCAAGAATTTCGTATTGTGTCTCCTGTTGGTGATTTTTTTGATTACATAGCTGGCGTCTATTTTAATAAAAACACTTTAACCCTTACACAAAGTGTTGATGTATATGATTTTATTTCTGTACCTATTCCGCAAGCTGGTTTTGGTTTGCTTTCTGATTTCACTCAAGATACATCAAGCTATGCTGCTTTTTTCTCATTAGGTTTTCAGTTTAGTGATAAATTTAAAGCAACCGTAGGGCTAAGATATGACTCTGAAACTAAGGAAGTTGATACAACGCAAAAGACCTATACAGAAGATTTTGGTTATCCTCAATCAGTAGGTTTAGGAATTGCCGATTCTGTGGTCGCCAGTTTAGGGGCGGGAAATTTAGATTTAACTGATAAACGTCGTAAAAGTAATGTATCTCCAGGCATTAATTTAACTTATCAAGCGAGCGATGACTTAATGGCCTATGCCTCTTGGAAAATTGGTTATAAAGGCGGTGGGTTTGATGGAAGTTTAGCAAATGGCTCTGGAATTTTAGGCAGTATTGATGAAAATGGCATGCCATACAATTATGCTAACCCAGCGACAGAGCCTAACGACTCTTTTGAGTTTAAAGAAGAAAAAGCAACCGCCTATGAGTTAGGTTTTAAATCAACAATATTAGATGGTATTGGACGATTTAACATGGCTTATTACCACACCATTTATAAAGATCAGCAAGTATCCACATGGAATGGTAATGCTTATATAGTGAACAATGCCTCGGAAGCTGAAATTCAGGGTATCGAAATTGAATCTATTTTTATATTAACAGACTCGCTTACCTTAGTCGCTAATGGTGCTTGGTCAGATTTTGAATTTTCTGACTATAAAAAGGGGCCAGCCACTGTATGGCAGCAAAAAATTGATGGCGTATTAACGCAAGATTTAACAGGAAGAACAGGACTTTTCGCTCCTGATTATACGGCATTTATTAGCTTAAACCATGAATACTATATTAGTGATAATTGGTTATTAGAATCAAATATTAATTTGAGTTATTCAAGCGAACTGTATACAGCGTCTGATTTAGATGAAAGATCTAAACAAGACGCTTACTCAAAAGCCAACTTACGTTTCAGTTTACTTGATGTTAACAATGACAATTGGACATTTACTTTGTTAATTGAAAACTTAACAGAAGAAACGATCATGAGAACATCTCAAGATATGCCTGCAACAGCATTTGCATATTGGGCTTCTATTGATAACCCTGAAAGAAGCTACTCCTTAACGGCAACCTATCAGTTTTAATGATACTAAAACGAAAGTGTGAATTGGCTGCAGTAATTCACACTTTCTCCTAATCAAATTAATAACAAATAACAGGAATACTTCATGAACGAAGCCTTATACTTGGAAAAGCTAAATATGCTTTGGAATAAAGCTTGGCCTTTAAATATCCCACGTTTACCCAAATATCCTAAAGGAAAAAAGCCTTTAAGTGATTACTTGAAACAGTGGGCAGAAGAACAACCTAATAAGTTAGCGCTCTGTTTTTATGGGAATGATATTACCTATAGTGAACTCGATATGTTGAGCACTCGCTTTGCCAATGTATTAATATCTTTGGGTGTAAAACCAGGTGATCGAATAGCCGTTTATATGCCAAATTGTCCCCAATTACACATTGCATTTTATGGTATTTTAAAGTCTGGTGCTGTTTATGCGCCTGTAAGTCCTTTATCAAAGGGTATGGAACTTCAGTTTCAACTTAATGATTGTGATACAAACATTGTCATTTGTTTTGATCAGCTTTTACCGATTTTATTACCCGTCAAGGAGCTACTTGGTATTGAGCATGTCATTATGACAAGCATCAGTGAGTTATTACCAGAATCACCAACAATTCCGTTACCAGAACTATTTCAGCTTGCCAAAATAGAAAATGATGAATGTCTTGATTTTTATACTACTGTGCATGCTGCCTCATCAAAAACTATTAGTCATCAACCTAAATTAGATGATATGGCAGCGTTAAATTATACAGGGGGTACAACGGGTTTACCCAAAGGCTGTATTCATACCCACGGAGATATGCTTTATACCTGCGCAAGTTATGTTCCTGTTTCTTTAGGAACTAATCCAGATATGATCAGTTTGAATTTTTTACCTGAATTTTGGATTGCTGGTGAAAACTCAGGTTTGTTATTTCCTGTTTTCAATGGAACAACAATGGTTTTGCTTGCTCGGTGGGACGTTGACGTTTTTTTACATGCTATTCAGCATTACCGTGTTACTCAATGTGGTTTATTAGTTGATAGTGTTGATGAAATTCTAGAATACCCACAGGTTTATGATTTTGACATTAGTTCTTTAACAGCGACAGGCTGTATTTCATTTACAAAAAAACTGACTGCGGACTACCGAACACGTTGGCAAGCGCTAACGGGTTGTATATTACATGAGTTTAGTTACGGAATGACAGAAACTAATACCTGTGACACTTTTACTTTAGGGTTTCAAAGCAATAATTTTGATTTGTCATTTTCACCTACATTTGTTGGTTTACCCGTTCCGGGCACTGAATTTAAAGTATGTGATTTTGAATCAGGCGAATTAGTTCCTTTAGGAAGTGAGGGCGAATTATGTATTAGATCTCCTTCTTTATTTAAAGGTTATTGGGGAAATGAACAAAGCACAACGTTAAATAACAATTGGTTTCATACAGGCGATATTGGCCTAATTACGGACGCTGGATTCATACGATATTTGGGGCGACGTAAGGAAATGCTAAAAGTAAATGGTATGAGTGTGTTTCCCTCAGAACTAGAAGCAATGCTTGGCCAACACCCTAATATACTCGGTAGCGCAGTATTAGGAAAAGAGGATACAAAGCGAGGCCAAAGGGTGATTGCTTTTGTGTTACTCAAACCCAATAGTGCAGAAACAGAACCCTGTTTAAAAAAATGGTGTGAAGAACGAATGGCTATATATAAAGTGCCAGACATTATATTTGTAAAAGAACTACCGATGACTGCCACAGGAAAAGTAAAAAAACAGGATTTGGAGAAATTATTGTGAGTAAAACCTTTAAACGTATTTTAATTGCCAACCGAGGTGAAATAGCAATACGCATCACCCATACCCTGTCAGCAATGGGGATAGAATCGGTTGCCGTTTATGCTGAAGATGATAAAAACTCTTTACATACGACTAAAGCTGATGTTGCCGTTCCATTAAAGGGGAAAGGGGTAAAAGCATATTTAGATATTGAGCAATTAATTAGCCTTGCCATTAATAACCAATGTGATGCTATTCATCCTGGTTATGGTTTTTTGTCTGAAAACGTTGATTTTTCACGTCAATGTGAAAATAAAGGTATTACTTTTATTGGTGCTAATCCTCATGTTTTATCATTATTAGGTGATAAGGCTCAGGCACGAGAACTGTCAATATCTTGTAAAGTCCCCTTAGTGCAAGGTCTTAATAATAGTCTTACTTTAGATGAAGTTATTGATTTTTTTGAGCATAAAAATAACAGTAAACCCATCATGATTAAAGCGCTTGCTGGTGGTGGCGGTAGAGGAATTAAACCTGTAAATAGAATTGAAGACATAGAACAAGCGTATAACCAATGTCAAAAAGAAGCGTTAGCAGCATTTGGCTGTGGTGATTTATATGTTGAACAACTTGTGCAACAGGCGCGTCATATTGAAATACAAGTTATTGGTGATGGCACTGGGGCTGTTAACCATTTATGGGAACGAGAGTGTACGCTGCAACGAAATCATCAAAAATTAATGGAGGTAGCACCCAGCCCTTCATTAGATGAAAACACTCGAAAAAACATTATTGAAGCCGCATTAAGGTTAGCATCAACAGTAAAATATCAAGGATTAGGTACTTTTGAATTTTTACTGGATGCTACAAATCATAATA
>Ga0193960_1000605_pt1 | contig 14772 bp, 9 predicted proteins | sample FB_3_MG_FD_140338 | JGI IMG/M metagenome (GOLD analysis project Ga0193960, IMG submission 140338) | Microbial mat bacterial communities from the Broadkill River, Lewes, Delaware, United States - FB_3_MG | ecosystem: Environmental > Aquatic > Freshwater > River > Microbial mats | place: USA... | reverse complement strand
TTGTGGAAAAATTGAGTCATCAATTCCTTTTCGTCCTCCCCACATACCTCCAACGGCAACATTTAATATTAGATAGAATTTTTGATCAAAAGGCCATTCTGCAGTGGTTTTATGTTCATTTTTTATATGATTGTAAACAGTACCATTTAAAATAAAATCCATTTTTTCTGGTGTCCACTCAATAGCAAATACATTAAAAGTATCATTTGGTTTGTCAATAAAAATTGTTTTCCCTTTTTGTGTACCTTTCATATGGTTGTAAGCTTTGGTATGTATAGTTCCATGGATGGTATCATTATTATAACCTACATGCTCCATAATGTCTATTTCACCAGATTCTGGCCAACCTATTTCTTTCCTATTTTCACTTAACATCCATATTGCAGGCCACATACCACGTCCTTTTGGTAATTTTGCACTTACCTCTATACGTCCATATTTCCATGCTGCAAGACCTTCTGTTTTAATCCGAGCTGAAGAATATTGTGCTGAATCAATTTCTTTTTTATATTTTGCCCAACCTTTTATAGCAGGATTCTTAAAATCTTTATTGGCTACTTTTTCTTTATGAGCTTCAATAATTAAATGTCCTTTTTCAACTCTGGCATTTTTTAGACTATCTGTATAATATTGTTTTTCTCGATTTGCAATAAATCCATAGTTATAATTCCATTTTGTTGCATCAGGTTTCCCTTTATAATTAAACTCGTCGCTCCAAACTAATTGATATCCTTTACTTATAGGACTTGATTTACTTCTTTCAAAAACAAGTTCTGGCTCGTCTGTTGTAATATAATCAAACTCGTTTGCTAAAAGCCAATCTATATCTTCTGTTTTATTTGCTGTCCAAGCGTTTAATTTTAAATTGTTTTGTTTTGCACTAGCAATCCATTGTGGATTTTTTTTCAGTTTATAAACTGCATAATCCAATCCAGAAATCCCGTCTTCTTTTAGCTTTTCTGGAGATTTTGAGCCATCTAAATATTGAGTTTTAGCCGTAGGATCAATTTCAATAATTCTTTTTAAAATAGCATAACTAAAACTTATATACGCCTTAATATAGCTTTCAGCCTTAAGTTCTTTTACTAGGTTTAAAACATTTTCTGCAATAATAATATTGCGTCCTTCTATTTTTGAAGGTTTAATTTCACAGACTAAACCAGTAGCTTTATTATTTTGCATTCCAGCAGTTATAAACTCTCTTAAAGTTGGTAATATTTCTCCATTTGAAAGTTTAAATTTTGACAACTCAGCATACGAAGATTCTTCAATCTTTAATCCGTGAAAATCTGCATCATGAGTTACAATTAAAACATTATCAGCAGTCATTCTCACATCAAATTCAGAACCTGTACAGCCTAAATCTATCGCTTTTTTTAATGAAGCAATTGAATTTTGAGGCAGGTTATTGCTTTTCCAAGCTCCACGGTGTGCAATAACCGCATTATCTGCAAAAATTATTTTTTTTGAAGCACTTAAATTACATGAACTAAGGCTTATAAGCAGAAACATTAAAAATATAGTATTCGTAATTTTTCTCATAAATTTACTTTATTGTTTAATCGTGTATTTTATTAGTTACTATTGATGTTGACATCTAAGGACAAGTTACCGCCCTTAGATTGTAAACAACACCAAACTTAACTCAAATATTTCTAATTTTAATAACCATCATTTTGTGGATACCCAGAACCTAATAGATCTAAATCTTCTTGAAAAATTGGGAAGTTTATAAAATGATCTTGCCAATTTTTTCTTGGATCTTTTGGTCCGTCATAATTCTTTGGAAAGTATTCACCATCACCAGCATAATTTCTCATTTGAAAATTTAACACACTTGCACCCATTCTTTTTAGGGTAAACCAACGTTCACCTTCAAAAGCCAACTCACGTGCATTCTCATCTAAAATGGCTTGCTCATTTAATGTTGTTATTGGTGCTGCTTTAGCTCTTAATCTTACAGCGTTTATATATGGTAAACCATCACCTCCAGATCTCATTAAAGCTTCTGCAGCAATTAAATAGGTTTCTGCTAATCTATATACCATAATATTACTTCTTACTCTGTAATCTTCTGGATCGTCATCTTCTTGAGCATATTTTATACAAGATGGGTGTAATCTTTGGTAATAAGTAGTATAATTCTTACTTGGGTTACTTAGGTCTGTAATTGGTTTATAAATATCAATAATATCTCCTACTTTTTTACCTGCAGGCAAGTTCTCTACATCATTATAATAATACTTTAATCTAAAATATGTATTATCATCTCTAGTATCGTTTGGATCTTCAGCTAATAAATTTAATAAATACAAGTTTGGTAAAATACGTGAAAACCCTTTTCCTCCTTGCTTTACATCACCTTTAATTCCTGGAATTTGAAAGTATTGAGTAACAAAATTAGCATTTATCATAGTAACACCACCACCGCCTAATACATCATCTAAAGATTGTACTACAAACAATTGTTCCGAATTATTTCTGTTACCTTTAAAAACATCGGCAGTTGAAGGCACTAAACTGTGTGGCCCTTCATTAATTAGTGAAACTGCCTGAGATGCCGCTTCTTCCCAGTCGCCTTGCCACATAGCTACTTTAGCTTTTACATGTTTTGCAGTTCCTTTTGATACACGACCAAATGGAACATTCCAATCTAAATGCTCAATAGCAAAACTTAAATCACTATTTAACAATGCAAAGATTTCCTCTTTTGAAGATTTATTTGGAATTACATCAAAAGCATTTTCTAAATTAACTGATGTTGTGGTAACAAAAATATTGTTATACATTCTATACAAATAAAAATAGGAGTTTGCTCTAAAGAATTTTGCCTCTGCAATAACTTCATTTCTTACATCTTCATCAATATCCTCAATAGCTTCAGCTGCATTAATTATATCTGTAGCTTTACTTGTAATATTGTAATAGTGTTTCCAAAATAATTGTGAAGCAAAGTCTGTTCCTAAATCAATAGGCGAAGTGGCTCTTTCATATCTACCTATTAAACCTGTATAGCCAGATCTGGAAAATGCTAAATCACTTCTAGAAGGCATTAAAACACCACCCATATAATCTTGTGTACTGTTATCGTAACGATCTCTGTTAAATTTATATAAACTTACAACTCCAGATTTTAAACCTTCTTCTGTAGTGTATATATAGTCTGAATCAATTAAAGTACTAGGTTGCTCTTCTAGGAAATCTTGACACGAAACTGTAAGAAATATTGTTGCTAGAAATAGTAAACTTAGCTTAATCTTTTTATAAAAATATTTTGTGTTCATAATAGCTTCTTTTTAAAAATTAACTTTTACTCCAAATGTGTAGCTTGTTGCGTCTGGATACCCTGTATCTGCACTAGAATAGGTGCTTCTAATATTTACCTCTGGACTATATCCAATATAATCTGTTTGTGTAAATAAGTTTGAACCCGTTACATAAAATCTAACTTGATCAATATTTAAACTTGAAAGTACTTCTTCAGGAAGCGTATATCCTAAACTTATTGTTCTAAGTCTAATGTATGAAGCATCCTTTACAGCTAATGTATATAAATATTGTGGAGCGGAATCAAAACTAGGTCTTGGGTATGTTGTAGATGGATTTTCTGGTGTATAGTATGGAACTTTTACCCCATTTAATTTACCTTGTAATGTACCTCCATTATTATAATCTGATAAAAATGGATTTACTTTAGTTGCGCCTTCAACCACATAAAAGTCAACAAATAAATCGAAACCTTTATATGCTAAATTAGTTGATAGTGAACCAAACCAATCTGGATTTGGGTCTGTAAATACACGGTCATCTTGTGTTATTTTTCCATCTCCATTCGCATCTTTAATTCTAATATCTCCAGGTCTTAAATCTGCTTGAGTAATTGTAGATTCTGGGTTTGCCTGAGGTGAATTTACAAAATCGTCACCTACTTGGTAAATACCATCAAATTTATATTGTTGTATAACTCCAATTGGTTGTCCAACAAAATAATTATAAGTATCATCGGTAAGTATTGGCTCTCCATTACCATCTTTATACAATTCAATCAATTTATTTTTATTGTTAGACCAGTTTGTAGAGACAGACCATTTAAAATCTTCATTTTTAATAAGATCTGCATTTAAGCTAACCTCTAAACCAGTATTTTCTAATTCACCTGCGTTAAAATAAGTGTATTGGTAACCAGTTATTGAAGGTACTGGTCGTCTAAGTAATAAATCTTTTGTTGATGCTTTGTAATATTCTACACTACCTGTTAAAAATCTACTAAAAATTGAAAAATCTAATCCAATATTGAACGTAGTAATTTTTTCATGTTTTAAATTTTCATTTGGTAAAATAACAGAAGGAGAATACCCTGAAGCTGTAATACCATCATCAAATATGTATGGTTCTCCATTTGCTGTAAAAAGAGAAGCATAAGGTCTTTTTAATGCATTTGCTAATGAACCATAACTTACTCTTAATTTTAATTCTTGAATTGCTTCTACATTTTCTAAAAATTCTTCATTTTGAAGTTTCCAAGCAAATGCGGCTGCTGGGTTATAAGTCCATTTAAAATCTTTTGCATTTACAGAAGAACCATCTGCTCTATAAGTAGCTGTAAATAGGTACTTATCAAATAAATTGTAACGCGCTCTACCCATAAATGAGGCAGTTCTAATTGTAGATTTGTTACGTTCAACAGAAACACTTCCTATTGCATTTGTAATACCGTCATATCCTAAACTTTCATTTGGAAATCCTCTACCAATTGTTGAAGTTGATGCTACTTTATTTTCGTCAACCGCCTGTACAAGTGTTAAGTTAAATTTGTTATCTTCATTAAATTCTTTATCATAAGTAAGAATGTTTTCAATAAAAAAAGATTCTTTTAAATAATTGTCTATTCTAGCAATACCTCTATCAGTTCTTCCGCCTGAATGCAAAGATGATAGATATCTTCCTCTTTCATTATTTTTTCTGGCCAAAGAAGCTTTAAATTGATATAGTAAATTTTTTGTGATTTGCCATTTTGGAATTATTGTTACTACAAAATCATTTCCTTTTTCATCATCATTAGCTTCACGTAAATTCCATAAAGGGTTTGTGGCTGAAGATTCTTCTCCACTTGGGTATTGGGTAATGCTTCCATCTGCATTGTAAACACTTCCTAAAGGCGAAATTGTAATTACATCAATATTAGCAGCTCTATTTGTATTATCATTCAACAAGTTTACATCAAAAGTTACAGATACTTTGTCATTTATTTTTTGATCAACATTTAAACGTAGATTTTTTCTGTTATAACTAGAAGTTGGAATAATACCGTCTTCTTTAAAGTAATTTAAACTTCCGTATACTTGAGTATTTTCAGATCCTCCACTTAAACCTATTGATTGACTATTTACGAAACCAGATCTAACCAGTTCATTTTCCCAATCTGCATAATTATTATTTGCAATATTTTCTAATTGTAATACAGAAAATACATCTTCTTCATTAGAATATTCGTCGTTTGCATTATTGGCTCTAAATGCTTCTCTTCTTAATTGTGCAAATTCTGGTCCTGAATAAACATCAAAATTTCTTTCTATTGTTTTTGTACTAAGGTACCCGTGATAAGTTACACTTATTTTATCTTTTTTACCTCTTTTAGTAGTAATTAATACCACACCGTTTACAGCTCTAGAACCATAAATAGCTTGTGCAGAAGCATCTTTAAGAAATTCAACAGACTCTATATCGTCTGGATTAATATCTTCAATACCACCATCTCTTACAACACCATCAACTACATAAATACCGCTTATATTCCCTTCAATAGAACCACGACCTCTAAAAATAATTTCAGATGTTCCTCCTGGTCTTAATGTTCCTCCTGCCACATCAACTTGTAATCCAGAAACTCTACCTCTAAGCATTTCATTAACATCTGAAGTAGGCGTTGCAACTGCTTTTGACATATCGGCTTTAGCAACAGAACTTACTAAATCACTCTTTTTAACAGTACCATAACCAACAACAACAACTTCATTTAAAAGATTTGCATCTACTGCTAATAAAATGGTTAATGTATTGGAGTTAATAGTAACATCTTTTGTTTGATATCCTAAATATGAAACAGTTAATGTAGTTGCTGTACTAGAAACATCTAACGTAAATTTACCGTCGAAGTCTGTAGAAGCTCCATTAGCAGTTCCTTTTACAACAACAGATGCTCCTGGCAACGGCATATTATCTTCGGCAGAAAGTACTGTACCAGATATTGTTTTTTGAGATTGTGCCAATACTGCCGTAGAAGCAAACAAAAATAAGGACAAAAACAATACCTTAATTTTTTGATAAACTAGTGTTAATTTCATTTGAATTTTGTTTAATGTTAAAATTTTTACTCAAGACTCTATTTTAATTATCATAAAAATTAAGTCATTATAAATTTAACCCGATTAACACATAAATGTGTGAAAAATGCGCCGATAAAAAACGTACATGACAATTAAAACATTATAAATTATCTAAATTATCTTCCAAAAAGCCTATAGTTACTGAATAGTTTGAAATTTACATGTGTACAATCAAAAAGCATAAAAAACAGGTATTTAAGTTACTTGTAGTGGTAATGTCGTGGCAAAGAAGTTGACTGTAGTACCGTTAAAACTTTAAAATATATTCAACAAGACCGTCATTATGCTCTAAACTTAATTTTTTTCGTAACCTGTAACGTTTAGTCTCAACACTTTTAATAGATATATTAAGTAAAGATGCAATTTCTTTTGAGGATAAATTTAATCTTAAATAGGCACAAAAACGTAAATCGTTTGGTGTTAAATCTGGATGAGAAATTTTAATCTTTTCTAAAAAATCTTTATCAACATTATTAAAAGCTTGTTCGAAGAAAGACCAATCTTTAGTATCATTTAAATTACTATCTATAAGCTCTATAGCAATATTATTATCTGTACCATTTGTTCTTTTAAGTTCCTTTTTAATCTTATTTAGTAACCTATTCTTTTTAATAATACTCATAGTAGAAATTGCTAACTCTCTATTTTTATTATCAATATCTTGATTAAGTTTTTCATTCTTAATTTGCATAATCATTTGTTGATTTTCCAGTTGATCATGTTTAAATTTTTCTAAGTAGTAACGTTTGTAGGCTTTATGAGTTATTAAAATAATTATTAAAAGTAATAACATATAAAAAAACAACGCCATATTTGAAAGATACCATGGTCTATGAACTTTAAAGTTGTAAAATATTGTGTTTTTAGATAATGTATTCCCTATTTTAGCGCGTACATTAAATGTGTAATCTCCAAACGAAAGATTTTCAAATGTTACTTGAGGATTTTCTGTCCATTTACTCCATTTATTTAATTGCCCTTCTAGTTTATATTGGTATTTTACATTTAAATATTTATAATACTCAGGAACTGAGTATTTAAAGGATAATAAGCCTTTTTTATAATTAAACTCTGCATCTTCATTAAGTGAGTATGTTGTATTTTTATCATCTACATCTCTTATAGAAACTGAGTTTAAGTGAATTGAATAATTGTTGTTATAATTAAGTTTAGATAGATCTAAAGTTATATAACCATTTGCTGTTCCTAAAACATACTTTTTATCGTTTACAAGTGCTATGTTTTCGTAACCTAAAACTCCTTTTCTTAGTTTAGAAGGTATAGGAATATTTTTTATAACAGGTTTATTAGTAACAGCATCGTTTTCTATATAACTGATATTGTCTTTTGAGAAAGCCCATAATTTATCACTAATATCAACTACTAATCTACCCGAAGTATAATCTTCTTTATTTATAATTTCACTTAAAGTAACATCTCTTTGGAAGATTTTTTCTTTATCATTATATATAAAAAGACCATTTTCAGAAGCATAATGAATTTGGTTATTATATTTAATTAAACTTGAAGTATTTCCTAAAGTAAGACTTCTTTCCTTATTAAGTTCTTGTACTTTTGTTAGGCTATCATTCAGTTTTAATTTAAAAACACCCTTATATTCATGGTTTACCCAAATTTGATTTATGCTATCAATTTCTAAATATCTTGAAGAATTTTTAAAACCCTCTACTTTGTTTCTAACAACCCAACTATTAGCAAGTTTTTCAAGAATAAACAGGCCTTTATAATTACCTTGAAGTAGTTTATTTTTATGGTTTGGAATGTGTTTAAAGGTCCAAGCGCCTAGCTCGTTACTTATTTTAGTTATTGTATTATTTGCAATTATAAATGTTCCTAAATGATGTCCACAAAAGAGATATTCATCATTATAATTAAATAAATCCCAGACTTGACCTGCAGTACCTTCCATAAACTTTAAAGTACCATTAACCTCATTTAAATCTCTATAAAACAATCCTTGATTAGTACCTATATAAATCTTATTATCAAATACTTGCGTATCATAAACAGTACCTAAAACCCCATCGTAATCAAAAAAAGTTTTAATACCAGATTTTACATTTATACAGTTTATACCATTGTCTAAACCTGCCCAAACATTACTTGCTTTATCTTCAAACAAGGTTAACACTGTGTTATTACTTAATCCATTTTTTTGATTGATTTGATAGTTAATTGTTCCATCTTTAGATAAATGCACTATTCCATCTGAGATAGTTCCTAACATAAAACTTCCATCTTTTAGCGTAATACTGCTAAAAATGTTTATTGCTTTTAATGTTTCATCCGCTTTAATTTTCCAGGGAACTAATTCATTATTTTGAAATTTATAAAACCCTGTATTTCTGGTAAGAAATATTAGATTTTCTTCATCAGGAAAAATATTTATAATTCTTTGAGATTTTGTAATCGGATGCGCTATAATTAATTTAGGTTCTCCTTCTTCTATAGTATAAATACCCTCATCGGCTACATGGTAATATATTTGATTTTTAACTTTAAAAATCTTGTAAATAGTATTTGTAGCATTAATAATTTTAAATGTTTCAGCCTGTGAATTGTAAAAATAAATTTTAGAGTTTGACTGAAAAACAACCCATTGATTATACGCTATTATGTTCCAAACTTCTTCATCCTCTAGCATTTTCATGTCGAGTTTTGAAGACAACGACACATAGTTTAAAGTACCAAATTCATTTTTTGTCCAATATCCAAACTCGGTATAACAACCTGTATAAATTTTATCTTCAATAACATTTACAACTCTAATTATTGTATTGTTAGGAGATTCGTATGTTATCCATTCCGCACCATTATACTCCAGTAGTCCTTTATTGTTAGCAACATAAATAAAATCGTTTAAACCTTGAGAAATCATCCAGTTTTGATTATCTCCTGAATAGTTTTCAGCAGTAAACTTTTCAATAGGTGGTAACTCCTGACTAAAAGATATCTGTACTAATAATAGTAAGAAAACGGTCTGTAAAATTTTCATTTTAATTAAAATTCAAATAAAAGAAATACTGCATATTCTATTCAATAAAGATAGCTTTAGAAAATGGTTATACAAAATAACCTATTATCTTATATTGAATTCAGATTAAAAAAACCGCTATTAATTTTAAATAACTTAGTCTTTATTTTCTAACATTTAATTCAATCCAATTTTTATAAGCCGCTTCTAATTCCTTCACTTTTTCTGGGTATTTTGCTGCTAAATCAACACGCTCTCCAGGGTCTTTAGATAAATTAAAAAGTTTTAGCTCCATATTATCAACAATAGGTGCAATATACTGTGCAGAAGGTTCGCTTTTCCAGTGGTTTTCTTTAGTATTGGTTAGTTTCCAATCTCCTTGACGTACTGCCCAAGTTTTTTGCCATTTCCAAACTAATAATCTATTTTCTTCTGGTTTTAAAAGATCAATTCCATCAATAGATGTATCTGTAATTTCTCCGCCTGCAATATTTACTAGCGTAGGTAAAATATCAGTAGCAGAAACATACTTAGTTTCAACTTTACCAGCATCAATGTTATTTGGCCAACTTATAGATAAAGGCACACGAATACCACCTTCCCAAAGAGAATATTTACCCCCAGTTAATGGTGCGTTGTTTGCTCCGGTTAACGGTGAACCTCCATTGTCTGAAATAAATACAACTACTGTATTTTCATCAAGATTTTGTGTTTTTAGTTCATCTAAAATACGTCCTATATTATCATCTAAACAATTAAGGTTTGCTAAATAATAATTACGTAAATCTTTATGTTGAATAGCACCAACACGAGAATATTTATCATAATATGCAGCATAAGTTCCCGCTTTATGTTTTCCATAAGCTAACAAACTATCTGGATCGTAATTTGGAATTTCTTTTACATTGTATTTATCTAAATATTTTTTTGGAACTTCGTGAATTAAATGATGTACCGCATTATAAGATAGTGTTAAAAAGAAAGGTTTGTCTCTTTTTCTCTTGATATAATCTATAGATTCGTCTGTTAAAATATCGGTTAAATAACCTTCATCGTAACTTTTTTCTCCCATATTATGCATTAATGGTCCTAAAAGTGCACTTGTACCATAAGGATCTGGAGTACGGTCTTTAATTTCCTGAGAATTTAACCAATAATCATGTGCATGTGCACTAAACCCTAAAAACTCATCATATCCATGATTTAAAGGATATTCGCGAACATTATTTTTATGAAAATTTCGACCTAAATCGTTTTTACCTATACGAGCAGTTTCATAACCCGCTTCTTTTAAATACTCTGCAATCGTTTTTTCATTATCTGGTAATCCTGGTCCCCAACTTGCTGGTTTATCCCATCTAAACTGATTTTTACCTGTTAAAATTCCAGCTCTTGATGGACTACAAACTGGCGCGGTTACATATGCTTGTGTATATACGGTTCCAGCTGCACCAATACGTGTAATATTTGGTGTTGAAATACTTTTATCATAATCTTTAAAAGGTGAAAAATCGGCATAACCTTGATCATCAACTACTATTAAAAGTATATTAGGTTTTTTAGTTTCAACATTTGGTTTTATTTGACAAGAAGCAGCAGTTATTAATAATACTAATGCTATTAAATTTCTCATGATTGGCTTTATTAAAATTCGAGACAAATTTAAATTAATATTTAAAATGAAACAAAACGACTCTGTAAATTTATTATTAAAAATTGCTATTTTTGGATTGAAAATAGTGCCCCATCTTAAAATAAATTTATATAAAATAAGCTTATTTATAATGTATTCAAAAAAACCTGAATAGCAAGACGGGACTTAATACTTTAATAACTCATCTCAACAATTTTTTCAACTGCTTTAGGAGTTACTTTTCCGTGTTCACCTAAACCTTTCCAACCACGTTCTTCAAAACGTTTTGAAATTATTTGAGCAGTTCCTTTGTAAGCTGACGTATATTCAGATAGTTTAGTTTTAATTCCTAAAGATTTATAAAATTCCGTAGTTTTTTGAATTCCAGCAGCTGCTTTTTCTTCTTTAGTTCCTTCAGTAATATTCCAAACGCGTTCAGCATATTGTGCTAACTTATCTTTTTTACTTTCTAAATTATAGGTATAATGACTTTCAGCAATTATTGCCAACGTTCTAGCGTGGTCTATTCCAAATAAAGCGGTTAATTCGTGTCCCATCATATGTATTGCCCAATCTGAAGGAACTCCTTGTTGAATTAATCCATTTAATGCCATAGTACAGCTCCACATAAAGTTAGATGCCGCTTTATAATCCGATGTGTCTTTTAAAATTGCAGGTGCCACTTCAATTAATGTTTGCAAAATACTTTCTGCAAATCTGTCTTGTAATTTTGCGTCTACAGCGTAGGTCATATATTGCTCTAACACGTGTGTAAACGCATCTGCCAATCCGTTTGCAATTTGATGTTGAGGAATAGATTTTACTACTTCAGGATCTAAAACCGAGAATTGAGGAAATAATCCTGGACCTCCCATAACTAATTTTTCTTTTGTTTCTGAACGTGTAATAACTGCACCCGAATTCATTTCAGAACCTGTTGCAGGTAAAGTAAGTACACTACCAAAAGGCATTCCTTCTAGAGTTCTAATACTATTTTTTAAAATATCCCAAGGTTCGTCGCCTTTATATAGAGCTGCAGCCGATAAAAATTTAGTCCCATCAATAACAGAACCTCCACCAACAGCTAGTAAAAACGTAATCTTTTCAGCTTTAATAATATCTAAAGCTTCAATCAAAACATCGTATTCTGGATTTGCAGGAATTCCACCAAATTCAATCACTTCAAATTTTGAAAGTGCTTTTGAAACTTGTTCATAAACGCCATTAGTTTTAATACTTCCACCTCCAAAAAGCATTAATACTTTTGAATTTTCTGGAATTTCAGTTGTAATATTTTCTATTTGTCCTTTTCCGAATAAAATTTTAGTCGGATTTTTATATTGAAAATTATTCATAATAAGTTATTTTTTATTCTACAATAGTTACTAAATCTTCGGTGCTTTTTCTCACCTTTTGAAGGTTTACCAACCAATCTTTTTCAGTGTCTCTATAGCCAATTGGTAAAAGCACACAACTACGTAATCCTTTTTCGCGTAAGCCTAAAATTTTATCAACAGCTTCAGGTTCAAAACCTTCAATTGGTGTTGAGTCTACACCTTCATAAGCAGCAGCAATTATAGCCGCACTAAAAGCAATGTATGCTTGTTTTGCAGTATGGTTAAAGTTTTCTTCCGCATCTTGTTGCGGATAAAAACTTAATAATTTCTGACGGTATGCTTCCCAACCTTCATTTTTAAACCCACGAATTTCGTTGGTTAAATCGAACATTTTGTTAATTCTGTCTTCGGTATAAGTATCCCAAGCGGCAAAAACCAATAAATGAGAACAGTCTGTAATCATAGATTGATTCCACGCTACAGGCCTAATTTGTTCTTTAATTTCCTGATTTTTAACAATAATAATTTCAAAAGGTTGTAAGCCACTTGAAGTTGGAGCTAAACGTGCAGCTTCAATAATGTTTGCTATTTTTTCTTCCGATACTTTTTCGCCATTCATTGCTTTTGCTGCGTATCTCCAATTTAGTTTATTTAATAATTCCATTTTTTTAGTTATTTAATTTATTGCTATTTCTTTTATTTTTTCTGAAGTAATAATTTGTTTTTTTGAAGTTGAATTTGCCAAGTTTATTATTGCTTGTGCAATATGTTCAGCTTCGGTAATTTTATATTTTTTTAGTTTTCCGAAGAAAAAGGGTTGCAATATTTTAATAATTGCTAATCCTATTTTTTCTCCAATTCTAGTTTCGTTTCTATTTCCTCCAATTATTGAAGGTTGTAAAATATAAGTATTTAAAATATTTTGATGTAAAACTTCTTGTTCCATTTCACCTTTTGTTCTGCTATAAAAAACATTGCTTTTTGGATTAGCACCAATGGCAGAAACTACTAAAAATGTATTAATTCCATTTTGTTTTGAAAGTTTTGCTGCTGTTACAGGAATACCGAAATCAATTTTTTTATAGGTTTCTTTATTGGGTGTTTTTTTAGCCGTTGTACCAATACAACAAAAAACTTCATCTGCAGTAAATTCTTTTTGAAAGTTTTCTAATTCTAAAATATTTCCGACAAACTGCTCAGCTTTAAGTGGTAGTCTCTCAATCTTATTTCTTGAAAATAATTTAACCGTTTTATACCTGCTATCTTCAATTAATTTTTGAAGTAGTATTCCACCAGTTAATCCTGTTGCCCCTAAAATAATTGCTGTTTTACCCATAACTATACTTTTATACTGTTCCAAGCTGCTATAAAGGCTTCATTTAAATTTTTCTCAGTTAATTGAAAGGAATCCTTTTGCTGCATGGTTGTTAAAAATGCCAACGGATAAATAGTGTAGGCATATAATAAATAAGGAGAAATTAATTTTATAATTCCTTTTTGCTGTCCGCGTTCCCATAAATCTAACAACGGTTGTAAATGTTTTAATCCTTTTTGTCTGCTTTCTTCATCAATCATAGGTGTATTATCACATTGCGATAAAAAATTAGCTTCTTCAACTTTATTTATTTTAAAATTTGCAATATTGAACCAAATTTGTTGAAAGCTTTCTTTTATAGGCTGATTGAGGTCGTAATTTTTAAAAGCTTGGATACTGAACGAAGCTTTTATTTCTAAATACAACTGATTGATTAAATCTTGTTTGTTTTCAAAATAAATATAAATTGTTGCAGGTGAAACTTCAGCCAATTTTGCAATTTTAGACATAGGAGCATCGTGAAAACCGTTATTATTAACTAAATGTAAGGTTGCATTAAATAGTGCATTTCTTTTTTTATCACATTTTTGCCTAATAGCCATAGAAGCAGGATTTAAGTATTAATTTGAGGCAAAGATATATAAAACAATTCACAAAATGAACGTTCATTCTTTTTATAGTATTAAATTTTTCTTAAAATTATAAATAGTACTTTTACACTTTAAATAAGTTATGACAGCTAAAAGCAATAATACATCGGGTTTTCACCCAAAAAACATTCATAATTCCGATTATAATTTTAAAGAATTATGTGAGGTAAATCCTTCTCTAGAATCTTTTGTTTTTACAAATAAATATGGAACAAGAACCATAGATTTTGCAAATCCAAAAGCCGTAAAAGCTATAAATACAGCGCTTTTGTATAAATATTACAATATTAAATTTTGGGATTTTCCAGATGATAATTTATGTCCCCCAATTCCTGGACGCGTAGATTATGTGCATTATTTAGCCGATTTATTAGCAGCTTCAAAAATAAAAAATACTATTAAAATTATAGATATTGGAGTTGGCGCAAATTGTATTTATCCATTATTAGGAAATGC
>Ga0193960_1000600_pt1 | contig 14806 bp, 10 predicted proteins | sample FB_3_MG_FD_140338 | JGI IMG/M metagenome (GOLD analysis project Ga0193960, IMG submission 140338) | Microbial mat bacterial communities from the Broadkill River, Lewes, Delaware, United States - FB_3_MG | ecosystem: Environmental > Aquatic > Freshwater > River > Microbial mats | place: USA... | reverse complement strand
CTAATGTTTTTTTAATTTGAAATTCTGGGGTGAACATTTTACCGACTAAATCTAATGTAATATTATCTTTTTCTATTAAATCATTTAATAAACCTAATTGTTCATTAGCAGAAATGAACTTATAGTATAATGCAACGTGTGGAAGTTCATACTCTACATGTCTTTTATAACCATCAAGTTGTTTTAATAACCATATATTATATGCTTCTTTATCTTCTTGACTTAATTCACTATAAGAGTTTTTACCTTTGTCTTTTATATATTTTTGTGATATTAAAAGTATTAAATCTGTAGCATCTTTTGAGAAACCGAGAAGTTTATTAAAATCATCAAGTGAATCACCAAAAAAGTATTTTAAAATTTTAAATTCATATTTATAGGAAGCATCGTGATCTACACTTCCATCGTTAGATAATCCATAAAACTCTTGTGGACAATAGTTAATTGCTGTACCTGCAAAAAGCACCATTGATTCTATGCCCAACCAATCTTTCTTTTTGCAAGGGTCGGTTTCAGTTTCAGCTTTCATATCACAATAGGCTAATACTTCTGCGTAGGCTCCCATGATTTGCAAACACTTTCCTGTTTTAGATTCGTTGGAAAATTTTTTTAAAGCTTCAGAAAAATTACCCATTAACATTTTAAGTTTTGGATCGTCTAATTTTTTAGTTATTTTATCGTTTAAATCATCTACAACTTTTTTATCAGCTGTTTCTTCACCAGCATCTACAGATTTTCCAAACCCATCTTTAGCTGCTCCTATAATATCCTCTAGATTTATTTGACTCATTGTATGTGGTATACTAAAGCAATACACTATTGCTAGTATGAATAGTATTTTTTTCATGATGCTTTGTTTTTAGTTTTTAGAAAAACCTTGTGAGCTATACTCACTCTTATTAATGTTTAAGTTCTGCTGATCTATTGCAGTACACACCATGTTAAAAGCATTTTTCTTACCGTTATTTGATGTGTGATCCATTTCCATAAACATGGTGTTTTTACCAATAGGTAAAATACCGTCAGGTACATTACTCATATTACTCATGCTACCTAAGAAACCAACGGGAGTTTTATCGGTAAGCCAAATTTTTGTGACACCTTCATTAGAGGTTATTTTGTAACCTTTACAATAATATCCTAATATTGTTTTACCAGGAATAGAAGTTACTTTGGCATCACTTTTAAAAGTATTTGCTTTTTGTTCTGCTTTTTTTAGGTATTTACTCATTGTTTTATTATTCATAGGTAAATTCATAGCTGTTTTTTGCTCTCCGTTATCACTAAAAAGAACCATAAGTTTGTTATTCATATCTATAACGGTAATGTTGTTTTGTTGACCATCTTCCATTTTATTTCCAAAGTATTTTTCATTGGGCTCTAATAAATATTTCATTTCGGTCTCATCTTTATTTGTAGTTACTTTCATAGTACATACATATGAAAATTTATAAGTATCAGGAACTACATCTAATCCACCTCCAAACATTTTAGATATATTTAGGGGTGCTGAACCTTCATTGTTATTTTTGTTTGTTTTAGATGGGTTACTTGTTGTAGCACTATCAATGGCCTGCTCCGTTTTTTTGCTGACCACCTCATCAGTTTTTTTAAGAATAGTTCGTTCTGCAGCTTGTTGCGCTTTTTTCTTTAATTTTTTAAAGAATTGAGCTTCTGCTGAATAACTGATACTTAAAAAAAGGAATATTGCTAAAATGTGTTTTGTTTTCATGATTTTATGTTTTTAAGGTTTTGAGCTTTTTACCAGCCGTAAACATTTCTGATTCTATTTGTTATTAAATATCGTATCTCAGTAAGATCATTTTTACCATCATCATTGTTGTCTATATATTGGTCAGTTCCATTAGTTAAAACAACAATACCAGCATTTTGAACTCCATCTTTGTTAATTTCTCTTATACCAGTAAACAATGCTTTAAAGCCACCAGAGTTGGTTCCCCCATGACTATATCTATTTGCACCAGTATTCACTCCCATGTGATTGTCAACTAGGTTAGTGATAGCGTTTTTAGATAAAATTCTATTTCCTTGAAAAACACCATCATTATTAATCATAATAATTAGATTAGCTAACTCTTCAGCATTTGTATACAGTCCTGCGGCTGCATATTGTGGGAACCTTAGAACTTTTACTTTCTCGCCATTTTTATTATGAGCTCTAGAGAATTCACCATACTTATTTTCAGGATTGATAACAAAACCACTTTTGTTCATTTTTAAAGGTCTTAAAATGTTGACTTGCATCCATGAAGGATAATTATTAGAAGTTATATCTTCTGTTAGTTTTTGTAAAACAGTAAACGCTTTTCCAGAATACCAACTAGATTTATTGTTTGGAAGTGAAATCATTTTAGTAGGATGATAGGTAATAGTTATATCTTTTAGAAGAGTATTTAAATTTGGCAAGCTATGTAAGTTTTCATAGCCTCCATAACCACCTCCTTTTTCACTACCTTTATAACTACAATTCGAATTAAATTGTGAACCTCTTCCTTCAATTCCGCTTCTATGTTGTAAGATGTTTTCTATAGTTACCTCATTAAAATTCTGAACCCAACTAGAATCTTTTACACATGAATTAAAAGGAATACTATTTTTAAGTTTTCCTGAAGTCAATAAGTTTTCGGTTAGTGTTACTTTATTATCATCAATTAATTTAAAAGCTCCAACTGCGGCAAATACTTTACTTATAGAAGCGGCTTGAAACATAGATTCTGGATGTGCTGCATAACGCTTATCATTAGCTATTAAATGGCCATAACTTGTTTTCCATGCAATTTTATCGTTAATAACAACTGCTACACTAACACCAGGTATTTTACGTTCTCTCATTATTTCCCAAATTGATTTAGAGGAATCAATATTTCGTTCAAAATCTCTTATTTTATTCGAAGGAATATTTTTAACACGTTTGTTAGCTACAACTGACCAGCCATTTTTATCTGGATCAAAAGTTAAAATAGAGTTGTTGTAACCTTTCCCTCTAAATTCTTTTAACTTTTCAAAAGCTTCTTCTGGTATGTTTCTTGAGAAAAAGTAATCTTCTGCCATTATTGTCCAACCACCAGAAGGTGTGAATGACACTTTATTTATTTTTCTATCACTTAGTTTATTAGGTATATCAGTTTGTCTAATATTTCGCATTATTTGATAGCATTCATCTGGTATATTTCTAGTGTAAAATTGTCCATCAGTAGTCAAGATTACCCAAGCATTATTACTATTGTTGTAAATGTTTTTATAAGGAAATGATACACTTTCTATAGTCTTACCTTGCTGTTTAAACGATTGTATTTTCTCATAACATTCTTGTGGTATGTTTTTCGCATAAGTATTATTTTCTGTGATAATTATCCATGAATTGTCTCCACTATTAGGAGGAAAAACAACTTCTTTTATTTTTATTCCTTTGTTTACATACTCTTTAATTTTTTCATAACATTTTTGAGGAATATTTCTTGCAAAATGTTTATTGTCTTTCGTGATAATTACCCATCCCCGATTAGGTGAAAATGAGAAAGACTGAATACCTTTAGGTAAGAGTTCTTCCATTTTTTTATGAGCTTCATCAGAAATATTTCTGTTAAATTTTAGTTGAGCTATAGTTCCTACATTACTAGTTGAGTTTGTAGTTTCTTCTTCTGATTGAGAAGCAATTATAATATTATCTTGTAGATTTGGGCTTTGGTCGTTTAAAATGGGCGTGTTAGTATTTAGATTTGGCGAAGTGTTTGATGTATTCAAATTCTTTTCGGTTTCTCCTATTTGAATACTTTCTTCGTTAGGTAACACATATATGAAATTGTCTTTTACGGTTAGTGTTTTTGTAGGTGTTTGTAACACGTTTTTGGACTCAAAATAGTTACCTGTAAGGGTGTTGTTTGTAGCTTTTAAAATTTGCTGTTGTACTTCATTAAACCTTAAGTTTTCTGTAATGTATTCATGTTCAAAATCAAATATCATCTGAGCATTTTTCTCAGGGAGTAGTGTATAGTTTCCGTACGTATTAAGGTCAATAAATTGAGGTTTTTTAACATCTGAAAATTCAACAGGTCTTAATTCATGATTGCCTGAAATAGTGCCTAAAAAGGTTTTGGTATTTGGATAGACATTTTTTAAGTTGGGTATTTTTTGAAGGTTTGATACCGAATTAATATCTAAAACTCTATTTGTTTTTCGGTCTACAATCATTGCAATTTGTATATCATTGGTAGAGGAGACGATTGTAAAGTTAGCAAAGCCCACTTTAGCATCGTAACTAGAGTCGTTAATACCGCTACCAATTGAAACCATAGTAGGCTGCATTTTAAATCTAGGAAGGTTAAGTATTAGCTTATCATCTAAGCGTATTTTTAGTTTGCCCATTTTACATTCTATTGTTACATGGCGCCAAACGGGTTCTAGGGTATAAAACTCTTTATAGAAATTTTCGGCATTACCTGGTTGTGGTTGCGCCCAACTAGTTGATATCCCGTTTCGTTTTATAATGAAAGGTTGGTAACGAATGTCGTTTTGCTTATAACCATATTTTCCGTCCCATAATCTCACAGGAATACGTTGCCCATAAATAGAACTAGTTTTTCCAAAAAAAACATCAAACTCTATGATAAAATCACCATTAAGGTAGTTGTTGGTTTGATTGTTAATTATAGGTTTAATAATACTACCGTGCTTAAGACTTATAAATTTGTAACCGTCTTGTTGTTCTACAGTAGCCATACCTGTAACGACATCCCAATTACTTGGAAAGTCACCATAGGAATCGTTAGCTAGATTATCTTGATAGGTTTGAGCAAACCCTGCAAAACTTGTATATAAACTTAATAAGAAAGTGAAAATTAATCTGTTTGTTATTACTTTTTTCATTTTTAGTAGACTTTATTTACGGTATAACACGTAAATTATTTTTGTATTGATTGTAGTTTATTATGATAAAGGGGTTAACAAAAGCATCTATTTTTGGCTTTTTAGTACATAAAAAGGGGGGATAAGAGGAGATATAACACTTAAAAATAGCTCAAAAGAATACCGAAGTACTGGCTAACTTTATAAGTTCAATAAAAGACTTTATAATTTGTTAAATTGAACTTGTAAACTGTATTTAGCAAATTTAAAATATTTAAAACTCAGAATATGAGGTCTTTGTATGTATTTGTGTGGTGAAAATGACTGAATATGAAAGAGATTGATTTATAAAGAGTTATTATAAGTATATTTAAGAAAATAAAGTAGTAGTATGATTCGGGCAATTATCATAGACGATGAATTTAACGCTGTTAAAAACTTGAAATGGGAGATAGAAAGCTTTTGTAGTGATATAGAAGTATGTGATACTTTTACCAATCCTGTTGAAGCAATTTCAGCGATTAATTATCTAAAACCCGACTGTGTTTTTTTAGATATTGAAATGCCCGAAATGGATGGTTTTCAACTTTTAGAAAGACTTACTTTTAGAGATTTTGATTTAATTATTACTTCGGCTTACGATAATTATGCAATTAAAGCTTTTAAAGAACATGCGGTAGATTATTTATTAAAACCAATTGATTCAGAAGATTTGCTAAAAGCGGTAGATAGAGTTCGAGAAAATCAGAAACGTAATGTTTTAGGTAATCAGCTAAAAAACATAATTAAATCGTATGTACCTGAGAAAAAGTTTTCGCGTTTAGCGCTACCTACACTAGGGAAAACCATTTTTGTAAATTTTGAAGATATCATATACTGTAAGTCGAACGGAAGTTATACAGAAGTACACCTAAACACGAATAGTATGGAGATGCTGTCAAAAAAATTAAAAGAAGTAGAAGCACAAACCAACGATTCTTTCTTCAGGGTTCATAATTCGTATTTGGTTAATTTACATTATGTAAAAGAATATGTAAAAAATGAAGGTCCGTATTTGGTGTTAACTACTGGTGAAACAATTCCTATCTCAAGAGCAAAGAAAAATGAGTTATTACAAGTATTAAATTCGTAATCTTACTTTGAAAGAATCTGCTTTAACATATTTTTTAAGTGAACCACATCAAAATGGTTTCTTGACTTTTACTTTAGGTGTCCTTTTTATTCTAACGGTTTACCACTTTTTATTATATTTTCAGCATAAAGACAAGCTTTACCTTTTATATAGTGGATACACTTTTTTTATTATTCTTTCTCAATTGCAACACCTCAGAGAAGGCTTTTTATTTGAATTTTTACAACCTATATCAGAAGTAGTAAAATATCCAGAAGTATATACTGAAATGTATTATTTTATTTATGCATTTTTTGCTTTCAAGCTTTTAAACATAAAAAAAGAACTGCCTTTATGGTATAAAAGATGTTTTAAATGGTTGTATGTAATTATAATTTACTGTGTTCTAAAACTTATGGTTTTTATAATTATAGGAAATTGGGATATTTTAAAAAAAGGATATTTACTCTTCACAATTGCGATGAGTATTTTAGGTATAGTAATGTACATTCCTTTTTTTAAATCGAAAAGTAAACTAAAGTACTATATGATAATAGGTTCAATGGTACTTTTTATAACTTCGGTAACCTCTTTATTGTACTATTTAAGCTTAATTAAACAAGGTCAAAGTATTGAGGCAGCGTATAGTATTTTATATATAGGTTTTATAGTAGAGAATATTATTTTTTCTTTAGGACTAGGACACAAACAAAAGTTAATTTTAGAAGAGCGTAATGAATCGCAGCAGCAACTACTTAAACAGTATGCTGAAAACGAAGAATTACGAGAAAAGGTTCAAAAAAAATTAGAATTAGATGTGGAAGCTCTTAGCAAACAAGCAGAAATTAAAAAACTAGAAACAGCTAAAATACAGTACGATAAAGAGCTGGCTGAGTTGAAGGTTTCAACATTACGAAATCAAATGAATCCACATTTTATCTTTAATTCCTTAAACTCTATAAAACGATATATTATTGATAACGATAAAAAAGAAGCTGTTTTTTATCTCAATAAATTCTCAAAACTTATTCGGAAGATTTTAGCGAGTACCATAGAAACAGAATCTTCTTTACAAGAGGAGCTTGAAATTTTAGAGTTATACATGAGTATAGAAAATACAAGACTAGATAATACGGTAGATTTTTCATTAAGTGTAGATGAATCGTTAAACTTAACACTTATAAAAGTACCTCCTTTAATTACGCAGCCATTTATAGAAAATGCTATTTGGCACGGACTCGCATTAAAAAAAGGAAACCGTAAATTAACAGTTCAGGTTTTAAAAGTGAATGAAAATCAAGTACAAATAGATATTACAGATAATGGAATAGGAAGAGTAAAATCAAGAGAAATTAAAGAAAAAAAAATACACAAACGTACTTCTGTAGGAATAAAACTAACTGAAGAACGCCTACAACATTTCGCTAAAAATTGTAAAAGTAAATCCAACATTATTTTTACAGATTTGTATACCCAAAATAAACCAACAGGAACAAGAGTATCAATACTAATCCCTTTGGTATAAACTGAAAATATAACTCAAATACATATTATATTTATTTTGTTAAAAGCTGTAGTTTTGCCGAGTAAAAAACAATTTATTGTGATTTTACAACTCAAAATGAATAAAATTCAGAATGAATTATAAATATGCTTATTTAGTTCGATTTCAATATTTAGGATTTCGTTTACACGGTTGGCAAAAGCAACCAAATTTAAAAACAGTTCATTTTTTTGTTGATAAAACATTAAAGTTCGTGTGTAAAGGAATTCGTTGTAAATCAGTAGGAGTTGGGAGAACAGATGCCAAAGTATCATCAACCGATTATTACTTTCAATTGTTTATAGATGAAAAGCTAGACGAAGTTTTTTTTATGGAAGATTTCAATCGAAATTCACCTTCTGATATTCGTGTAGTAGCAGTTGAGCAGTTGCACGATGAATCATTTAATATTATCCAACATCCAAAAACAAAAGAGTATCGATATTATTTTTCTTACGGAGAAAAGAATCATCCTTATTGTGCAGCTTTCTTAACAGGGTATTTAGAAGAGTTGGATGTAGAATTGATGAAACAGGGAGCTCAATTGTTTCAAGGGAATCATAATTTTAAACATTATTGTACTAAACCATCACCTGAAACAAAAGTTGAAAGAGAAATTGATGTTTGCAAGATTGAAGAAAACACTGAGTTAACAGCTTCTTTTTTTCCCGAGAAAAGTTATGTTTTAATTATCAGAGGAAGCGGATTTTTACGAAATCAAATCCGTTTGATTATGGGTGCCTTAGCAGAATTAGGTAAAGGAAATTATGATTTGGAGTTTATCAAGAGAAGTTTGAGTCCAGAGAATAGTAATATTGATTTTATGAAAACTATCGCGCCAGCTTCAGGGTTACATTTGCATAAAGTAGAATTCAAAAAATAAAGCTTGTCGATCGACAAGCTTTATTTTTTTACTATATTTTAGAGTAGAATTAGTCTCTAATTAAACTTCTTGAAATTACAATTTTTTGAATTTCTGAAGTTCCTTCGTAAATCTGAGTAATTTTTGCATCACGCATTAAACGCTCAACATGGTATTCTTTAACGAAACCGTTACCTCCATGAATTTGAACAGCTTCAACAGTTTGTTCCATTGCTACTTTAGAAGCGTACAACTTAGCCATAGCACCTTCACGGTCGTAGTTTTCACCAGCATCTTTCTTACAAGCAGCAGCCATTACTAAATGACGAGCAGCAGCAATTTCAGTATACATATCAGCTAATTTGAAAGCGATAGCTTGGTGGTTACAAATTTCTGTACCGAAAGCTTTACGCTCTTTAGAATACTTTAAAGCTAATTCGTATGCTCCAGAAGCAATACCTAAAGCTTGAGCCGCAATACCAATACGTCCTCCAGATAATGTTTTCATTGCAAACTTAAATCCGAATCCGTCTTCTCCAATACGGTTTTCTTTTGGAACTTTTACATCGTTAAATTGTAAGGTGTGTGTATCAGAACCACGAATACCTAATTTATCTTCTTTAGGTCCAACGTGGAAACCTTCCATACCTTTTTCAACGATAAAAGCATTAATTCCTCTATGACCTTTAGCTCTATCAGTTTGAGCAATTACTAAATAAGTATCTGCACGTCCACCGTTAGTAATCCAGTTTTTAGTACCGTTTAATAAATAGTAATCTCCTTTGTCTTCAGCAGTAGTTGCTTGAGAAGTAGCATCAGAACCTGCTTCAGGTTCACTTAAACAAAAAGCACCAATTTGCTCACCAGTAGCTAATTTTGTTAAGTATTTTTGTTTTTGTTCTTCAGAACCATAAGCTTCTAAACCGTAACAAACTAATGAATTGTTTACAGAAACCATTACTGAAGCAGAAGCATCAATTTTTGATAATTCTTCCATAATTAATACGTAAGAAATAGCATCCATACCGCTTCCTCCATATTTAGGATCTACCATTACCCCCATAAAACCTAATTCACCCATTTTACGTACTAATTCGTCAGGGAATTGTTGTTTTTCATCTCTTTCTATAACTCCAGGCAATAATTCGGTTTGAGCAAAATCACGTGCAGCATCACGAATCATTAAATGCTCTTCTGTAAGATTAAAATCCATTATGTTTTTATATTTTATTAAATTATTCGTAAAAATCGTGCTCAAAGATACTTTTTTAATAGCAATTTTTCAATAGAGTTGTTATTTTTACTTCATGCAAGAAAAATATATTTACTGCATCGGTTTGATGTCAGGAACTTCTTTAGATGGTGTCGATTTAGCTTATATAAAAATGCATAGTTCTTTGTATAAAGATTTTGAAATTTTAAAGGCAGAGACCATTTCGTATTCAAAAGAATGGAAAATTAAATTACAAGAAGCAATTACTTACAAGGAGAAAGACTTAAAAGAGTTAAATATTGAGTATGCTGAGTTATTAGGAGAAATTTTAAATAATTTTATTAAAACACATACTATAACCAATTTAGATTTTGTTGCATCGCACGGACATACAATTTTACATCAGCCAGAGAATGGAATTACACTACAAATTGGAGATGGACAAATTATAGCCAATCGTACTCAGCAAAAAGTAGTGTGCGATTTTAGAACTCAGGATGTACAATATGGAGGTCAAGGTGCGCCTTTGGTGCCTATAGGAGATCGATTATTATTTGCTGATTACGAATACTGTGTAAACTTAGGAGGATTTGCAAATATTTCTTATGAGAAAAATAATCAAAGGATTGCTTTTGATATTTGTCCTGTGAATATTGTTTTGAATCATTATACACGCATTATAGGATTAGAGTATGATAATGAAGGGAAAATAGCTTCTGAAGGAACAATTAATGTAGAACTATTAGAGCGATTAAATCAACTTTCTTTTTATAAAAAAACTCCTCCTAAATCATTAGGGTTAGAGTGGGTTCAGAAAAATATCTTTCCTTTAATAGATGAATATGAGACCGATATTCCTACAATTTTGAAAACTTTTACTGAGCATGTTGCTGTTCAAATAGGAAATAGTGTAAAGAAAAATACTACCATTTTAATTACAGGAGGCGGAGCGTTCAATACGTTTTTAATGAAGAGAATAGAATTTTATGCAAAAACAAAAATCAAACAAGCAGATAAAGAACTTATCAATTATAAAGAAGCACTCATTTTTGCTTTATTAGGGGTGTTAAAAGTTCAAAACAAAGTAAATTGTTTACAATCAGTAACAGGCGCAAAAAAGGATCACTCTTCAGGTGAAATATTTTATCCCAAGAAATAACATAAACTATTTTGAGTAATGTTGTTTTTTATAATAAATTTGTTCGGTAACAACTAAATAACAAAAGCTACACTAAAATGAATCAACTTTAGCTCCCCTTTGGGGAAAATAATTACAGAGGTTTTTTGAAAATGAAAAAGAAATTATATAAAGTTGAAAATCATCTATAACAAAACTAAACAATGAAAGAATTACTTAAGAGATACGAAGAAAAACAACCAGAAGTAGTGTTTAATTGGAAAGATCCAGAAACTGAAGCTGAAGGTTGGACAGTTATAAACTCGTTAAGAGGTGGTGCTGCCGGTGGTGGTACACGTATGCGTAAAGGGTTAGATAAATACGAGGTAACATCACTTGCTAAAACAATGGAAGTGAAGTTTACAGTATCAGGTCCAGCTATTGGAGGAGCAAAATCAGGAATTAATTTTGATCCACAAGATCCAAGAAAAAAGGGTGTTTTAGAGCGTTGGTATAAAGCGGTAGCTCCATTATTGAAAAATTACTACGGAACTGGTGGAGATTTAAATGTTGATGAAATCCACGAAGTAATTCCAATTACTGAAGATAGTGGTGTTTGGCATCCGCAAGAAGGGGTTTTTAATGGACACTTCAAGCCTACAGAAGCAGATAAAATTAACCGTATAGGTCAGTTACGTCATGGAGTTATTAAGGTATTAGAAGATGAAAATTTATCTCCTGATATTACAAGAAAATATACTGTTGCTGATATGATTACAGGTTACGGGGTTGCTGAAGCAGTACGCCATTACTATGATATTTATGGAGGAACTGTAGTAGGTAAACGTGCCGTTGTTCAAGGTTTCGGTAACGTAGGTTCTGCAGCTGCTTACTATTTAGCACAAATGGGAGCTAAAGTTGTAGGAATTATTGATCGTGTTGGTGGAGTTATTAAGGAGGAAGGATTCTCTTTTGAAGAAATTCAAGAAATGTTCTTAAATAAAGACGGTAATACCTTAGTTTCAGAAAACATGATTCCTTTTGAAGAAATAAACGAACGTGTTTGGAACTTACCATGTGAAATTTTTGCACCGTGTGCAGCTTCTAGGTTAATTACTCAAGACCAAATTAATAGTATGATAAAATCAGGTTTAGAAGTAATTTCTTGTGGAGCAAACGTTCCATTTGCTGATAAAGAAATTTTCTTTGGGCCAATTATGGAAGATACTGATAAAAAAGTGAGTTTAATTCCAGATTTCATTTCTAACTGTGGTATGGCAAGAGTATTTGCTTATTTTATGGAAAGAAGAGTAGAAATGACAGATCAAGCTATTTTTGAAGATACTTCAAATACAATAAAAAAAGCATTGCAAAGAACGCATGCCAAAAGTGCAGCAAAAATTCAAATAAGCGAGACTGCTTTTGAAATTGCTTTGAAAGAGCTAGTATAGTTTATAAATACAAAAAGTATGTTTAAATATTTTTTAGGGAATAGCCCTAAATGGTTTAAGTTAACCATAATTGGTTTTTTAATCTTTAATGTGTTTTCTTTTTTTGTCTTAGGTAAGACAATAACTGCATGGCTTTTTATAGCTGAGTTTATTTTTACACTAGCAATGGCATTAAAATGCTATCCATTGCAATCGGGAGGGTTAATAGCGATAGAAGCATTAATACTTGGACTTACAACTCCAGAGAATGCATATCATGAAGTAGCTCAAAACTTAGAAGTAATTTTGTTATTAGTGTTCATGGTTGCAGGTATTTATTTTATGAAACCTTTACTAATGTACATTTTTAGTAAGGTGTTTACTAAAATTAAATCTAAGGTATTACTATCTTTATTGTTTGTGTTTCTAGCGGCAGTATTATCTGCATTTTTAGATGCCTTAACGGTTACAGCCGTTTTAATTAGTGTAGCGGTAGGATTTTATGGAGTGTACCATAAAATTCATTCGAGTGCTTCTTCTGATTATGACAAAGATGGAGTTTTAGATAGAAAAGAGTTAAGTGGAGAAACCTTAGAACAGTTTCGTAGTTTTTTACGTAGTTTAATCATGCACGGAGTAGTAGGTACAGCATTAGGAGGTGTTTGTACATTGGTAGGAGAGCCACAAAACTTGTTAATAGGAGAACGTTTAGGTTGGGATTTTATTGAATTCTTTCAACGAATGGCGCCTATAACTATGCCAGTACTATTTGCAGGTATGTTAACTACCATATTGTTAGAAACTACGGGATGGTTTGGTTTTGGAGCAAAATTGCCAAACGTAGCAGCAAGAATTATTGAAAGGTATACTGAGGAACAAGATGCTAAACGTACCGATAAAGAAAAATATGGGTTAATAATTCAAGGCACAGCAGCGGTGTTTTTAATAGCAGGATTGGCATTACATTTAGCACCTGTAGGTTTCATAGGGCTAGCTTTAATTATAGTGCAAACAGCCTTTATGGGGATTACAGATGAGCATCAATTAGGGCATGCCTTTGAAGAGGCTTTACCTTTTACAGGGTTGTTAGTTGTGTTCTTTGTAATCGTGGCTATGATTCACGATCAACATTTATTTACCCCTATTATTTCTTGGGCTTTAGAACAAGATCCAGCATCTCAACCAGGTCTTTTCTATGTCGCAAACGGAGCACTATCAGCAATTAGCGATAATGTTTTTGTAGCAACAGTTTATATTGGAGAAGTACAAGATGCATTTAAACATGGAACGATTTCAAAAGAACATTTTGAAAATTTAGCAATCGCGATTAATACAGGTACTAATTTACCAAGTGTAGCGACTCCAAACGGACAAGCAGCTTTCTTATTCTTATTAACATCATCATTAGCGCCGTTAATTAATTTATCTTACGGAAGAATGGTAAAAATGGCATTACCTTATACCATTGTATTAGGTGGTTTAGGATATCTTATGGTGAAGATTGTATTAGGATAGATAAATAAAAAATAGCATTTTTAAAATCCTGAATTTTTTAAAGTTCAGGATTTTTTTAAACAATTAAAAAAGAAGTCATTCGTTAATAATTAAACACGTAAAAATTACATTAATGTTAGCATATTTTCAAGAACAAACCGAGTTACTAGAAGAAGTTCCACAAGAAAAAACATTATCAATCTATAATTTAATTATGGATGGAGGCGTTGGAGGGCAAATCATCATAGCTTTATTATTTGTATTATTAGCTGTAGCTCTTTACATTTATTTTGAGCGTTTCTTTGCAATTAAAGCAGCCTCAAAAGTTGATGTAAATTTTATGGATCAAATTAGAGATCATGTAACCAATGGTAGAATCGATAGTGCTAAATCACTTTGTGAAACCACTAAAAGTCCTACAGCAAGATTAATAGGAAAAGGAATCTCTAGAATTGGAAAACCTTTAGAAGATATTAATACAGCTATTGAAAATGCAGGAAAACTAGAAGTGTATCAATTAGAAAGAAACGTTTCTGTATTAGCAACGATTGCAGGAGCTGCACCAATGATAGGTTTCTTAGGTACAGTAATTGGAATGATTGTTGCGATTCATGAAATAGCAAATTCAGGCGGACAAATAGATATTAAAATGCTATCAGATGGTTTGTATACAGCAATGACAACTACAGTTGCGGGATTAATTGTAGGTATTATTGCATATATAGCATACAATCATTTAGTAGTTCGTACTGATAAGGTAGTGTATCAAATGGAAGTTAAGTCTGTAGAGTTTTTAGATTTATTAAACGAACCAGTATAATGAATTTACGAGGAAGAAATAAAGTCAATCCAAATTTCAATATGTCGTCAATGACTGATATTGTTTTTTTGTTATTGATATTTTTTATGCTAACATCAACATTGGTTACAGTAAGTGCCATTGATGTATTGTTGCCTAAAGCAGGAGGGAAAACTGAAAATCAAACTTCGGTAGCAGTAACTATAACAAACGATGCTTCATTTTATATTGATAAAACCAAGGTAAGCAATACAAATTTAGAAAAAGAATTACTAGCAAAAGTAGGAACAGATAAAAAGAAAACAGTAGTAATTCGTGGCGATCAAAACGTACCATATAAAAATGTAATGCAAGTAATTGATATTGCTAAT
>Ga0193960_1000598_pt1 | contig 14820 bp, 15 predicted proteins | sample FB_3_MG_FD_140338 | JGI IMG/M metagenome (GOLD analysis project Ga0193960, IMG submission 140338) | Microbial mat bacterial communities from the Broadkill River, Lewes, Delaware, United States - FB_3_MG | ecosystem: Environmental > Aquatic > Freshwater > River > Microbial mats | place: USA... | reverse complement strand
GATGGAGCTATGGCTGAACCAGAAGATATTTTTCATCAAACAGTATCAGAACTTTTAAAAGATAGTTATTGGGAAAATAGAAAAGTTGTTTTAACAGGTGGAGGAACTATAGAAAAAATTGATGATGTTCGATATCTAAGTAACTTTAGCAGTGGAAAAATGGCTATTAGTTTAGCAACTGCTTTATATTATAAAGGAGCTGATGTATGTCTTATAACGACTAAACAATTAGACCTTCCAAAACAAATACATACTATAGATGTGCAAAGTACCGTAGAGATGTTTGAATATACGCAAAGTAGTTTAAAAATAGCACGAAAAGGGAAAATGTCATCTGCTACATTAATGGACAGTAGCAATATGGAACTTATTCAAAAAAAACCTTATTTTTTTAGTGTTGCTGCAGTAAGTGATTATATACCTAAATTTCCACAAGAGGGAAAAATTAAAAAAGCTGACATTGGAGATACTTGGGATTTAGAGTTGAAAAAAAATACAGATATATTAAATATGATTGATAAAACAGGAATTTATACAGTAGGATTTAAAGCAGAACTTGATCCTCTTGTAGCAAAAGAGAATGCTTCATCTATGTTAGAACATAAAAAAGTTGATGCTGTTTGTTTAAACGTACTCAATGATACTAATAATTTTGGTTCAAATACAAATGAGATAGAGATGATTACAAAAGACAAAGATATTCATATTCAAAAAGATACTAAATTAAATGTCTCTTTTTCTATCTTGAATAACTTAAAAGAGACATTTAGTGAATAGTAACTATCAAAATATCCCATCTCATATTGCTATTATCATGGATGGCAATGGAAGATGGGCAAAAGAGCAAGGCTTAAAAAGAACAGCTGGCCATGAAAAAGGTGCTAAAACAGTTCGTGATATCACAATCCATGCAAGTAAAATTGGAATAAACTATTTAACACTCTATGCTTTTAGTACAGAAAACTGGTCACGGCCAAAATTAGAAGTCGAATTTTTAATGAAACTTTTAGAAAAATATTTTAAAAGTGAATTAGCAATATACCTTGAAAATAATATAAGATTTAAAGCTATAGGAGACTTAAGCAAATTCTCTACAAAACTTCAAAAAATAATACATAATATAGAAGAGAAAACAGTATCATGTACGGGACTTACTCAAGTTTTAGCTTTAAATTATGGAAGTCGTGATGAGATTACTAGAGCAGTAAAAAAGTTATCAGAAAAAAAATTAGATATATCAGAAGAAAATATAGGAAAGTGTTTAGATACAGCAAGTATTCCAGATGTAGATTTACTTATCCGTACAAGTGGAGAAGTGAGAGTCTCAAACTATCTTTTATGGCAAATAGCCTATGCCGAGATGTTTTTTACAAAAACCTATTGGCCCGAATTTACAACAAATGAACTTGATGATATAATATCTGATTTTAATAAAAGAGAAAGACGTTTTGGAGGTATTTAACGATTTTTGTATTTTTATTATAGGACTTGTATTTGGTAGTTTTTTTAACATGCTCATTTATAGACTCCCGTTACAATTAAGTTTAATGAATCCTAAACGTTCTACATGCCCAGAGTGTAATTTCACAATTAAATGGTATGAAAATATCCCATTACTATCATATTTACTTTTAAAAGGGCGCTGTTCCCATTGTAACACTAAAATACCTATGAGTTATTTAATTGTTGAAATTTTAACCGCTGCAGTGACTTTACTTTTATATAAAAAATTAGGATTTAGTATTGAATTTCTTTTTTTAACTGCTATTTTTTATATTTTGATTATTTTATCATTTATTGATTTTAAATATAAAGCTGTACCTGATTACCTTCTTATAATTATTACAACATTAACTTTTATTTACCTATTTTTATATAATTTTCAACAGTTAAGTATTTTTTTTATTTTTGCAGGTGCTATAGTTACGATAGAATTATTTGTAACATATTATATTCAAAATATCAAATCTTATATACTAAAAAATAATTCACTCAAATCCCAAAAAGCAATAGGAGAAGGAGATATTCCAATAATAGCCATAATTGGAGGAATTTTAGGGCTTAAATTTGGGATAATTGCTATATTATTATCAGCTACTTTTGCTATAATTCCATCTATTGTAAATAAAATATCTAATATGGAGATGGAAACACCATTTATCCCTTATTTAAGTTTAGGTTTTTTTCTTACTTTTATAAACGAAAACCAATTAGAAAAATTATTAGAAGGGATAATGTAAAATGAAACTACTCAAAAAATATTTATTAACTCATTATTCACAGACATTTTTCCCTATTTTTTTTACTTTATATGTAATGACCTCTATAGTTTTTTTAGTAAAAATAGCCTCACTTACTTCGGTTATACAAATAAATTTTCTAGAACTTCTTGAACTTTATTCATATACAGTTCCTAAAATTTTATTTTATACTTTACCACTATCAATTTTTATCTCTTTATCACTAACTTTAAGTAAATTGTCAAGTGAATACGAACTGATAGTTATTACTAGTTTTGGGCTTAATCCAATCAAAATTTTAAAATTAATTTTTCCTACATTGTTGCTTTCAACTATTCTACTTTTATTAGTTTCTCTTGCTTTAATTCCAAAAGCAGAATATATGAAAGATACCTTTCTACAAAATAAAAAAACTGAGACCCAGTTCAATATTAAAGCGAGTGAATATGGGCAAGCCTTTGGGAAATGGCTCATTTATGTAGAAGAAGAAAAAAAAGGGACTTATAAAGATATTGTTTTATTCCAACAAAATGGAAAAGAAGAGACCTTTATCATCTCTAGTTATGCTAATATGAAAAATGAAAATAATACTTTAAGTCTTAATTTAAAAGAGGGAAAAGTTATCAATATTACCGATAAAATAAACCAAATTGACTTTGATCAAATGACAATGAACAATGATTTAAAAGGATCTGTTAATATCAATACTTTTGAGGACTTAATCTTATACTGGGCTGATATTCAAACAGATAAATCTAAAGAATCTGAATTGCTTTTTGCAATTTTATCTTCAATTTTCCCTTTAATATCAATCTTTTTTGTTGTTTTTATAGGTTATTATAATCCTAGATATGAAAAAAATCGTGCTACTATTTTTGCACTCTCTATTACTACAATATTTTTAGTTTTATCACATAGACTTTCAAAAGAGCTTGGATTAGAGATATTAGTATACATTCCAATAATTTGGATTTTATTAAGTATGATTGCTTATAAAATAAAAATAAGACCTCATTATTAAGTAAGTATATGAAAATAAAATTAACCATTTGTTATGATGGAACAACTTATAATGGTTCACAAATACAACCTGATTATCCAACAATCCAATCTAAACTATTAGAAGCTTTAATAGTTTTAAATATCGATACAACACTTGACTTTAGTGGAAGAACAGATAAAGGTGTTCATGCTTTTAGACAAGTAGTCTCTTTAGATATACCCCATTTTTGGAAAGATTTCAAAAAATTGCAATTTGCTCTAAATAAACAGTTACCAGATTCTATACAAGTAAGAGCCATTAAATCTCAAAATAACTCATTTCATGCAAGATTTAGTGCAAAAAAACGAGAATATAGATATCTAATTACTCAAGATAAATTGACCCCTTTTAATGCAAATTATTTAAGTTATTATGAAACGATTAATAACTCAAAGATACAAGAAGCGATAAAAATATTTGTAGGGGTACATGATTTTGATTATTTTAGCAAAAAAGGGAGTGATCCTATCTCAACAGTAAGAGAGATATACAATATTCGATTTTATAAATATAAAAATATTTATGTATTAAATTTTAGAGCAAATTCATATCTAAGAAGCCAAATTCGGATGATGGTAGATTTTATTATGAAAATTTCTAGCGGTAAATTGACTTTAGAAGATTTAAAAAAACAACTCAATAAAAAAGAGCTAATATCATGGACATTAGCTCCTGCAAATGGACTTTATTTAAGTAAGATTATATACTAAAGTCTTTGAGGCATCTCATCTTTAAAGGCAATTTTTTCTGCATTTTCTAAAATATCTGCTGCTCCATCATTTAACATCTCTTGTGCTAACTCTATTCCTAAATTTTCACACTCACTAAGTTCTTTTGTGATAGATTTCTCTAAAATATTTGTTCCATCAGGATAACCAATCATAGATTGAAGAGTTATATTTGAATTTTTTATTGTTGCATTACAAGCAACAGGTGCAGAACAACCAGCTCCTATTTTAGCGATAAAATCCCGTTCGCATTTTGTACAAATATATGTATCTTCATCATTCATACTCATTGCTATCTCTTTGAGTTTTTCATTTCCTGAAACAATTTCTAATCCTAATGCAGCTTGTCCCATAGGGGGTATCATCATATCTAAAGGAAGTTTTTGTGTATATGGAATATCTTTTAAAAGATCTAATCTGTAAAGTCCAATCCAAGCTAAAATAATAGCATCATATTGCCCCTCTTCTAGTTTTCGTAATCTCGTATTTACATTTCCTCTCAGGTCTTTTACTTTCAAATCAGGTCTTTTTTTCAAAAGTTGCATTCTTCTTCTTAAACTTGTTGTTCCGACAACTGCACCTTGAGGTAAGTCATCTACAGAACTAAATTTATGCGATAAAAATACATCACTTTGATCTTGTCTAGTTGTTATAGATACTAATTCTAAACCATCAGGGATATACGTAGGAACATCTTTTAAACTATGTACTGCTAAGTCAGCATTTCCTGCTAACATCTCATCCTCTAGCTCTTTTGTAAAGTGCCCTTTCCCTCCAACTAATGCTAAAGGTCTATCTAATATTTTATCGCCTTTACTTACTATTTTATTTATTTCAACTTTTATTTCAGGAAAAGAAGACTCTATTCTTTCTTGTATGTGATAAGCCTGCCATAATGCTAGATCACTGGCTCTTGTAGCAATAACTATTTTTTTCATTAATTCTTCTCTCTTTATTTCAAGTATTCTTCATATTTCATTCTAGACTTATCTATTTCACCATCTAAAAATAATGTAGGAGTTCCACTAACAAAAGCTTTGTCTGACATATCCATCTCATCTTGTAGTTTTTTGTTTAGTTTTGGATCATTAATCTGTTCCATTGTAATATTAGTATTAAACTCTTTATTAAAGTGCTTTAATGCTAACTGATGATCACTTACTGCGTATGCATCATACATATTTCCAAAGTTTTTCTTATACAATTTATATTCTACATCTTTGATACCCATTTTATGAGCTATCATTGAAGCTTTTGATAATGTTTTTGCTGTTGGGTGCATTTGTAATGGTAAATTATAATAATACAAAGCTATCTTTGTTGGATTTTCCATTACATTTTTAATGATAAATGGTACTTCATCTAAACAAATAGGACATAAAGGATCACTAAATAAAACTAAAGTATGTTTTGCATTGATATCACCTGCTATTAAATTCTCTTTTTTGTAGAACTCTTTCCCTAATGTAGGATACAGTTCATCCTTAAAAGATCTTTTTGTTTTTATATTTATTAATTCTGGAGTTATTAATGTACCATTTGTAAATAGAGTATCTTTTTGAGTTAATTGCTCCCCTTTTACTGTAAAAGTAAGATTAAAAACATAACCATACCAATTATTTTGTTTTAAATCTTTTTTTAATGCAATTGAAACATCATTTAGTTCAATTTTTTGTCTTTTTAATATACTAGCAATTTTTTTCTTTTCATACTTTAATATATTCTCATCAATTTGTTTTGTAGCAAATAAACTAGTGCTTAATAGAGTTATTATCGTCAATAACTTCAACATCAATAATTTCATCTTTTTTTCCTTTATAAGTGGTATTGTTTGTACGTGAAAAACTATTTGGGTCATATTCAAAATTTGTAGAAAATGTTGTTTTATGAGTAGGTTGTTTAAATTTAAAGAGCTTACTAAAAAATACAACAAGAAAAGAGAATTGCATCAAAATCCCTAAAATATCTGTAAAAAATCCTGGAACTATTAAAAGAACAGCACCCATTGCTCTTCCTACATTTGTTTTAATAAACTCTTCTTGTGTTATTTGTCCAGTTCTTGCTTTTGAAATACTTTCCATCAGTGATAATTTGAAATTTTTTAGAATAAATATACCAACTAACGCTGATATCAAAATTTCAAAGAAAGTATTCAAACCACCTATCGCACTAGATATTGATGAAGATATCATCACCTCTAAGAATAGATATATAAAAAAATAAATCAATTAAAATCCTTTTTAGTTTTCCTGTTTTAAAATAGATTTTTCTAAATGATAAAGTTCGTACCTTATAGACTTGAAATTTTCACTTGTTTCTACATCTATTAGTTTTCCAAATTCTTCAAGCACTCTCGAACTTTCTTGAGCTCTTTTAAAATTTGCAATTAAAATAGATGTTAAATCTGTTCTATTTTTTTCTGATGCAGTAGAGATTTTTAAGACATCATTCTTAATATCTCTTGAGTCTAAAAGTTCATTATATAATGATATTCTAGAATTATGTCTTAATGATTTTAAAATTGTAGCGGTTTCTTTATCATTGAAGATATATCTATATATATCTTCAACAACACGAATACCTTCTCTTAGACGATTTAAATTTGCATCTAAAAGACGCAAATTATCTTTAGTCATCTTTACTATTAAATGCAGCGAAGATTTGTAGTAAAGAGATAAATAGATTTAAAAAATCTAAATATAATGCTATTGCAGCTTCTATAGGTGTTGAAAATCCACCTTTGATGATTTGTTGTGTATCGTATAAAATAAATGCACTAAATACTAAAGCACCTACCATTGCAATACCTAATTGTAATAATGGTGAACCAATAAATATATTACTAATTGAACCAACGATTAAAATAATTACAGCAATAAATAGCATTTTTCCCATGCTTGAGTAATCTTTTTTTGTTGTAAGTGCAAACATTGAGATACCACCAAAAGCAACTGAAGTCATTAAAAATGCCTGAGCTACAATTGAAGCTCCACTTGGCATATTAAATACACTACTTAATAATGGCGTAATAGTTAAACCACTTACAAATGTAAATGCAAATAAAACAATTAAATTTATACCTTGTTTCTCTTTTACAGCGTATAAACCAAATAATAATGCAAACTCTAAAATCACTAATCCCCAGTACCAGCTAGATATAGCACTTACCATACCTAAACCAATATAAGCACCAGCAGTTGCTGCTAGCAATGAACTAGCAAATAGTTGATAAGTAGTTCTCAAAAAAGCCATCACATCAGCTGGTGCTGATTGTTGTTCTCTTGATGAAGTATAAGCTTCTTCTTTGTTTGAGTAACTTGAATCATTATTATTAGACAAATAGTCTCTGTTGTACATAAACGTTCCTTTTTATATTTTGTACTAGGATTCTATAGTTATTTTCTTAAATCTATCTTTAAGGAAAAGAATTAACTTTCCCATTTTTATTTATAGTAAATATAAACTTATTTAAGCTATAATCTATGTAATTTTAAAGATGTAAAATAATTAAAGACCGTTAATAATTTAGGAGATATAGAAAATGTTAGATGTTGTAGAAATTCAAAAGATACTTCCACATAGATACCCATTTTTACTAGTAGATAAAGTAACTGAAATGAATGAAGGTGAAGATATTATAGCTTATAAAAATGTTTCAATTAGTGAACCAGTATTTGAAGGACATTTTCCTGGACACCCAATTTATCCAGGTGTTATGATTTTAGAGGGTATGGCACAAGCAGGTGGTATACTCGCTTTAAAAAGTGCAGGACTTAGTGACGAAGAGTTACAAAATAAAGTAATCTATTTTATGAGTATTGATAAAGCAAAATTTAGAAGTCCTGTAAAACCAGGTGATAAACTAGAATATAAAATTAAAGTTATAAAATTAAGAAAAAATTTAATTGTACTTGATGGTAAAGCTTATGTAGATGACACTTTAGTAAGTGAAGCTGAACTAAAAGCAATGGTTGTTGATAAATAATGGCAAATATCCATAAAACTGCAATTATTGAAGATGGTGCAGTTCTTTCTGATAATGTAACAATTGGTGCTTTTACAATTATTGGTTCAAAAGTTTCAATTGGCGAAGGAACCGTAGTTGGAAGCCATTGTGTTATTGAAGGGAAGACAACCATTGGAAAAAACAACACTATCTTCTCCCATGCAGCCCTTGGAACTATCCCTCAAGATCTTAAGTTTAATGGTGAAGATGTAGAGTTAATCATTGGTGATAATAATAAAATTAGAGAATTTACTCTTTTTAACCCTGGAACAAAAGGGGGCGGAGCTATTACTAAAATTGGTAATGGGAACCTTTTTATGGGTTATACCCATGTTGCACATGATTGTATTATTGGAGATAACTGTATTTTTGCCAATGTTGCTACATTAGCAGGACACGTTGAAGTTGAAGATAATGTAGTTGTTGGTGGATTGTCTGCAATACATCAGTTTTGTAAATTAGGAACTCAATCTATGATTGGTGGTGGGTCTATTGTAGTACAAGATATTCCTCCTTTTTGTAACACTGAAGGTAATAGAGCAACAATAAGAGGTTTAAACCTTACAGGTCTTAGAAGAAGACTCGATAATAGATCTGATATAGATGAGATAAAAAAAGCATACAAACAACTTTTTGAATCAGGTACATCACTTTCTGATAGTGCAAATGAGCTAGTTAATAGTTCAGAAAATAAATATGTAAAACAGCTAGCTCAATTTGTACTTGATACAAAAAGAGGTATCCCTTTTACAAGGAAATAAAAATGAAAAAAGAAAAATTAATTTGCGATTTTTGTGGAGTTGATGATAGTAAAGAAAATCCTGTAATTGCAGGTGAAAATGCTACTATATGTCAAGTTTGTGCAAAATCAGCATACGACATAATAGAAAAACATAAAAGTGAACTTGCTGGGTACACTGAATCTTTAGAAAACGATTCAGTTGTTCTTGAACAAAAAATTTTAACACCAAAAGAGTTAAAAGCTATTTTAGATGAATACGTAATAGGTCAAGATAAAGCAAAGAAAGTTTTAAGTGTTGCTGTTTATAATCACTATAAAAGAATTTTTAAACAAGCTGAAAATGAAGACTTAACAGAACTGACTAAGTCAAATGTATTACTTATAGGACCTACAGGAAGTGGAAAAACACTTTTAGCACAAACTATTGCAAAATATTTAGATGTTCCATTAGCTATAGCAGATGCTACAAGCTTAACGGAAGCAGGTTATGTTGGAGATGATGTTGAAAATGTTGTAACAAGACTTATTCAAGCAGCAGATGGTGATATTAAAAAAGCAGAGCAAGGTATTATTTTTATTGATGAGATTGATAAAGTTGCTAGAATGTCTGAAAATAGAAGTATCACAAGAGATGTAAGTGGAGAAGGTGTACAACAAGCTTTACTTAAAATTGTTGAAGGAAGTTTAGTAAATGTTCCACCAAAAGGTGGAAGAAAACATCCTGGACAAGACTCTCTTCAACTTGATACTACAAATGTATTATTTATTTGTGGTGGTGCTTTTGATGGGATGAAAGATATTATTGGTAAAAGAGAAGGTGGAAATATCTTAGGTTTTAACCAAGAGAAAAAAACTAAAAACGAACAAAGCAATATAATGGAAAAGATTGAATCTGATGATTTAGTAAAGTATGGTTTAATCCCAGAATTAATTGGTAGATTGCACATGACTGCTATTTTAGAAGAGATTGATGAAGATGCGATGGTTCACATATTAAAAGAACCAAAAAACTCTTTAATTAAACAATATACAAAACTCTTTAAAATGGATGAAGTAACTTTGAAATTTGATGAGAAATCACTTGTAGCAATTGCGAAAGCTGCTATTGAAAGAAAAACAGGAGCAAGAGGTTTACGATCAATTATAGAAGATGTTATGTTAGATGTAATGTTTGAATTACCTGAGTATAAAGGTAAAACAGTTACTATAACAGAAGAAGTTGTAAAAAAAACAAAACTACCACAAGTAGCATAAAAAAAGGTATAAAATGATTTTTGATAAATTTATTGGTTGGTTCTCAAGCGATATGGCTATAGATCTTGGAACTGCAAATACTATTGTATCAGTTAAGGGTAAAGGTATTATTATAAACGAGCCATCTGTTGTTGCTGTACAGCATGATCGATACGGAAGAGATAGAATTCTTGCTGTTGGAAAAGAAGCAAAACAGATGATAGGGAAAACACCTGTGAATATTCAAGCTGTTCGACCTATGAAAGATGGTGTTATTGCAGATTTTGAGATGACAGAAAGAATGATAAGATATTTTATTGAAAAAGCACATGGTAGAAAATCATTTTTAAGACCAAGAATTATTATTTGTATCCCTCATGGCATTACCCAAGTTGAAAGAAAAGCAGTACGAGAATCTGCATTAAGTGCAGGTGCAAGAGAAGTTTATCTTGTAGAAGAACCAATGGCAGCAGCTATTGGTGCAGGGATTCCTGTAAGTAGTCCAAATGGATATGTTGTTGTTGATATTGGTGGTGGTACTACTGAGATTGGTGTAACATCATTAGGTGGACTAGTTTTATCTAAATCGATTAAAGTAGCTGGTGATAGATTTGATAAATCTATTGTAGATTATGTTAGACAAAACTTTAACCTCTATATAGGTGAAAGAACTGCAGAAAATATTAAACTTGATATTGGTACAGCAATTAAACAACCAAAAGATACAACAATACAAGTAAAAGGTAGAGATAGTTCTGGTTTACTTACAACGATTGAACTTACTAGTGAGGGTGTAAGAACTGCTTTACATGAACCTTTAAAAGAGATCTCTCTTGCAGTGAGACAAGTACTTGAGGAGATGCCACCTGATTTAGCTGGTGATGTTGTTGACAATGGGGTTGTTTTAACTGGTGGGGGAGCACTAATTCGTGGATTAGACCAATATCTTACAAATGATATTAAACTTCCAGTAAGAGTTGCAGAAGATCCATTACTTGCTGTTGCTTATGGTACAAGCAAAACTTTAGATGAAGAGTCACTATTAAGATTAATATCGAATGAATAAAAAGTTAATACTTTTTTTAATAATACTAACTATTGGTATTTTCTACTTATTTAATATAGAAAGAGTTATTCAAAATAAACTTTCTGTATTAAACAAATCTATACAATCAACATACATTAATATATTTATATCTATAAGTAATTCTTTAGACAAATATATTAATCAATTAGACTATATCAATCAACTCAGAACTTCAAACGAAGAAAATTTAAAATATAAAATATTATATAATACAACAGTAAATGAATTAAACGAACTTAATAAAAATATCAATATAATCGAACCTCTAAACTTTAATTTAGAAAAAGTAAAAGTTTTATCTTATTATAAATTTAATGACTATTCAAGAGTTATCATTGATAAAGAGGACTTAAACAGTACTAAACTTTATTCACTTATAACATTTGATGGTTTTAGTGCAGGTATTGTACTTAATAAAGACCATTCTTCAATAGCATATTTAAATGAAAATACCAAATGTAACTACACAGTATTTATAGGTGAGAATAATGTTCCAGGTATTACAAGTGGGGTAGATGATGATGGTCAACTTATAGTAAAATATGTTCCTATTTGGCAAAATATCTCATTAGGGGATGAAGTAATCACAAGTAGTATGGACAATATTTTTCCTTTTGGTGTAAAAGTAGGAAAAGTAACTAAAATAGATATACAAGATAATATACAAGAAGTTTTAGTTACCCCTTATGCTAAAAATTTTGGAAATAGGGATTATTATTTATATGGAAACAAAATGGAAAATACGCAAGACATAACTCAAGCTGCTAAAAAGTCTGTTCAAAAAATACAAAAAAACTAATATCTATATGGGCTTTTATAAAAGCTCATTTTCTATTACATAATAACACTGTCCTAATGAAATACCTCCATCATTTATAGAAGTTGTATTTTGAAAATAGAATTGTACATTTAACCTTCGTAACTTTTTCATTACTAAACAAAGAAGTGTTTTATTTTGGAAAACTCCTCCTGAAATAATTACCTCTTTTTCTTCATATAGTGATATAGTAATAATAATATCAACTAATGTGTTGATAAAAACAGATACTAAATCATTTATAAAAAAATCATAGCGAATTATAATAACTCCATCTACTATCTCATATACAAAAATATCTTCAACATCAAGATTATAATCATTTTCACAATATAGTCCAGCCTCACCTTCATAACTTTGTAGGTGTAGTAAATCAGCAAAACTTGCCATCGCATCAAACAATCTTCCCACAGAACTTGTTTGAGGTGCATTAAGATTTTTAGAGTAACTATTGTAAAGCATTTTTATCTCTATATCACTAAATGCTTTTACTGTACTACACTCTAACTGCAACACCTCCTCTAAACTATAATAATCAAATAACATTGATAATGCAATACGTCTAGGTTCTTTTATAGCTATTTGGCCACCTAAAAGTTTTATGGGATTAAAATGATACTTTCTTTTATCATTTACAAAAACTTCTCCGCCCCACAGTGTCCCATCATCTCCATATCCAGTTCCATCAAAACTAAAACCTACATACTCTTTACTATCTAATAGATACTCCGCTTTAGTAGCATAAATATGTGCTAGATGATGTTGCACTTCTATTAGTTTGATATTTTGTTTTTTTGCCCATTTTGTTGTTTCATAATTTGGATGTTTATCACATACTATAAGATCAGGAACAAAGTCATAAAAGTTTTGAAAAGTTTCTACTGTTCTTTTAAAATACTCAAAGGAGATGACAGAGTCCAAGTCGCCAATATAAGGACTCACTATTATCGTATCATCAAAAGCTAAAGCAATTGAATTTTTAGCATTTGCACCTACACAGAGTATTCTTTTATCTATTTTATTTTTTAACTTAATAACAGTTGGAGTATAACCTCGCCCTGCTCTTAAAAGTTGAACATTATTATTTATAACTTGCAATACACTATCATCTACAGCATTAATAATATCCCTATCAAAATCTAAGATATACTCTATAAATGGCAATTTATTTAAAATATCCTTTTTAGTTGTTATGATAGGTTCTCCACTCAAGTTTGCACTTGTTGCAACTATTGGGTGTATTAAATGCTCAAATAATAAAACATGAAGAGCTGTGTATGGCAAAAAACATCCTACTCTATTGATATTAGGAGCAATATACTTACTAATATATTGTAGATTTAGCTCATCTTTTTCAGATACAACTATTGGTGCCTCTTTTGAATTAAGTAGTTCTAGTTCTTTCTCACTTATTTTTACTATTTTTTGTACTTGATCTATATCTTTGCACATTATTGCAAAAGGTTTTGTAGGTCTATTTTTATATTTACGTAATTTTGTTATAACAGTATTATTTGATGCATCACATACTATATGAAATCCACCAATCCCTTTTATAGCAACTATTTTTCCATCTTTAATAAGCTGCGCAGTTTGAGTGTATATCTCATCCTCTTTATTGGTGATTAATTTTTTATTTGAACTCAAACTAATTTTAGGACCACAATTATTACATGATATAGGTTGTGCATGATATCTTCTATCTAGAGGATTGTCATAACCTTTTTTACAACTCTCGCACATCTTAAATTCACTCATAGATGTGTTGATTCTATCATATGGAACTGTTTTTATAATACTATATCTAGGACCACAGTTTGTACAATTAGTTGCAAAATAATTATGAAATTTGCCATCTTTTTTGATATCTTTCAAACACTCATCACAAATTTTGATATCAGGAGATACTAAAGTAGTTTTATCATTTTGATTTTGTGTTTGCATAATCTCAAAACTTTTTGTACCAAGAGATTCGATTTCTGTTTTTATAAGTGAATCAATTTTAGCTAATGGTGGCAATTGTGAGTAAAGAGTATCTTCAAATTTTTGAAGAATCTCTTTATTGCCTTCAAGTTCAATTGTTACCCCAGTTGAATCATTAAATACAAAACCTTTTAATCCAAGGTTTTTAGAGAGTTTATATATAAAAGGACGAAAACCAACACCTTGAACGATGCCGGTTATTTTATAAAGATATCGTATCATGTAAGCTCGATTTTAAATTTAGCATATACTACTAAATTTATCGTTAGTTATCTATTTAACTTAGTCATCAAATGCAATATCTTTAGAGAAAAATGGATTTGACAATTGAAATTTACTTAAAATTCTACTATAGATGATGCTATTTTCAAACATATCACCCATCATAATGCAATTTTCTATTTTAAATTTTGTTTTGAGCTGATTAAGAGTCGTAATTGCCATATCTCCATACGCTTCAAAAATAGAATACGCTAAATAATGAGTATCCACACCAGCTAGTTTAAAACTAATCACTGAACCAATTAATGAACTATAATCAAATCCATCATCAGTAAAATTCATATCTATTTTTAAGCCACCATTCCCATGAAACTCAAAAGATTTATCACTCAAACTTTCAAAACTTTTCTCTTCTAACTCTAAAATTACACATAAAGTTCCATAGATATCATAAGCATTAGTTTCTAAATCATTGAAGATTTTAGGAAATTTATTTTTGAAATTTTCCAACAATTTTACTCTTGTAGTATCATTGGACATTTTAGCTAAAACATCTTGTAAATTAAAAGTATCAAAATTTATCACTTTTTTACTTGCTACTTCGTTAAGCACTAAAAATGAAATCCCATTTTTAACACTTAAATTTGCTGCAATTGCATTTTTTGGGTTTGTTGTTTCTTTTACTATATTCAAAAATCTATTTACGACACTATCATCATC
>Ga0193960_1000596_pt1 | contig 14847 bp, 14 predicted proteins | sample FB_3_MG_FD_140338 | JGI IMG/M metagenome (GOLD analysis project Ga0193960, IMG submission 140338) | Microbial mat bacterial communities from the Broadkill River, Lewes, Delaware, United States - FB_3_MG | ecosystem: Environmental > Aquatic > Freshwater > River > Microbial mats | place: USA... | reverse complement strand
GCTTGGTTATGGGCTGACAGTATTATCGACGCATGGCAAGGTACAAATGAAGCGCCTAAACCTTATGCGGCAGGTTCTTGGGGACCAGTTTCATCAATTTCATTAATCGCGCGTGATGATCGCCAGTGGGTAGAATAATGTACCAATTTAAAGAACATAGTACTCGAAATGAATTAGATAATAGGCTTGCAATTAAGATTGTAAATATATTAGAGCAAGCGATTAAAGATAAAGGAAGCGCTAGTTTAGCAGTGTCTGGTGGCTCTACTCCTAAAGGTCTCTTTAAACAGTTATCCTCAATGGATTTAGCATGGAATAAAGTTACTATCACATTAGCTGATGAGCGATGGGTGAGCCTAGATAGTGATGCAAGTAATACTCGTTTAGTACATGAAAATTTATTACAAGATAAAGCCGCAGCAGCAAAATTCTTCCATTTGAAACAGGGAGACAAGCTTACGGGTGAAACATTAGCCGATTTAAATTTAGCTGCCAAGAATACTATTTTACCGCTAGATATATTGATCCTCGGCATGGGAGAAGATGGACATACGGCTTCATTATTTCCTTGTAGTGAGCAAATTAAAGAAGGTTTAGATCCAGAAAATGAAAACTCACTATTAAGCGTTGAACCTACAACAGCACCACATCAACGTATTAGTTTTAGTTTTGCCAGCCTTGCATTAAGCAAAAATATCATTTTGCACTTATGCGGAGAGTCGAAAAAACAAGTAGTTGAAAAAGCTATTGATGGTAAAGATAGCTTTGAAATGCCAATAAGGGCGTTTCTGCATCACCCAAGCCTGAATACCCAAATATACTGGGCGCCTTAAATTTATAGACAAAATGTGACAAATATTTTGGTTAGTTAGTCAAAGCAATTGAGAATAGCAATGAAAAAGCAAATAGTAGAAATAACTCAACGAATTATTAAACGTAGTGAGCAGACTCGCGAAGCATACTTAAAGAAAATAGATTCAGCCAAGTCAAATACCGTTCATCGCGCTAGCTTATCATGCGGTAACTTAGCTCACGGATTTGCTGCCTGTGGTAAAGAAGAGAAGCAAGCAATTAAAGGCTTAAACCATTCAGATATTGCTATTATTTCTGCTTATAACGATATGTTAAGTGCGCATCAACCCTATCAAACATATCCTCAAGTTATTAAAGAAGCAGTAAAAGATACAGGCGGTATAGCACAATTTGCTGGTGGTGTTCCTGCTATGTGTGACGGTGTAACGCAAGGGCAACCAGGAATGGATCTTAGTTTAATGAGCCGAGATGTTATTGCAATGTCTACTGCCGTAGGGCTATCACATAATATGTTTGATGGTGCAGTCATGCTTGGTATTTGTGACAAAATAGTCCCAGGATTACTTATTGCAAGTATGACATTTGGTCACTTACCAACAGTATTTATTCCTGCAGGCCCAATGCCTTCTGGTATACCTAATAAAGAAAAGGCTAGAGTTAGACAACAGTTTGCAAAAGGTGAGGTTGATGAAGCTGCGTTACTTGATGCAGAGTCTGCTTCATATCATGCACCGGGTACATGTACTTTCTTCGGTACAGCCAACTCAAACCAACTCGTTGTCGAAGTTATGGGCTTACATTTACCAGGCGCTTCATTTGTCGCACCTAATACCCCACTTCGTGAAGCCTTGACCAAAGCTGCTTCAAAACAAGTCACCCGATTAACACAACAATCAGGTAATTTTATGCCAGTAGGCAAAATGATAGATGAGCGCTCTATTGTTAACGCTATTGTTGCTTTACTTGCAACAGGTGGCTCGACTAATTTAACAATGCATATTATCGCTTTCGCTAAAGCCGCCGGAATTATTATTGACTTCCAAGATTTTAATGATCTTTCAAAGCAAGTGCCGTTATTAACACGTATTTATCCAAATGGGCATGCAGATATCAACCATTTCCAACAAGCAGGTGGTATGGCATTACTGTTTAAAGAGCTACTGAATAATGGCTTATTGCATGAAGATGTTGAAACTATTTGTGGTCGTGGTTTAACGCGTTACACCCAGCAACCAGTTTTAGAAAATGGCCAACTTGTTTGGGTTGATGGTGTTGATGAATCTGGTGATCCAGAAGTTATTACTACCATCGATAAGCCTTTCAAAGAAGATGGTGGCTTGCGAGTTCTAAAAGGGAATTTAGGCGTATCTGTTCTTAAAACATCTTCACTGCGAGATGGGAGTTTTGTGATAAATGCACCTGCAGTTGTATTTGAAGATCAAAATGAACTTCAAACGGCATTTGATGCAGGGGAGTTAGAGAAAGACTTTGTTGCTGTTGTGAGGTTTCAAGGACCTAAAGCACGAGGCATGCCTGAATTGCACAAATTAACTCCATTACTTGGAGTACTGCAAGATAAAGGCTTTAAGGTTGCATTAGTAACCGACGGTAGAATGTCTGGTGCGTCAGGTAAAGTTCCTGCAGCGATTCACTTATGTCCAGAAGCAGTTGACGGTGGACTAATTAGCAAGATCAAAGATGGCGATATGATAATGCTAGATGGCGAAACAGGTGAATTAACATTGCAAGTTGAAGAACAAGAACTAAATTCACGTGTTGCCTCTGTATTTGATGTAAATGGTCACCATGAGGGGATGGGTAGAGAGTTATTTGGTTTTATGCGCCGTAACTTAAGCTCTGCCGAAACTGGAGCTTGTTCATTGTTTGATGAATAAAGACGGACTACTTAGTAAAAGTTAAAAATTGAATAAAGATTTAGACGTAATATCGTCAAATATAGAGGATTTATGACAGTATCAAAAAATTGGCAGATTATGCCAAAGGATCTTTTTGCAATGGGACCAATTGTACCCGTTTTGGTCATTGAGAAAGTTGAAGATGCATTACCTATTGCTGAAGCATTACTTAAAGCTAATATTAACGTGCTAGAGGTAACTTTACGTACTTCTGCTGCGCTTGATGTGATTAGTGCTATAGCTAAAGAGTTACCTGAGGCAATAATTGGCTCAGGTACCGTAACAAATAGAGCTCAGTTACAACAATCGTATGATGCTGGGGCAAAGTTTGCTATTAGCCCAGGCTTAACAAAAGACTTGTTACAAGCAGGAAACGAAGGTGAAATTGCTTTGATTCCAGGTATATCTTCTATCTCAGAGCTAATGGATGGTGCAGATTATGGATATGATCACCTGAAATTTTTCCCTGCGGAGGCTTCAGGTGGTGTAAAAGCAATTAAATCAATCGGTGGACCTTTTCCTGATATTAAATTTTGTCCCACGGGTGGAATTAATTTAAATAATGTTAGAGATTATTTAGCACTATCAAATGTTAAGTGCTGTGGTGGCTCTTGGTTAGTCACTAATGAAGCGGTACAGAATAAAAACTGGCATGAGATTACTAAATTAGCAAATGAAGCGTTAGAATACGTTAAGTAAGTATTTCACTTCTCATTATTATTTAGCATAAAAAAACCACCTATAAGGTGGTTTTTTTATGCTTTTTGTTATCAGCGGCACTTATTGGTTATTTTGTGCAAGCTTTAATCGTTCAGCCATTGATAACGGTTTATCATTATCTTTTGCAGGCTTTTTACTTGGCTCAGGAGCAACTGCTTTTGAGTCTGCTTTAACTTTTTTATCACCCTTGAACACTGATTTCATCATGTTCTTCATACCTTCAAAGCTTTCACTTGCCATTTTGTTGGCTAACTGAACATCAGGTGGTAATTGCTGCTCTTCTGCTTGCTTTGCTTTAGACTCAGTTTTCTCAACTGGAGCTTCAACTTCTTTTAATTCGACACGTTTGTGTGGTTTAGCCAATTTTGATTCAGCAATTTGCGCTTTGCTTGGCGCATTTTTGTCTATGTTACTTACTTTTAAATCCTCATCGATTTGGCGTGGAGGAGGAGGGGTACCATTAAAAGTAGGCATATATACATCATTTGAATTAACACGCTGATCAAAGTTTTTAATTGCATCATCAATTTCATCTTCAGCAATATCTACAGCATTTTTAACTTGAGATAATTTTTTCGTTAAACTTGAATGTTTTTTCTCAATATTACCTATTGCTGATTTAACGTCATCATTTAAATTCGCAGTAAGTTTTTTGTAATTCTCAATTTGTTTCTCAAAGCTATTAAACGTTGACTCAGTATGTTTGATACTGTCTTCAATCGACGTTAATTTACCTTGTAATCTTTTCTTCTTAGCTAAAAATTTATCAGTTAATTCTTTAGGTACAAGCAAAGCTTGTTCTGATGGAGGAACTATGTCAGCAAATTCGCCAATACAGCTAACAGGCTTCCACTGATTTAAAGACGGGTTCCAACCGTAAACATTTGGGTTTTTCGCGAGCTCTTCACGTGCCTCTTCTAGTGTTAAAGGGCCACTCACTTTACCATTGTCTGAAAAAAACCACTTTTCCATAACTTATACTCTTTATTTAATCGCCAATTGACTTTGTTATTATTATTATAGCTTATAGTGCTTCTTTATACATCGTAATCAGTCTTGATCACATTAGCTAAATTCTTTTGTAATGATGCATATTGAGCTTCGATTGTTTGCACGACAACTTTAACTTCTTCAGTTAAGTTGTGGGTAATCTGGCTATAATTATCAATTTCTGCATCTATTTCATATAGTGAATCTGACGTTGTTGAGATAGTTTTATCAATCCTATCAAGGGTAGATATTAAATCTTTCTCTTCGTCAATCAAACCTTCAATGAGGTCTTTAGGGATATCTACTGGCGGAGCTGGTGGCTTGATATTTAAATCAAACTCATTGATACAGCTCACAGGAACCCAGTGGGTATAAGAGGGGTGCCAAGCATATAAATCAGGATTTTTTGCTATTAATTCATTTGACTCTTTTAATCCTAAAGGGCCGCTTACTTTACCATTGTCAGAAAAAAACCATTTCTTCATAATTTTAACTACTCTTTTTGATTTTACACTCACTACCATTTTTATGTGTTAAACACATCATAAATGGGAGAATTATCGCATATCCTTTACCTTAATATTAAATGTAACGTGACGGGTTGATATCCGTCAAGAAGTTTATTGATTTCAATAACTCTTTAGAAAAATATTTAGCCTCAAAGTTTAGACTTTACCATTAAAGTATAGTTCAAAAAAAAGCCACTAATTGGTTTAATTAGTGGCTTTTTTGTTATTTACTATTTGGTTATATTAGCAAGTTTTTTTCGCTAGTGATGAACTGTGATTACTAGCATCTTCAACTACGGCAAATTTACCCGATGTAAGGTGGTCTATTCGCTCACTATTTTCCATAAAGTCACTAGGAATATCATTTATGGTAGTAATAGTCTCTGTTCTAGTCATTGGAGCAGAGGCGTGTCCAGATAGACGATTTGCCTTTTTAACTTGGCGAGCAAGTTTCTTGTCTTTAATAGGTGTTTTCTTTACCTGCTTTTTACTGGCTTTCTTTTCTGGTTTAGCGGATTGTTCAGTATTTGAGTCACTACTAGTATCAACCTTTGAAGGTTCAGAAACTGTGGTTTCTTTTTCTTCCACATCAGAAGCTTTATCAGTAACTTCAGATTGCACTGTGTTGGTTTCTAACTTTCCTTTTTCAGCAACTACTTCAATATTTGGCTCAAGTGTAGCATTATCTGCCTGTGTTTCTTGAGATTCATTAGATTGTGTTTGGCTATTAACATCTTCTGCGACTATGCTAGTTTCTACAGCATCTTTACTAGAGGCTGAGGTAGATTCTGTATCTTGAGCAATTTCGGTGCTAGTTTCCATTGTCGTTGAAGAAACATTTTCGTTACTTTGCTCTTTGCTTAGTTGCTGTTCGTCACCAAACGGTAAATCTTGTTGAACTTCAGCACTTATAGCATCTGTTTTTTCAGAACCAGCTTGTTTATCAATTGTAGCTGTCATTTTGCTTTCAGCTGAGTTGTTTTTGATAACCTCTGTACCTGTATTGGTAACTTGTACTTCACTATTTTTTTGCTGTTCTTCTACATCAGGATAACGAGCAACTACAGCTTCATCTTTTAACGGAGCTGCTTGTTTTTCATTATTGTCATTTGAACTTCTTCTTCTACGTTGACCATTTGAGCGTAAATGTCTTGGTGAGCGCCTATTACGTTGACGATCTTCAGACTTGTTCTCAGATGTTTGTTCTACAGTTGAAGTAGTCTCAATGCTTTCGGTTTTAATGGTTTCATCTACAGATGTCTTAGTATTTTGTTCAACACGAACCTTTTTACGATTGTTTCTGCGTTGACGACGTTCTGCAACCTTCTCCTCTTTTACAACCTGATTTTTTTCTTGTTCAGGTTTACGAGCTTGGCGCTTCGGTTTATTAGTATTTTTCTTCTGACTATTACGCTCAGGTCCATTGCCTTTTTCTTGAGTTGCTGATTTTTCGTCTTTTGAAGTACGATCATCATTACGGTTTCTATTACCGCGATTATTCCTACGTTGACCCTGCTTTCTATTTTGTTGATTTTTATTGCGGTTACTTTTCTGTTTAGTTTGTGGCTTTTCTTCTTCAACAACTTCTTCAGCAACAAATAGTGACTTTAACCAACCAAAGAAACCTTTAGGCTTAGTTTGATTTTGCGGCTTTGAAACTTTGTTTGGTGATGTTTCTTGAGATGCACTACGTTTAGGAGCTGACATTCCTTGAATAACTGGCTCATCTCTTTTCGCTGCTTCTTTATCGAACTTAGGCATTTTAGCTTCTTCAAGCTCTGCCTGTTTAACAGGTAACTCATAACTTGCTTCGGTAATAGATTCATCTTTTTTCACGCGAACTACTTCATACTGAGGAGTAGACATATGTGGGTTAGGGATGATCAACACTTTTACATTATGATGTTTTTCAACATGCATTACAGAGCGGCGTTTTTCGTTCAACAAGTAGGTCGCAACGGGTACCGGTACTTGTGCTTGTACATGTTGAGTATTCTCTTTAATCGCTTCTTCTTCCATTAAACGAAGAATAGATAACGCTAAAGATTCAACACCTCTTACTTGACCTGTACCATTACATCTAGGACAAACACCTTGGCTGGTTTCACCAATAGATGGGCGAAGGCGTTGACGTGACATTTCAAGCAAACCAAAACGAGAAATGCGACCTAACTGAATGCGAGCTCTATCTTGGTGAACAGAGTCTCTCATCCTGTTTTCAACTTCACGTTGATGTCTAACAGGGGTCATATCGATGAAATCAATTACGACCAACCCACCAAGATCTCGTAATCTTAGTTGGCGTGCAATTTCTTCAGCTGCTTCTAAGTTAGTATTGAATGCTGTTTCTTCAATATCTCCGCCTTTTGTTGCTCTAGCGGAGTTTATATCAATCGAAGTCATTGCTTCTGTCGGATCTATGACAATAGAACCACCAGAAGGAAGTCTTACTTCGCGTTGAAAAGCTGTTTCAATTTGTGTTTCTATTTGATAGTGCGTAAATAAAGGTACATCACTATTATATAATTTTATTTTACTCAAAAAGTCCGGACGAACTATTTCAATGTGCTTCTTAACACTTTCGTAAGTCTTTGGTCTATCAATAAGAACTTCACCAATATCACGACGTAAATAGTCACGAATAGCGCGTAAGATTAAATTGGTTTCTTGGTGAATTAAAAATGGAGCAGGGCGATTGGCAGCGGCATCACTAATAGCCTGCCAATGATGTAGTAATACGCTTAAATCCCACTCTAACTCATCATAATCTTTACCAACACCAGCAGTACGAACAATTAACCCCATACCTTTAGGTAGATCTAATTTACTTAAAGAGGCTTTAAGTTCTGTTCTTTCATCACCTTCAATACGGCGTGAAATACCACCGGCTCTAGGGTTATTAGGCATCAATACTAAATAACTACCAGCTAAGCTAATAAAGGTTGTTAAAGCTGCACCTTTTTGACCACGTTCTTCTTTATCAATTTGAACAATGACCTCTTGGCCTTCTTGCAGTACTTCTTTGATATTAGGACGGCCTTGGAAGGTGTAGCCTTTAGGGAAGTATTCACGAGCGATTTCTTTCATTGGCAAAAAGCCATGTCGCTCAGCACCATAATCAACAAAGGCTGCTTCTAAAGAAGGCTCTATACGTGTGATCTTGGCTTTATAGATATTGGATTTTTTTTGTTCGTGACCTGGGCTTTCGATATCTAAATCATAAAGCTTTTGGCCGTCTACAAGTGCTACGCGCAATTCTTCTGATTGGGTAGCGTTTATTAACATACGTTTCATAGTTTCTGAGACTCATTTTTTAGTCACAGCGCACTATTGCTATGTACATAAAGCAATCTACTTCTATGGTAACAGCAATTTGTCAGCCTCACGGATGTCATAGTTAACGTGTCATTTTACCACGTTAAGCTGTTATAAATTCTGATTGTTAATTGTATTTTGTAAACTCTTTAAAAAGAATTTACAGTAAATTTGTTTCTTTATGTGCTTGCAATAATTTGCTGAGCAAACTTATTGGAAAGTATTTAAACAAGTGAGTTACGTTTGTTATTCAATACGTTAATAATCTCATTTGTTAATGGAAAAATGTTTTTTCGCAATAAGTGTATTTAATTAAATTTGCTTTATGGTGCTGGACAAATCAAAATTTTTATTGATTTACTGTTTATGCTTAATTGCTCTTATTACAGGTTTAGATTACTTAAACTAAGTTACCTGGAACAATTAATACAAGTGGCTGTACAGTTAGTTATGTCATTAAACATATGTTTCATAATGCATAACTAAGTAGCCGCAGCTTGCCTCTTACGTCTCTCTTTAAAGCTATCTGTGTTACTGATTAATTTTCTGTGCTGTTTTCATCTTAAAGCTAGACATATGTGCCATTAATAGCCAGTTAAGATAAAATTTTAACCATAACCCTCTTATTATCACACTATATGTCCAGATAAGCCAATAAAAATGGTCAAAATTTAGATAAATATAAAAATAAAGTCTGTATATAAAGAAATTAAAGCAAGGTAAAGTGTGATAAACTTGACTATATCGGGTAAGGGCAACGCAATAATAAGTTTATGACCTCAAAAGAAATGAACCATAAATTGAAAAACACTGAAGTTAAGGCAACTTCAAATCAACAAGAAGAAAAGCCGAAAGTACGCTTTTTTGATATAGACCATGATGATGCGGGACAACGCATTGATAACTTTCTTTTAAGAACCTTAAAGGGGGTTCCTAAAAGTCATTTATATAGATTGATGAGAAAAGGTGAAATCAGAGTAAATAAAAAACGCATAAAACCCGTTTATAAATTGTTATCTGGAGATGTTGTGCGTGTTGCTCCAATACGTATTTCTGAGAAAACTGATGAGGTATCAACTAGTTTAAACATTGTTGCAAGCTTAGAACAGCAAATATTATTTGAAGATGATAGATTGATAGTTATTAATAAACCATCGGGTATGGCTGTTCATGGTGGTAGTGGCTTAAGTTTTGGCTTGATTGAAGCGTTACGTGCTCTTAGACCTCAAGCCAAAATGTTAGAACTTGTGCATCGACTTGATAGAGACACTTCAGGATGTCTTGTTGTTGCTAAAAGACGATCAGCGTTACGAAATTTACATGAACAATTGCGCAATAAAAAAGTACAAAAATTTTATCATGCTTTAGTTAAAGGTCATTGGCCGACAAAATTGACAAGAGTCACTGATGCATTAAAGAAAAATGATTTAAAGTCTGGTGAGCGTGTAGTCGTCGTTGATAATATCAATGGTAAAGCCTCTGAGACGAGATATAAAGTTTTGCAACGATATCAAGGAGCGACTTTGGTGAGAGCTTTTCCTGTAACAGGAAGAACTCATCAAATTCGTGTGCACTGTCAAGCTGCTGGCCACTCAATAGCAGGTGATGCTAAATATGGTCATGATGATTTTGATGCGCAACTTAAGCCAAAAGGTTTGAAGCGCTTATTTTTACATGCAGCTAGTATTGAATTTGTTCACCCTAAAACTGAGCAGAAAATTAAAATAGACGCTCCATTAGAAAATAGTTTAGAAAAGCTACTTGCTAATTTAACTAAAGTGGATAATTAACTTACTAAAGCAATTGCAAGTTTAGGTATGTTGCAATTGCTTTTTATTTTCTACTATATAATAGAAGCTATTGCTGGTTATTTAATACAAGGTAACCATGTTCTTTTAATAGGGCGATGAGTTTTATTAAGGGCATGCCAATAAGCGTATTGGGATCATCTCCAACAAGTTTTTTAAATAAACAGATACCTAAACCTTCACTTTTAAAGCTTCCCGCACAATTATAAGGCTCTTCTGCCAACAAGTATTTTGTAATCTCGTCTTGTGATAGCTCATTAAAGTGCACTTCAAATGGCTCTACAAGTGAGGTGACTTTATTTGTTTGACTATTTACTACGGCTAATCCAGTGTAAAAAGTGACGCACTTATTACTAAATTGTGTCAGTTGCTTTACAGCATTATCAAAATTGTGAGGTTTACCCAATATAATGTTGTCACAAACTGCAACTTGATCACTTCCGATAACAAGTGCATTTTTATATGATGGTGTAACGGCTTTGGCTTTTTCAATGGCTAATCGCTCTACTAAAGCTTGTGGGCTTTCATTATCAAGAGGCGATTCATCAATGTTTGGTTTAGCACATTCAAAAGCGATGTTAAGCTTTTCTAAAATTGTTTTTCTAAATGGAGAAGTAGAGCCTAGTACGACGGTTTGCATATGAATCCTGATTTGTTGATTGATTAACTATTTTGATGAAGAACTAAACAAAATAGTTAGATTTAATGCTAATATGTGGGTATTCTTGTTTTTTTAAACAAATTTAGCAAATTTTCTTTTGACACTGGCCTGTATGGGCTATATCATGCGCGCCTTATGCAGAATCTTAAGCTTCCGATTACAATTAGTCCATTACGAAGTGCACAGCGAAGGCTTGTGTGCGAAGGTGTCTTTAAGTTGTCGGAAATGACTAGGCTACTGGCTGCGTGCGAAAGTACAAGCGAGTATGCTCAAGTTAGTGTTAAGTTTGATGTGGATGAACGTGGTCTAACTGTTATCAGTGGCAACGCATCGGCATTAGTTGCATTAACTTGTCAGCGGTGTAATGAGCCCTATGAACAGTTATTAGAAGTTGAATTTACTTTTAGTCCTGCGAAGAATGCTGAAGCTGCTGAAAAAATTCCGTCATATTATGACGTAATAGAATTAGATGAAAATGGTGAAGTGAACTTGCGTGAATTGGTGGAAGAAGAATTAATTCTAACTATTCCATTAATTCCAAGGCATGAACTTGAAGATTGCTCTGCTGATGCAGACAGTGTTTGGGGAGAGTTGCCTGAAGAGCTTGAGAAACCGAATCCATTTGACGTTTTAAAACAACTTAAATAATTAATTATTATTTAAGTCTTAACTTATAATCGTTTTAGGAGTAACTCATGGCAGTTCAAAAAAGCAAAAAGTCTCGTTCAAGACGTGGCATGCGCCGTTCACATGATGCATTAACAGCAGAAAACTTATCAGTAGATCCAGTTTCTGGTGAAACTCATCGTCGTCACCACGTAACAGCTGATGGCTTTTACAAAGGTGTTAAAGTAATCGCTAAATAAGCGATCAACTTTAAACGATAAGTTTGAGCTTGAACAGTTCAAATAATCTAACCATTGCGTTAGATGTTATGGGGGGCGATAAAGGCCCCCTTATAACAATTCCCGCTGCAATACTGGCTATTAATAAACAGCCAAATCTTCACCTTATTCTTTGTGGTGACTCTTCAGTCATTCAACAAGCTTTATCTGAACAGGGCATATCTGCTGCATCTATTGAAAATCATGCTCAGCTATCCATTTATCACACTAGTCAGGTGGTCACTATGGATGAAAAGCCTGCGTATGCCATGAGAGCAAAGAAAGATTCTTCCATGCGCAAAGCATTAGATCTAGTGCATGAAGGTAAAGCTCAAGCCTGTGTTAGTGCTGGTAATACTGGTGCATTATTCTCTATGGCGCATTTTGTCTTAAAAACTTTACCGGGTGTAGAAAGACCTGCTCTAATTTCTTCTCTGCCAAGTCGCGATAATGATAAACATGTTTTTATGTTGGATCTTGGTGCCAATGTATTTTGTGAGTCACATGTTTTATATCAGTTTGGTGTAATGGGCTCTGTACTTGCAGAACAGGTAGACAATATAGAGAAACCCCGTATCGCGTTACTTAATATGGGGGAAGAAGCGATAAAAGGTAGTGATCATATTAAGCTAGCAGCATTAGAGTTGTCTGAAAACAAAGCCATTAATTATATTGGTTTTATTGAAGGTAGTGATATTTTTTCTAATAAAGCTGATGTCATTGTTTGTGATGGCTTTGTTGGTAATGTGGCCCTTAAGACCTGTGAAGGTGTCGCTCGCCTTGTATATCATAAATCAAAAGCTATATTCACCCAGAATGTTATTGCGCGAATTCTAAGCTTTTTATTAAAGCCAAGCTTTAAAAAACTATTCAAAACCATGAACCCCGACCAGTATAATGGCGCAAGTTTGATAGGATTGCGCGGTATTGTGGTAAAAAGTCATGGAAATGCAAATTCAACCGCCTTTTATGCAGCAATATTAGAGGCAAAAAAAGAAGTTGAAAGACAAGTGCCAGAAAAAATTAAGGTGATGCTCGAGCAAGGGTTAACACATCAGTAATATTAATGTGTTAACAACCGAGAAATTAATCCGTTTACATATTAAAAGAGAATAATAATCATGCAAGACAAATTAGCTTTTGTTTTCCCCGGACAAGGCTCTCAAGCCGTTGCTATGTTATCAGACTTCAGTGATAACAATATTGTACAAGAAACCTTTAAAGAAGCTTCCCAAGCATTAGGCTATGACTTATGGCAATTAATCAGTGAAGGGCCAGATGAAGAATTAAATAAAACTAACATTACACAACCTGCATTATTAACTTCAAGTGTTGCTTTGTGGCGTTTATGGTTAAGTGAGTCAGAGGTTAAACCTGATGTTTTAGCCGGTCATAGCTTAGGTGAATACTCTGCTTTAGTATGTGCAGGAGTTATATCGTTAACAGATGGCGTTAAATTAGTTGAAAAACGTGGTGAGTTAATGCAGGCATGTGTGCCAGCTGGTGTTGGTGCAATGGCTGCAGTAATAGGCTTAGAAGATCAAGTTATCATTGATGCGTGCGAAAAAGCACAAGAAAGCGAAGTTGTATCTGCAGTTAACTTTAACTCGCCAGGGCAAGTTGTTATTGCAGGCCATAAAGAGGCTGTTGCGAGAGCAGGAGAGCTGTGTAAAGAAGCAGGTGCAAAGAGAGTGTTACCGCTGCCCGTTAGTGTACCTTCTCATTGTGCCTTAATGAGTGAAGCCGCAAAACAACTTGAAATTGAATTAGATAAAATCACCATCAATGCGCCAAGTATTGATGTAGTGAATAATGTTGATGTTTCGATAGAAAATACACCAGAATCAATTAAGGCTGCATTAGTTAGACAATTATATTCTCCTGTACGTTGGAGTGAAACCATTGTTAAAATTTCAGAAGCAGGTGTGTCTAAAGCAGTTGAAATAGGGCCGGGTAAAGTATTGCAAGGCTTAATGAAAAGAATCGATAAATCCATTAGCAGTGTATCTTTAAATGATGATGCGTCACTTGCTAAAACTAAAGAATTAATAAACTAAGGACAATTATGTTTTCATTAACAGGTAAAGTAGCATTAGTTACAGGTGCTAGTCGTGGTATTGGTAAAGCGATTGCCGTGCAATTAAAAGAATTAGGTGCCACTGTTGTTGGTACAGCCACTTCTGAGAATGGAGCTGATAAGATTTCTGAATATCTAGGACAAGGAAACGGGTTAGTACTTAATGTTACTAATGATGATTCTATTGCTCAATTATTCGATAATATTAAAGAAGCTCATGGTTCAGTAGACATTTTAGTAAATAATGCCGGTATTACCCGTGATAACTTATTTATGCGAATGAAAGATGAAGAATGGCATGACATTATTGATACAAATTTAACTTCTGTTTATAAAGTGAGCAAAGCTGCTATTCGTCCTATGATGAAGAAACGTTCTGGTAGAATCATTAATATTGGCTCTGTTGTTGGCAGCATGGGTAATGCAGGACAAGTAAATTATTCAACTGCCAAAGCAGGTTTACTTGGGTTTACTAAATCATTAGCTGCAGAAATAGCTTCTCGTGGTATTACAGTTAACACAATTGCTCCAGGTTTTATTGATACCGACATGACGCAAACGTTAACTGACGAACAAAAAGAAGGCATTTTCTCAAAGGTTCCTGCTAATCGTTTAGGAAAACCTGAAGAAATTGCGAGCACTGTTGCATTTTTAGCATCAGATGCTTCTGCATATATTACGGGTGAAACAATTCATGTAAATGGTGGTATGTATATGGTCTAACCCTTTAAAAATACGGGGTTGACTATCATTCATTGATTTATATAAGATAAAATTAATTGACTCAACAGGTTAGACCAGATAAAAAAGTAAAACTAGATGCTTGCATGGCAGCCTGTTGGCGAATACACTACACGCAATTTGAAAAATTGCACTTTCAGTAAGTAAAGGAAAAAAAATGAGTACTATCGAAGAACGCGTAAAAAAAATTACTATCGAACAACTAGGTGTTAGTGAAGCAGAAGTTAAAAATGAATCTTCTTTCGTTGATGATTTAGGTGCTGATTCATTAGACACTGTAGAATTAGTTATGGCGTTAGAAGAAGAATTTGATACTGAAATTCCTGACGAAGAAGCTGAAAAGATCACTACAGTTCAAGCAGCTATCGATTACGTTACTGCTAACCAGTAATTAAAATTTCAAATCGCTATTG
>Ga0193960_1000593_pt1 | contig 14908 bp, 13 predicted proteins | sample FB_3_MG_FD_140338 | JGI IMG/M metagenome (GOLD analysis project Ga0193960, IMG submission 140338) | Microbial mat bacterial communities from the Broadkill River, Lewes, Delaware, United States - FB_3_MG | ecosystem: Environmental > Aquatic > Freshwater > River > Microbial mats | place: USA... | reverse complement strand
GCATTTATACTCATCATTGCATCTGCTAATACTGAATCAAGTTTATAGTAAATTGGTTCACCAAGTCCAGCAGGTACATTTATAGCTTTTAAAGAAACTACTCCTCCTACACTGTTATGTGATTCCTTAGCTTTTAAAATTGCATCTTTTTGCGCTTCTTCTTTATTTTTATCTAAAGCATACATCTCACTTGTTTTTGCATATTCCCAGTCAAACTCTTCTGATTTTATTCCATCTATATTTGATATCCCACTAAATACTTCAATGTTCAAATCTTTTAAAATAAGTTGTGCTATTGCTCCTGCTGCTACTCTGGCACTAGTTTCTCTAGCACTGCTTCTTCCACCACCCCTGTAATCTCTAATCCCATATTTATGAAAATAAGTAAAGTCTGCATGTCCAGGACGAAAAAGATCTTTTACATTATCATAGTCTCTGCTTTTTTGGTTTCCATTATATAAAACCATTGCTATTGGTGTACCTGTACTAAGACCTTCAAATGTTCCGCTTAAAATTTCGATTTTATCATCTTCTTTTCTTGCAGTTTGAAGTTTATTTTGTCCTGGTTTTCTTCTATTCATCTCTTCTTGAATGAACTCTAAATCTATTTCAACTCCAGCTGGAACTCCATCAACAATACAACCTAATGCAACACCATGCGATTCTCCAAAAGTAGTAAATCTAAACTTTTGTCCAAAGCTATTCATTATTTTTTACCTTGTAACTGATTTAAAACAATTTTTGCTGCTGATTGTTGTGCTAGTTTTTTACTTTTACCTTTTGCAGTCGCATAATGTTTGTCTTTTATCCACAAAGATAACTCAAACTCTTTTTCATGATCAGGTCCTATTGCTGATTCTAATTTGTAAACAGGAATTGCTCCAAATTTTGCTTGAGTTACCTCTTGCAATGCTGTTTTATAATCACTAAAAAGTTCATCCAAATTGATCTCTTCATAATTTTCATCTAAGAGTTTTAAAATCATCGGTTTTAAAACTGTTAATCCAGATTCTATATAAATAGCACCCATGATAGCCTCAAAAGCATCACTTAAAATAGAAGCTTTTGTGCGTCCTTGATTTCTATCTTCAGCTTCAGATAGGTAGATATAATCTCCAAGATTAATTGCTAACGCTAATTTAGTAAATCCCTTTTCGTTTACTAAAGAAGCTCTTATCTTCGATAGTTCACCTTCATTTGAATCTGGAAATTTATTAAATAAAAATTCTCCAACTATAAGATTTAAAACAGCATCGCCAAGATATTCCAATCTTTCATTGTTAAACACTTTCTTGTAACTTTTATGTGTGAGTGCTTCGATTATCAGATCTTTATTTTTAAACTGATAATCCAAGCACTTTTCAAGTTCCGTATACTTTTTCATTTTTTACCTTTAATTTTAATATATATTATTATATCAAAAGTTTATAAAAAGGATATTTATACTTAAGTTAATAGGTGATTAATGGTAAGTTTAATACAATCTCTTCATGAAACTAATTTTAAAAAAACTCTCTTACTTATTTACAATGTTATTTATTATTTCTCTTATATCCTTTATTGCAATAAATTTAGCACCAAATAGTTTTTTTGCATCTGGAGAATTAAATCCAAATATTACTCCAGAATCTATTGAACATTTAAAAGAGATTTATGGTTTAGATAAGCCACTTTATGTGCAATTTTTTTCATGGATTTTAAATATTGTACAACTAGATTTTGGCATCTCTTTTGCAAGTGGTTTGATGGTAAAAGATGAGATAATAAGTAGAATTCCTATAACACTCACAATAAATATTATTAGTATGATTTGTATTTTTGCAATTTCATTATATTTAGGAATTAAAGCTGCTTTAAATAAAGATAGCATACTAGATAGATTTGTAGGTCAATTATCACTTCTTAGTTTTTCTCTTCCTTCATTTTATTTAGCACTTCTAGGTGTTTTAATTTTTGCTGTTGGTTGGGAAGTTTTACCGATATCAGGATTACATAATAGTGATATAGAAGCGAATACATTTGAATATTATTTAGATACAGCATGGCACCTAATCTTACCTATTTCTATAATGATTTTTGGTGGAATAGGAAGTCTGACTTTATATATACGTTCGCTTACATTAGAAATACTTAAAAGCGATTATATCTTTTTTGCAAAAAGTAGGGGGCTAGATAAAAATACTATACTTAGATATTATATTCTCCCAAATTTATATCCTCCTGTTATAACACTTTTAGGACTTAGTTTACCTGGTATTATAGGGGGAAGTGTTATTTTAGAAACAATTTTTTCTATTGATGGTATGGGACTTTTATTTTTTCAATCAGCACTAAGCCGAGATTATCCTGTAATTATGGGGATTCTTATAATAGGGGCTTTTTTAACTTTACTAGGAAATATACTAGCAGATTTAGTTTTGTTGAAACTAAATCCAAATTTTAAAAATTAAATTTTATATTAAAATTTTTGTGTGTATTGATGACAGTAAGGTTGTTTATTATGTATAAAATAATAATCTTGGTGATACTCTTCTGCTTCAAAAAAAGGTGTATTATGAGTAGAGATAAGTTTAGTTGCTATCTCATATCCTTTTTGTTTTAATAGTTCTATCAACTCTAAAGCGATATCTTTTTCTACTTCGTCGTTATAAAAAATAGCACTTAAATATTGTGAACCTAAATCTGGACCTTGTCCATTTGTTTGTGTAAAATCATGAATTTCAAAAAAGAGCTTACATAAGTCCTCAAAATTTACTTCAGAAGAATCATAATCAACTCTTACAACTTCTAGATGTCCGGTATTTCCACTACAAACTTCTTTATAACTTGGGTTGTTTAAATGTCCACCCATATAACCACTTATGGCAGCCTGTACACCTTTGTAGTTTTCAAAATAATACTCAACTCCCCAAAAGCATCCACCTGCAAAATATGCACTTTTAGTATTCATAGTAACTTTCCTTTTTACTTGTTGATATTAAAAGCTTGTCCATTCATCTTCAGATGTGTTTGACTCTATTGGTTTAATATTTTCTTTTTTAGAAGATAATGTTTTTTCTTTTGAAGATTCAGGAACAACAGGTTTTAAAGTTTGTATATTTTTTGTATTTTTCTCTTCAAAAACTTTTCCTTTAACTGTATCTTTTCCTATAAATTCTTTTTCATTTGCACTAGATACAACTAACTTAGCAATTTCATCTGTTTGTACAGCAACAGAATGTGTTTGAGATGCAATATTTGCATTTTGTTGCGTTTGACGATCTAAGTTATTAACAGCATCATTAATTTGGTTTATACCAAGTTGTTGTTCTTTACTTGCACTTTCAATACTTGCTATTAAGTCAATTGTTTTAGTAATATTATTATTTAATGTACTGTACCCATTGATCATCTCTTCTGCAATATGTTTACCATCATCAGATTTTTTCGTTGCATTTAATACAAGTTTTTTAATCTCATTTGCAGCTTCTGCACTTCTTGAAGCAAGGTTTCTTACCTCTTGGGCAACAACAGCAAATCCTTTACCAGCTTCTCCTGCAGTTGCAGCTTCAACTGCAGCATTCAGAGATAAAATATTTGTTTGAAAAGCAATTTGATCTATAACAACAATTGCTTCATTGATAGCATTTACTTCTTGATCAATTTCATTCATAGCACTTGTTGTATCTCTCGCAAGTTGTTCACCAGTATTTGCAGAGTTTGTAACGTCTGTTGCAAGAGATGCCATTTGAATTATATTATTTGTATTATGGGTTATAGTACTTGTTACTTCTTCAAGTGCAGCCGATGTTTCCTCAAGAGCAGCTGCTGCTTTACTCGAGTTATTATTTAAAATGTCTACATTTTTTAATAAAATATCTGAACTAGTATCAAGTGTTAAACCATTTTGTTTATTTTCAACTAACATTTCAGTGATAGCATTCTTTAGTTTATTGATATCTGTAGCTAACAGTTCAAAAGCACCACCTTTTTCTATGTTATGTAGTTTTAATTCTTCTCTATAGTCATAGTTTGAGTATTTCTCTAAGATAGCGTTTACTTCTGAAAAATGTGCTTTAGTAGCTTGAATCATCCCATTTACTCTATTTTTAAAATCTTCTAAAGCAGGATTTGAAGTCGTAGCTGTAATGTTTTCATTGTACCAACCATTTTCAACTCTACTTATAGTAGCTTTAGCTGATTCTATAAAGTCTTTATCTTTTTCAATAGAAACTTTTGTTTTCATAATATTTTCGTTTACTACATTTGTCATAATTCCAATTTCATCATTTGACATAATTGAAATATTTTCTGCATGAGATTGCTCTCTATTTAAGTATTTGAAAAAATTGATTAAACCAGATTGAAAAGTACTTAGAGGTCCAACAATAGATTTTGATGCAACAATTGTTATTAAAATTGATAATACTAACGCCACAATAATTAAAACATAAAGCGAATATAAAGTGGCATTAATAGAGTCTACTGCTTTATTGTAACTATTTTGATTATTAGTAACAGCATTTTTCGTTATCTTTTTAAATATTTTATCTATTCTCATAAAACTTTCTTCTGTTATTCCTAGCATTGGTGTTGCCATACCTACATCAATACTAATCATCTCAATAGCATCATTTACTGCACTTCTATATACTGTTAATTCTTTTGAAAGTTCTACAAAAAGTACTTTTTCCTCTTTTGTTAAAAAAGGTAATTTTGAAAGTGCTTTAAATTCCTCATCAAGTGTTTTGCCAAGTGTTTTAAGGTTTTCAATTTCCTGATCTATAATTTGTTGTTCGTATCCGCCAGTTGCGAAATTAAATACTTTATATAAAACACTGTTATATAAGTTTATATCAGCCATTAGTCTAGTGTCTTGTTTATATGTTTCAAATTTTTCATTTACTAAATTATCCAAAGTATTTTCATTTGATTTTAATGCATTATTTGAAAATACTCCTAAAATAATTAAAAACATAATACTAATTGCTGGAGCTATAATTACTTTAATTCCAATTTTTAAATCTTTCATATACTCGATCTCCTTTTATCTAATAAATACAATCTTTATAGATTGTATTTATTAAATAAAAAGTCCTATGTTAGGACTTTTTACAATTGTTTTCTATCTTCCGTCGTTTTTATAAATACCACAACCGATTAATTGATTTTCACCAATCGCTTTTACATATGATGTTTTATCAGCTTGCTTATTTGTAACAGGATGAGACCAAACGTAATCTACCCAACCTTCATTCTCTGCTTTTACTTTTTTAATAAAGTCAGCAAATAATTGATTTCCTGCTTTGTCTTTATAGTTGTAAAGGTTTTTCCCTTTTAACGGTTTTTTAGGATGTGCTGTGATTACACCATCAAAGTCATTTGCCCAAATGTACATATCACCTTTTACCCATTTACTCTCTTTTTTATTGAACTCTTTAACACACTCAGATACTCCAACTTTTTTACAAAATTCAACACCTTCGTTTACATGTGCTTTTACTGCGTCAATTTCTGCTTGAGAAGCTCCAAAAGATAATGACACACTTAGTGCTAGTAATGCACCAATCTTTACTAATTTACTCATTTTATTTCCTTTATAGTTTCTATTTAGATTACAAGTGTAACGATACTACTCTTTAAGTTTTGTTAAAATGGATGAGCTTAAGATTTAGGAAAAAGTTAAAGACAAAGAATTTACACAATGTCTTGTTGATTTAGGTGTAAATCCTTCTCCTTTAAAAACATGTCCTAAATGACCTCCACAATTTGCACATACAATTTCAGTTCTATTACCGTCTTTATCTGTTATTTCATCTACATTATTGTCTATAATATCATCAAAACTGGGCCAACCAGTTCCACTGTCAAATTTTGCTTCAGAACAAAAAAGTGGCGTATTACATTGCTTACAAAAATATATTCCATCCTCTTTATGGTCAAAATATTGACCACTAAAAGCTCTTTCTGTACCTTTATTTAAAATTATTTCTTTTTCTTCTCTTGTTAAATTCGTGTATTTTGGTAACATAAAAGCATCATCCTTTCTTTTTAAAAGTAATTATTTTTGATTAGTTGTTAAGCTCGTTGTATAAACTATCTCTTTCTATAGGTTTAAAACCACTATTTTTTATTAGTTCGATAAATTCATTTTGTCGCATACCATTTGCACTAGCTGCACCTGCTGCACTGTTTATAGATTCTTTCTCTATAGTTCCATCTAAGTCATTTGCACCAAACTCTTGAGCTACTAATGCTAGTTTTACAGTAGAAGTAACCCAATATGCTTTTAGATTAGGAATATTGTCAAGCATGATTCTACTAATAGCGAATGTTTTTAAAATTTCTTGAGCTGTTGGAAAGTCAGTAACTTTTAAAAAGTTATTTTCTTTTTGATATACAAGAGGTATAAACGCATTGATCCCTCCTGTTTTATCTTGTAAATCTCGTAGTCTTAACATATGATCAATTCTATTTTCACGACTTTCTACATGACCAAAAAGCATAGTGGCATTTGATTTTTTCCCTCTTTGATGCCAAAGCTTATGTATCTCTAGCCATTGTTTAGAACTTACTTTACCACCACAGATTTTTTTTCTAACTTTTTCATCAAAAATTTCAGCTCCACCACCTGGCATACTATCTACACCATTTTCTATCATCATATCAATAATCTCTTCATAAGATTTATTATATTCTTCACTTAAAAAATGTATCTCAGCAGCAGTGAGGGCTTTTACATGAATATCTGGAAATTTATCTTTGATTTTTTTAAATACATCAAGATACCACTGTAATCCAGTTTCTGGATTATGTGCAGATACTATATGAACCTCTTTGATACCATTTTTTACACTATTTTCTACAGTATTTAAAATCTCATCGTGTGAAAGTGTATACGGTTGTGGATTTTTTCTACTTGCACTATAAGCACAGAACTGACATACATCTTTACAAATATTTGTTGGATTTATATGTCTATTTATATTATAGTATGTTTTTCTACCAAATTTTTCTTCTCGTATTTTTGATGCATAGTGACCTAAATCGAGTAGATCCATATCATATAAAGCTATTCCATCTTCTAAAGTTAATCGTACGTTATTTTCTAATTTTTCTTTTATATTCATTCTTTCTTCTTTTTTTATTGTTTTTAATATGCAATTAATCCATTTAAGTTTGTTGATATATTTGATATTGAATTACTTAACATTTTTTCCATAAACTTATCCATTTTATTTGCTTTTGCCCATACTGGGTTTTCTACTTTTGAAAGTTTTTCTAATTCATTCTTTGCAACTGAAATTGTAGCAACTTTATCAATGAGTCCAACTTCTTTGGCTTGAGATGATGTAAATATATGAGCATCTGCATAAGAGGTATGGTTTTCTTTTTTTAAATTTCTTGCATTTGCTACATCTGTAATAAACATATCATAAGTATTTTGAGTAACTTTTTCTAATTCATCTCTCTCTTCTTTTGTCCATTGTCTTGTAGGTGTACCTGATTCTTTATATTTTCCAATTTTAACAGTTTGTGATTTAATTCCTATTTTTGACATAAGTTCACTTGCATCCACACTTTGCATAATAACACCAATGCTTCCCACCATACTCCCTGGATTTGCTATGATTTTATTTGCCCAAATAGATGCATAGTAACTTCCACTAGCCATAATCCCACTTGCATATGCTACAACAGGTTTTACTTCTCTTAACTCTTTAATAGCATAAGCTATTTCAATAGAAGGAGCAACAGCACCACCTGGAGAGTTTACTTTTAAAAGAATTCCTTTAATGTTGATATCATTTTTTGCAGTTTCTATTTTTTCTAGTACTTCATCTACAATCATGATAGGACCATTAAGTTCTATAATTTGTAAATTTGCAGTTTCTAAATTTTTTGTATCACTGCTTGAAACAATGAAGTACATTATTGTTAGAAAAAGTACGGTTTTAAAATGGTTTTGTATAAAACTAATTGGTCCCGTAATTGGATAAAATATTTTACTTAGTAAGTTCATCGATTCCCTTTATAAATGTATGTGTAGTTTTTGATGTATGTAATATAATAGAAGTAGCTAAATTTTCTTCTGAAGTACACTCGTCAGGTAAATTAAAAGTAATGATGTCTGCATCATATCCTTTAATAAGAGTTCCTTTTTGTAATCCTAATGCATCAGCTCCACCTTTTGTAGAAGCTAATAAAAGTTTTTGTGCTAATTCATGAGATTCTAAATTTGTATGCATGAAAAATGCATTTTTAACCTCTTCAAACATATTCAGTGTATTGTTTGAACTTAATCCATCAGTTCCCATTGCTAAAGGGATATCTTTTAAATAACTAATATTTAAAATGGAGTTGTTTAATAAACGATTTGAATTTGGACAATGCGTAATGGAAGCACCTAACTCTTTAATTTGTTTTAACTCTTTTTCATTTGCTTCAACACAATGGGTAAAACTTAAATGTTTGATATCTTTAAATTGGTGTAAAAAAGCACTTGGTTTAGTAAGTGAAGAGTGTTGGTCTAACATATCTTTAAAAAATGTTTCAAACTCTCCTGTAGAATAATTTAACCAATCGTTCTCAGCTTTACTCTCCTGAAAATGTGCAGATACTGTCATCTCTTTCTCTTTAGCAATTTGCAAAACTTCACGTATGAGGAAAGGATGGGTTGAATATGGTGAGTGTATAGCAATCGCAGGTATAAATTTATCTGAAGTATGAGCTATTGCATTTTTAAGTTTCTCTTTAAAATCTACAAATAATGTATCGATCATATCAGCTTTACTACCCAAAACCTCTGTAAAATAAACTACATTTAAAGGAGATTTTATACATGAATTCATATCAAAACCATATGAACTAATTGCACCTATAGTTGTAGTCCCATTGAGTATCATCTTATGTAACTCTTGATCAATAAGTTCTTCGTCAGCTTTTTCTATGAGCTCTTCTCTATTTTGTATTACTGAAAATAACCATTCTACAAAGTTACCATACTTCAAAGTAGTTTTATTTGCTGAAAACTCTAAATGCACATGTGTATTTATGAGTCCAGGCATGATAACTGAATTTTTACCAAGATATTCTATTTTTTCATTTTTGTATTTTGTTTCAAACTCTTCTATAGTTCCAATATCAATAATCTTTTCATCAAATGCGATAGCACCATTTTCAATGATTTGAAACTTATTATTACAAGTCAGTAACCAATTAGCAGATATAAATTTCATTAATTATTATCCTCTTATAATATTTTTGTTATTATACCAAAATATTATAATTTAAAGGAAACTAATGAAAATAGCAGTTATTCAAGGACCAAACTTAAATATGTTAGGTATTAGAGAACAAAATATTTACGGACCAATGACACTTGATCAAATACATGAGCAGATGAAAGGAAGTGCAGAACAAAATGGTATTGAGTTAGAATTTTTTCAATCGAACCTAGAGGGTGAAATAGTAGATAAAATACAAGAATGTCTAGGTACTATAGATGGTATTATTATAAATCCAGCAGCTTATAGTCATACAAGCATCGCAATTGCAGATGCAATTTCAGCTGTCTCTATACCCGTAGTTGAAGTACATATCTCAAATATTTATAAAAGAGAAGAGTTTAGACAAAAATCTATCACTGCAACTTCTAGTTTAGGTGTTATTACAGGTTTTGGACCTTTTGGATATCACATGGGTCTTATTGCTTTAATGCAAATTTTAAATGAGATGAAAGTTGCAACAGAAGCGCAACAAGTAGCTCAAAAAGAATCATAGTTTGTAATTATGAAAAACTATATACTTCAGAATGAAAATGGAGTTTATTTTGAGTGTGGGTATAGTTGTGATAATGAAATATTTATAAGTCTTGGTGGTGATAACTATTTCATCACCGATGCACGATATGAAGTAGAAGCTAAACTTATGGCTAAAAATTGTGAAATTATCATCTCAAATGACCTTATTCAAGAAGCAAAAAAAATACTCAAAAAAAACAAAATTAAAAAAATAGCCTTTGATCCAAATGATTTTAGCTTTTTTTCTTATAAAAAAATCAAAGAACATCTTGACATTAAATTTATTCAAAAACCTAACTATTCAAAAATGAAGCGTATTATTAAAACAAATGATGAGATTCAACTTATCAGTAAAGCAATGAAATTAGGACGTAAAGGTTTTAAAAGATTTAGTGAATACCTCCACAAAGAGGGAATAGGAGAAAATGAAAAACATCTTTTTTTTAAAGCAAAAGAGTTTATGAGTAACGAAGGTGAATTGGACTTAAGTTTTGATCCAATCGTTGCGATTAATGAAAATAGTGCAAAACCACATGCAATACCTACTTATAAACAACTATCGAAAAATGATTTTTTATTAGTTGATGCTGGTGTTAAGTATAAGAGATATTGCAGTGACAGAACATGTTGTACAACTATACATAAAGAATTAAATTTTAAAAGAAAACAAAGTTTTAAGAAAAAACTAGAACAAAAAGTTTATGATATTGTTTTAAAAGCACAAGAAACTGCAATCTCAAAGGCACGTTCAGGGATGAAAGCAAGTCAAATTGACAAATTTGCACGAGATGTTATAGAAAAAGCTGGTTATGGAAAATACTTTATACATAGCACTGGACATGGTGTCGGACTTGATATACATGAATATCCAAATATAAATAGTAAAAGTGATATTATTTTAGAAGATAATATGGTCTTCACAGTAGAACCAGGAATTTATTTAAACAATAAGTTTGGCGTTCGTATTGAGGATACTGTTGTCTTAAAAAATGGGCGAGCTGTTATTTTATAGAGTGTTCTTTTAAATTAAAAAGCGAAGGAAAAATTATTCTTTTTTCTTCGCTTTTTTTAACTCTTCAACTTCATGTTCAAAGATATCCTCTTGTCTCATACTAATACCTTTCATATGGCTAATAGGTACTGTAAAAGCAATACCATCTCCGCTAGTAGTAATATGGAGCTTTCTTATGATTTCTCTAATAATATTATCTACAATCATACTTGGAACTATAAATAATAATAAAACATCAGTTTCTTCATGTGAATGTCTAAAGATGTTATCTAATTCTGCAAGTCCCATACCAGAAGCATTTAAAATAGTAACACCACTTGCACCTGCTTCTTTTGCAGCATGAAGTGCATCATCTTTTTTATCCTCAGGAACAATTACAATAACAGCAGAAAAATTTAAGTTCATCGAGTGTCTTAAGTGTGTAGCATCAAGATTAATTGTTGATAAACTCATATCATCAACACCTTCTAAAGAACCATGTATTTTAGCAATACCTTTTTTCTCATCCTCATCTGCAATTTCACTATCACTTTTTATATGAAGTTTTTCTGCAATAATACCATAAACCATAACTGTAATCATTGGAAATAATGATGCAAAAGCAATAAGTCCAAACCCATCAAGTAAAGGGTCTCTTCCTGGTATATTAGTAGCTAATCCAATACCAAGTGCTGCAACTAAAGGAACAGTAACAGTAGAAGTAGTAACTCCTCCTGAATCATACGCAATAGGAATGATATGTTTTGGAGCAATAAATGTTAATGCTACAACAACTGCATATCCAACAATAATATAGTAGTGTATATGTCCTCCATCAACTATTCTAAATGCACCTAAAGCAATACCGAAAGCAACACCAAAAGCAACAAATAACCGTAGAGTCATATCATTGATTTTTCCATCACTAATCTCTTTAGATTTTTTAGCAATTGCCATAAGTGCAGGTTCTGCCATAGTTGTAGAAAAACCAATAGCAAATGCAAATGCAAATATAATCCAAACATTATTCATTTGTGTTAATTGATAAGCCATCGATTCACCAAGTGAGAATAGTCCCATCTCTAAACCAAGAATAAATGCATCTAGACCTAAAATAACAAGTATAAAACCTATAATAACAGTTTTTAAATTTTCAACTTTCTTTTTTAGAATTACATATTGAAAAAAGAAAATTATTGCTAAAATAGGTAGTACATCTTTAGTGACAGAAAGAATTCCTACTATAAGAGATTCTATTGAAATAACTTTAGATTCTGATACAGTTGCTTCTACAACTATTTTTGCTACTTCAGTAGCATCAACAAATGTATATACGTAGATTCCATAAACCTGTACAAATATCATTGGAGTTAGAGATGCAAATGCAATAAGACCAAAGCCATCTATGATAGGGTTACGGCCTTTAATTGTTGAAGCAAGACCAATACCAAGTGCTGCAACTAAAGGAACAGTAACAGTAGAAGTAGTAACACCACCTAAGTCATACGCTAATCCAATAATTTCAGGGGGAGCAAGAAATGTTACAGATACAACTGTAATATAACCAGCAATGATATAATAGTGGATAGGATGACCCTTAATGATTCGAAATACACCTAGTAAAATAGCAAAACCTACAGAACCTGCAACTACATAACGAAGCATATCTGCATCTATTCTACCGCTACTAATACTTGCAGCTTTATCAGCAATTACTGCAAGAGCAGGTTCCGCAATGGTAGTACCAAAACCGATCATAAATCCAAAAATAAGAATCCACATTGTGGAACCACTTTTTGCAAAATCTCGTGCTAATCCTTCTCCCACAGGAAAAATTCCTATTTCAAGACCTTGTAAGAAAATAGCAAGACCAATACCAACGATAATTAAACCTATTGTTGTACTCATCCAGTCATCAGGTACAGCTTGTATGATGGCTAATTGAAAAAATAGAATAACAATAATAATTGGTATTAAATCTCTAAAAGACTCTTTGAGAAGTCGAAGAAAAAAATAAAACTGCGTCATTAAAAACCTTTTTAATATAAATATAAAATATTATAGCTAAAGTTTAATCAAAATTTAATATGATGATATTAAGAACAATTTTCTAACAATATTGTAAAGTTTTGCAAGTCTTTATCTTTTCCTAATAACACTAAGGTATCACCTGCATCAAGCTTATGATTTATCCCATTTGAATAAAAGATAAACTTATCATGAATCTCTTTATCTAAAATACCTAATAATATTAAGTTATAGTCATCTAATAATGTAGTGTCATTGAGATAAACTTTATCTAAAATTGAGTTCTTTTTAATAGTTATTTCTAAAACTTCAATATTTGATGCACTAAATAATATATTGTCCAAAATATCCAAGATATAGGGCTTATGAATTAATCTAAAGATTCTAAGGGCACCTATCTCATAAGGATTTATTATTTTATTTGCCCCTGCTAAAAGCATTGTTTTATTATCTTGTGTTGCAAATGATACTGAGATGATTTTAAGGTCTTCATAGAGACTTCTGACACTTAAGGTAACGAAGAGGTTGATGTTTTTATTATCGCTTACACAGAAGAATGCTTTAATATTCTTATTTTCCATATCTAATAAACGAATATTTTCATCATCTAATAAGGAGATTTTTTTCACTTCATATCCTAATGATTTAGCTTCTTTGATAAGTGTCAAATCTTCTTCTATAATAATTATGTGATAACCTTTTTGATATAAAATAGTTGAAATTTGAGCTGCTAGTTTACTAAAACTATAGATGATTATTATATTATTATCCATTTTTAACTCTTTGAGGTTTTGTTGATACTAAGTCTATTTTTAGTTGTGTGATAGATTCTTTATGACCTATAATAATAAATATATCTTTCTCTTCAATGATGTAGATGTTTTTTTTAGGATTAAAAATAAATTTATTTTTATTTTGAGATTTAATGATACCAATGAGTGTTAAATTAAATTTATCGAGATTTACCTCTTCTAATTTAAACCCAATATAGTTTGATTTATCTAATATCTCAATCTCATCCATAATTGCACCTTCTGAATTGAGTAAAATATCATCAATAGCTTCAAAAGCTACAGGTTGGCCAATATATTCAGATGCAACTAGTGCTGTGATTTCATTTGCTAAAATAACTTCAGATGCACCTGCAATAATGAGTTTTTCTTTAGTTTTAGGATTATTAGCACGAGCAATTATACGAATATTGGGATTTAGAGAACGAGCTGTTAGGATTATCGATAAATTTACAGCATCATTGTCTGTTATTGCAATAATAGTATTTGCTCCACCACCATTTATCCCAATATTTTCTAATAAAGTAGAGTCGGTTGCATCACCTTTTACAGTTAAAAATTTTTGATTATCTGAGTGTTTAAAAGTATCATCATCTTGATCAATAATAAGAAACTTTTGATTTACTTTAGTAAATTCATTAGCAAGAACCTTACCCATACGTCCAAAACCGCAAATAATAATAAAATCTTTTAAGCTATTTGCTTCTCCCATAACTTTCTCTTCTTTTAAAATAAGAAGCTTTTCACTTAAAGCAGTTGTTACAATTGAAGTAGAAAATGCAATAACACCCATCCCTCCAACAACTAAAAAAAGAGTCGCTACTCTCCCTTGGATAGTTACTGGGCTAATATCTCCAAATCCTACTGTTGAAATAGTAATCACTGACCAATAAATAGCATCAAAATAGTTATGAATATTTGGATTTACACCAGCACCTTCATAGATAAAAATAATAGTTGAACCAAATGCAACTGCCATGAAAAACATAATTGCAAGTGTTAAAAACTCGAATTTTTTTTCTATAAATACATGTCTAAATTGTTTAATTGAATTTGTATATCGTAGGATTTTAAAAAGTCTAAATAACATAAGAATTCTCAAGATTCTAAGTGGTCTATAGTATGGTAAAATGGCAAGTAGATCAATGATTGACATGGGAGAAAAAATAAAAGAGGGTTTTTCTGAAACTATGTTTTTAAGTGATTTACTCACATAATAAGGTTTATTAATTAATTGACTTTTTTCATAATCCTCTATAATATGTTTGTGTGAGTGTGAACTTACCCAAAGACGACTTAACCACTCAATGATAAAG
>Ga0193960_1000591_pt1 | contig 14945 bp, 10 predicted proteins | sample FB_3_MG_FD_140338 | JGI IMG/M metagenome (GOLD analysis project Ga0193960, IMG submission 140338) | Microbial mat bacterial communities from the Broadkill River, Lewes, Delaware, United States - FB_3_MG | ecosystem: Environmental > Aquatic > Freshwater > River > Microbial mats | place: USA... | reverse complement strand
GGTAATCTCGATGCAATTGCGCACTCACTACCCCGTAATGACGCTTTATATCCCAAATAGATTCACCACTACCTCGCTTTACACCAAACAAATGAAGATCTTTGCCATAAGCTTTAGGGCTATCACCAGAAATCATTGCTAACAAAGTAGATTTACCACAACCGTTTGGCCCAATAATGCGCCAATGCTGCCCTTGCTCAAATTGCCAAGACACATCATTAAACACGGGCTTTTGCTCGAAACTCACAGAAACGTTATTCAACGAAACTAACGGTGTGTTTTTATCAAGTTTTTTATATTGTAAGCAATCAGGCAAATGATGGGGCAAGCTATAATGATGTTCATTGAGTTGTTGCCATTTTTCACTAGCAATCACCTGCTCACGCTTGCCTGAAAGAACAATACTTCCCGCTTGCATGTAGATTAGATTGTCGATTTTACTTGGTAAGCTTTGATGATAAAAATCAAAGACAATAATACTAATGCCTTGTTCCACGAGGGTATTTAGTACATTGCTTAAATGAGCTTGCGAGCCAATATCAAGACCAGCATAAGGCTCATCAAGTAGCATAACTTGCGGCTTTAACATAAGCGCACGTGCCATTAATACCTTACGTGTTTCTCCTGTGGATAAAATCTTGAAAGGTTTATCTAACAACTTTTCTATCGAGAGCAAAGAAATGACTTCATCTAATTCTTCTGGCGAATATGACTTATCATCAAGAATAATTTCACGTGCAGAGCGGCCATGATCTACCCCCTCCTCCATAAAATCACTACGATCGTTTAAACGATCAAATGCCAGTGTTTCTGCTTCTAACTCAAAACTTAAGGTAGTGAATTTCTCAGATATACTAACCTTTCCATCATAATCGCAGATATTGCCTGCTAATATCTGCGCTAACACAGACTTACCGCTAGCATTATCGCCTAACACGAGCAATGACTCGCCTTGCATTAACGAAAGCTCAGGAATAGATAACAAAGCATCATTAGATAATTGAAAGGCTAATTGTTCGATTAATAACATAGAAAAAACTGCATAAAGTTCAGATAATTAATTATATAAATTAAGCCAATTTAATGGCTAGCATTAAATTAATATTAGTTATATTCATACTTGCTAGCGCACTGAAAACAAAGATATCACCATAAACAATAATCGAAAAACTCTTATAAGTTTGATTAAGTCCTCCCTATCACTTGCTAATACAATGTAAACGACACTACAATATATTAACAACTCTCTCTATATGGATATTCAGATGTAATTATATAAGAGATACCTATGATAAAAACTTCCCAATGTATTGTCAGTTACCCTCCTGAAGAACTTGATTTTGAAAAGTGGCAACGCTTAGTTAATTTGATGGCAAAGCTATATAACGCTACCAGTGGTGTTGTCGTTCAGTTTCGTCAAGAAACCTTTAATGTCGTAGCAACAAGCAACAACCCAGATAACTTTCTCAAGGTTAATTCAAATTGGCCGTGGGACATGAAAAGCTTTTGTCGAAAGATCATTGAAACCAATGACAAGTTGTATGTGAATAATGCCAAAGCCAGTGATGAATGGTCTTGTGCGCCTCCTGTTGCAGAAGGGCCTGTTAGATCTTACCTTGGCTATCCTTTGTATTGGCCAGATGGTTCATTGTTTGGCTCTTTTTGCGTTATTGATACCAAACCAACTGAATATCCCTACTCACTCATTGAAATGCTAGAGCAATTGAAGCTTATTGTAGAAAGTGAGTTAAAGCATGTTTTTGATAAACAGAAGATTAAATCTCTACTCGCTGAGAACATCGACATTTTAAAAGTTGTTGAACAAGAGCAAACCCAAGCTGAGATCGTAAAAAGTGCATTGTCTTTGCAAGAAAATATCAATACGGCGACGTTAGCTTCACTTGTTGATAGTGTAATAAGAATAAACAAACAAGGGGTAATTCTTTCATGCAATGTAGCAACAGAATCAATCTTTGGTTATAGCCGAAAGGAGCTTATTGGGAAAAATTCGAGCATTCTATCTTCAACATTTGAACGACTAAATCAAGAAACCGCTAAAACTAAAAACGACACAGTTGGCTCTGAACACAGCAATTTCGAGCTGAACCAGCAAATTGAAGCACAACATAAAAATGGCCATTCCTTACCCGTACAATTGTCAGTCTCGCAAATTCAAATAGGCTCTGACATTCAATTCATTGCTTTATTGTCTGATATTTCAGATAAAGTTCAACATGAACAAATGTTAAAACAACTAGCCTTATATGACTCTTTAACTAACTGTGCTAACAGAAATTTACTGAGTGAGCGTTTTGCATATGAACAGGCAAAAGCTAAAAGAGATAACTCAACATTTTCGGTTGCCTATTTAGATATTGATAAGTTCAAGCCTATTAACGATAAATACGGTCATGAAGCGGGAGATTTAGCACTTGTAGAAATAGTGAAAAGAATAAAGCAAACCGTAAGATCTCATGATTTGGTCGCTAGGGTTGGTGGCGATGAATTCGTAGTACTGTTTAATAACTCAATTGATGCCTATCATCTTAAAGCGAAGCTCCTTGAACAAGTGAGCCAACCTATACATTATGAAAGCCATGAATTTACAATTAGTACAAGTATTGGAGTAGCCTCTTACCCAAAAGATGCAGAGTCCTTAACTGAGTTATTAAAAATTGCTGATGCTAAAATGTATTTAGATAAAGCGAAAAAGTGAGGCATTGCCTCACTTTTTAAAAATTAACCTAATATTTATATTTTACAATCGCCTTGACTCAAAATTGCTAAGGCTTTTGCCAGTTTATCTTTGGCAATAAAGCCTCTCTTTTTGGCGATCAATTCACCTGATGCATCAAAAATCAATGTAGTAGGCGATGCTTGATAACCGCCAATCAACCGTAAAAATCGTCGATCAGCCTTAAAAGCTGGCATATCCTTATGATAATGCTTTAACTCTTGCTTTAACTGTCGTGAACTACCTTTAGTGCCGACTAAGGCAAGGTTTAAACTGCCTTGGCATGATTCAAACGCCTTAGCTAGCGTTTGCCCTTGTTTTTTACACCAACTGCAATCGGGTTGGTAAATCATCGCCACAGTAGCTAACGCAGTTTCACTTACTTGAGTGCTCTTTAGCTCAGGCTTTAGTGATTTTAGCGAGAAAGGTAAAGCCTCAGCTTGAGGTGCCTGCAATAGAAGCGCTGATGCAATAAAGCACAGCGCAGCGATTTTTGAAGAGTTTAAGAACATATTAAGCATAATATTTTGCGCAGTTTTTACAGTTTAACTTCAATACCGGCATACATTTCTCTGCCATGTAATGCACCATAGATATAAGCAACATCATAACCACCGTTAGCATCATAAAATAACGGCGTATCACCACTATCTATTTGCGTTTGTTCAAAGATATTAGAAACACCAGCATATAGCTTAGTGTGCTCAGTTACTTGATACTGCACCTTAATATCTGAGCTTGAGAAAGCCTCACCTACTAATGTTTTAACGCTAGTTGGATTGTTTAACTTGTTATATCCCTCATAACCATATTCAGCTAAATCTTTTTCACCAAACCAAACCGTTGACCAGAATACTTTTAAATTATCTTTTTCATACTGAAGCTCAATACTCGCTCGCTCTTCAACAGGTGCAATGGCATAAGACGATTTAAAGGCATCATCATAATCAAACTTCTCTAAGCCAACATTTACGGTAAAGTTTTCTGTTAAGTTATAACCTACGGTAATGTCATAAGTGGTCACTGAAGCAGTTTCATCAAGCTGCGTTAATAATGGTACACCTTCATCGGTTTCTTCTAGTGAGGCTAAGTTATCAACAGAAGAGTGGGCAAGTGATGCTGTAACAGCCAACACTTCAGTGTCATAACTTAATGAGTAACTTGCCGATATTGATTCTTCTAAGGAGTCAATATCAATTTGATACCCTAATTCGGCATCTAAAATGCCGTGATCTGTTTCAAAAAAGGATAACGGTGCGCGGTAACCTCGGCCAGTTGAAAAACGTGATGTTAACTGTTCGCTGTGGAAGTAGCGTACATCTAAACGTGGCGCAAAAAATGTTTCGTCAATCTCGGTGCCAACTTTTTCAGGGTCAACGAAATCAGCGGTAACTTGGTCAATTCGCATAGCCATCGCAACTTCAAAATCATCAGAAGGTGTCCAAGTATCTTGGAAGAAAATACCCATTGTTTCATAATCAAAGGCATCACTTTGATAGGCTGCTACTGCTTCTAATGCGTCAGTTGATGAGCGCATTTCTTCATTTCGACTATCCGCACCAAAAGTAATGAAATGGTTATCTGATATTTCCATATCAAACTTAGCGCGTACGTACCACATCGTATCTTCAGCTTGATAATCTATGCCTTCATAAAAAGAATCTTGCAAGTGATTAGCATAACTTAGGGCAAACTCGGCAACAGTATAATCACTGATTTCTGTTAAAAACTTTACATAAGCTTCATCGCGCGAAGTATCTATCCACTCTGTGGTTTCCCATGGCTTACCAATATATTGATTACGCACATCATCATCTTCAAACAATTGCTCTGATGCAACGCCGTCATACCCTGCCATTGCTGCGCCAATAGAATTAACAACATCACCAAGAATGGGGCCACCAAAAATTTCAGATTGCACTTTTGAAATGCGCAACTGGACATTACTGCTTTCAAAAACATCTTGAGTCAAAAAAGTGGTTAAAGACAAGTTTTCAATAAATGGTGCTTCACTTACGCCATTATCATCATGATCTTCCTGATCTTGTTTATCGTATTGACCAATAAAGGTGATACCAGTTTTACCGTCTGAAGAAATGCCCGTTGCCATACCTTTCATCGCTGTAAAGTCATGTGAGCCTTTAGCAAAATCAAAGCTTGCGCCATTTTCATAGGCTTCTTTGGTAATAATATTTACCGTGCCGCCAATTGCTTCTGGTGCAATAAGTGATGCTCCAGCTCCTCGAGCAACCTCAATTCTATCAACACCTGTTGTCGCAATAGCGTCAACAGCATAAAAACCCGAGATTAAGGTGTGAGTTGGCAAGCCATCAACAAGAATAGTTGTATGCTCACCTTTCATACCGTTAAGCATAATGCGCTTAACGCCACACATAGAACACTCATTGGAAACATTAACACCAGGCTCGTTATTGATTGCTGCAGTAAGACTTAAGGCATTTTTGTTTTCAATTGTCAGAGCATCAAGCACTTCTGTTTTTTGAATCACATCTTTTAATCGACCCGCTTGATCCAGTTTTTGCCTTAAACTACGGACTTCAATGACTTCAACATCTTTATCTGAAACATCGACTTCTTCAGCATAAGAGAACATAGGGGCCGATAACGGCAAGCTCGCCACAATAGCAAGATACAACGGAGATAATGATTTCATAAATAGCTCAATAAAAGATAAATAGAGTAACGGAATAAATGTAAACGGTATTGTTAATCATTCTCAATTAGATTTACTTGATCGATATCAAACTTAACTACACTTTGTTACATTTACTTATGGTGCTGCTAGCAATGAAAAATATTCTCCGTGGTCAGCATAACCAGACAATGCAATAATGATTAAAAACATAGTGGTAACCATTTCTCATGTGCATTTTATTTATAGCCATTGAACAACACCCTGATTTTCCGCTGATCATCTGCGCCAATAGAGATGAGTTTCACCAGCGCCCTACTCAAGCCATGCATGTTTGGCAACAGCCAAAAATATTAGCGGGTAAAGATATGCAAGCTGGAGGGACTTGGTTAGGGCTTTCTTCTAATAATCAATTCGCTGCACTGACAAACTTTCGACAACTACCATTAAGTGAGCAGCCTAAAAAATCGCGTGGTGATTTAGTGTTAAAGGCGTTAGATAGCTCACAAGTTAACTTTGCGAAAGTGTTAACCAATACTGCTAATCAATATCATGGCTACAACTTAATTTATGGCTCACTTAACCAAGTTAACTCGTTAGTATGTTATGACAGTATTAACAATAAGCTTCACACCTTAACAAAAGGTGTTCATAGTATTTGTAATGGAGCACTTGATGATATTTGGCCTAAAATGGCACATGGAGAGCAATTATTAACTGACGCTGTCAGCTCAAATCGGCCATTATCCATTGAGGCATTATTTGAGTTAATGACCAATAACAAACAAGCTTTACCTGAGTTATTACCCGATACAGGTTTAACGAAAGAATGGGAACAAATGCTTAGTGCAATTTTTATTAAATCGCCAAGCTATGGTACAAGAACAACCACGATTATAACGAAAGATAAACGCAACAATGTTGAGATATATGATCGCAGCTATGCATTATCAGGAAAGGTTACTCTGCAGCAAAAGTTTCGTTTAAGCGAGGCTTTTTCTTAGTATTATCAAATCTGTCTAAAGAGTAAGGTATTTAATAATTATTTAATCTTTTTAGACCATGCAGCCATAATTTCGGAAACTCGTCCAGTTCTAGCGAGTTCAACAAGCCGACCTTCTATCTTATGAACTAGCCTAATATCTGTGTCCCTACTTATTGCAATATATAACCCTTTACTGGTATTTGGGATTTTCAGTCCCCTTTCAATCATAGCTAAGTCGTAACCTAATGCTTCTACATGCCAAGGTCTATTTAATTCACCACCTAGAATATAATCAACTCTTCCTTTAAACAGCATATGAATGACCTGCTCTCTACTACCAACTTCATAAATATTAGCCTTAAAGCCCAACGACTCTATATAGTCTCTATAATATTGAATTTTATGATCACCTTGCACCATAGCAACCACCGCGTCATTAAGTGATTTTTGCTTCTCGTCTGCTTGTGTTTTTTTTAATTGCCATAAATAAATATCTTGTCGCTCAGTAGCTTTCGATAGCTGCAATAACCAATAAAACTGCTTTTCCCTTTCAAGGGTTCTATTCAATCCTGTCAATACAACATTTGGCTTGTTTTTACTTTCATATAACGCCCGCGACCAATTAATATTCTGGTATTCAATACTAATATCACTATGCCTTAACGCCTCGGTTAAAATATCTATTACTGCGCCAGAAATATTATCTTCACTAACAATGACGCTAGGTGGCAAGTTTTCCACATACGCAATAAGTTCATCTTTAGCCAAACTATGTAAAGGCATTAAAGTCGCTAAATAAAATATGCTCAAAGTTAAAATATACTTCATATTACCCCATGGCTATTTATACAAATTAGCAACTTCTGCATAATAACAACTACCCAATAAAAACGAATTTCTCACTCAAAGATTCTTTATAATCTCATCTCTTCTATATTACTTGAGCTCCCGTTAAATCAATGTGAATAATTGTAATATCAAAATCCCAAAAAAATTAGCACTCTTAATATATCAGTATAAACCTAATCATAATCCAATGAATAATATATAAAAACTTCTTAATTAGCTGCTCAACCTTCCACTATACATCACTTTATTTCTAATATGAATACGTATGCAATCCATGGTTATTAGCGATTCTCTGCTCTAGCATGATGATGTTACTAAAATGTAACAAACAGAAAAGTTCAAGAGTAATAATAACAAAAAACAATCAACCACCAGTCTTGGTTTTTAAAAAGCTAACGCATATTAGGGGAACTTATGAACAATAAATCACACCATATTCAATTAATGTCAAAACTTAAAAAGGCTTATATAGCCTCCTGCTTGATATTAACCGGCCTTACCGCAACCAGTGTACAAGCAGATAATGGCGTAATGATGCAATATTTTCAGTGGTACACACCTGATGATGGCACGCTTTGGACTGAAGTACAGCAAAATGCGGCAGATTTATCTGCTGCGGGTATCACTGCGCTTTGGTTACCTCCTGCCTATAAAGGCGCCTCAGGTAAACATGATGTCGGTTACGGTGTTTATGACATGTACGATTTAGGCGAATTCAATCAAAAAGGCTCTATTCGCACTAAATACGGAACTAAAGAGCAATATTTAGCTGCAATTAACGCAGCACATTCTCAAGGTATTCATATTTACGGTGATGTAGTTTTTAATCATCGTGGTGGTGCAGATGACACCGAATCAGTAACAGCTGTCCGTGTTGCTGGCGATAATCGTAATCACGAATATGGTGGTGACGTGAAAATAGATGCATGGACCAAGTTTGATTTTACCGAACGTAATGGCAAATACTCTGACTTTACCTGGCGCTGGTATCATTTTGATGGCACTGATTGGGCACAAAATTTAGAAGAAAGTAGTATTTTCAAATTTAGAGGAACAGGTAAATCTTGGGATTGGGAAGTTGATACAAATCATGGAAATTACGACTACCTTATGTTCGCTGATTTAGATATGGATCACCCTGATGTAGTGCAAGAATTAAAGGATTGGGGAGAATGGTACGTTAACTTTACTGGAGTTGACGGCTTTAGAATGGACGCAGTAAAACATATTAAATATCAATTTTTCAACGAATGGTTAGATGATGTACGTAACAAAACAGGTAAGTCACTTTTTACAGTAGCTGAATACTGGAGTTATAACAAAGAAGAGTTGCATAACTTTATCAGTAAAACGGGTGGCAGAATGGCACTTTTTGATGCGCCATTACACATGAATTTTTACAATGCTTCGAACAGTGGTGGCAACTATGACATGAGTAAAATCATGGACAATACACTAATGAAAGAGCAACCTGCATTAGCCGTAACATTAGTTGACAACCATGATACTCAACCATGCCAAGCGTTAGAATCAAGGGTTCAAGACTGGTTTAAGCCTATGGCTTATGCCTTTATTCTATTGCGAGAAGAAGGTTACCCAAATGTATTTCATGCAGATTACTATGGCGCAAATTACAACGCTTCAGATAACGGCTGCAATAATACTGATATCACCATAGCATCGCATAAAGCGAGTATAGATAAACTATTAAATGCGCGAAAACTATATGCTTACGGACAACAAATCAGCTATTTAGATCACCATAATGTCATTGGTTGGACAAGATTAGGAGACGCAGATCATCCAAAAGCTATGGCAGTAATAATGAGTGATGGCCCAAGTGGTAATAAGTGGATGAATGTAAGCCGCGTTAACAAAACATTCATTGACGTTACTGGTAATCGTTCAGACGTTGTAACAAGCAACAATGATGGTTGGGCAAACTTTCCTGTAAATGGCGGTTCATATGCTGTTTGGGTTGAGCAAGGTACTGACAACCAACAAAGTGATATTAGCGTTACTTTTACCTGTCATAACGGCTATACCCAGATGGGACAAGATGTTTATGCTGTTGGCAGCATCAATGAACTAGGGCAATGGAATACCAATAATGCGATTAAATTATCACCGAGTCATTATCCTTCTTGGAGTGCCAATATTAACTTACCCGCTAATAGTCAAGTTCAATGGAAATGTATAAAGAAGCAAGGAAGCGAAGTCATTTGGCAAAATGGTGGTAATAATAATTACACCGCACCTAATACAGGCGCTGGTTCCACAACAGGTAGTTTTTAACTAGCCTCATATTACCAATGCGATACTTAAGTATTATTAAAGCTAGATGTAAGAAATAAAGCAGATAATACAAGGCGGCGAGTTAACCAAGGACTAAGAAATAGTCCTTGGTTTTCTATTACCTAAACGTTTTACTTTTCAATACACAACTTGGTTTTTAATAACCATTCTTGCTCTGTATCAAGGCGTTTAAGTATGCAATTATCGCCTTGCTTTCTTAACTCAAAGACCAATGCTTGCTTTGCTTGCTTACTAATAACCTTAACACCTGCTGGAGAGGTCACTGGAGCAGAAGCAAGTAAGAGCTTACTAGATTCTTGAAAGACATCTTGAGCAATTGGCACTTTCTTACCACCTAGAGCTTTACTCACTGTTTCAACAATTTCAGCCCGAGCAGCACTGCTGTTTTCAGGCAAAAGTGCTGCAACTGACTCATTAGCACGAAGTGAACAGGCACTAAGCAAGCTAACGGTTAAACTAATAAGAATAAGTGGTTTAATCACCATTATTGCTCACCTTGCTTTGAGTAAATATGGTGAAACTTATCAAAGTACACATCATTAATTATCGCATCCTGCAAAGGTGTACGAGTATTTAAAGCAGGTCCTGCATCACTTTTACCCTCTACATTTATTTGCATACTTGTTGGCGTTGTCATATTCACCGCAGAGCTTGCTTGTGCAAGGTTTGCTTTAGGCGACACTTCTGGACAACTGTTGTTGGCCAAATAGTACAAAGCACTTGATAGAAGAACTTCTTGCTCATCACCTAATGCCTCCTGGTAATCTTCTTGAATTGGACAACCTTGCACTTGGTATTGCTTACCTGCTTCAGGCAACTTCGCTGGTACTAAGCCATCGGCATAATCGCCAAAACCTAAGTGATTTTCCCCTTTAAATTGTACGGTAAAGTAAGTTGAACCACAGTTATCTTGGCTTACAAAACCATAAGGCTTACCACAAGTTGTATCACCAATTTGAATAACTTCAACACCCACACCAATCAATGAGTTAATAAAAGATTCACTCGCTGAACACGATGAGCCTGTTGTTAAAACATAAACACGTGGCAAATCAAGGGTAGGCAATGGTTGGTTTTCTTGAATGATTGAATCACCACCAATTAAACGACGTAAATCAATGGTTGTATCAACGAAAGGAATAACCTGATTTGCAATTTTATCGTTATAAACAATGGTTTCATATACTTTGTTTCGAGTAGTATCTCTGCCCGCTACCATGTAAGCAAGTTGTGATGAAATAGCAAGGAAGCCACCACCGTTATAGCGTAAATCAACCACTAAATCGGTGATTTGATCATTTGAGAATTGATTGAACTGCTCAAACAAATCTTTTTCTACGGTCGCATTATTAAAAGAGTTTAATAATAAATAGCCCACTTTACCTTGCGGCGTATCAATGGTTTTAGCAAGCTGTAGCGGTACGCCAGAAATAGCAGCCGTTTGTAAGGTAACTTCATACTCTTCATTATTGATATCCACAAATTTGAAAGTATGTGACTCACCTTCATTACGACTAAACATCGCACTATTCAGGCTATCTAATTCACTTTGATTAGTGGTATTAACAAAATCTATTCCATCAACTTCTAATAACTTTGAACCGCGTGATACACCAGCAGTAAAGGCTTGCGTATCAGGAGTAACATTTTTAACTTGCCAACTTCGTGGTGCTGTACTGCTTTGATAATCAAAACTAATGCCATAGCCATAAGTCACGCCTAATTGCGTTTGCTCTTCAACTTCACTGGTTGGTTGCATCCAATGAAACTGATCTTTAGGTGTGCCAGAATCTGTTAACGCAGTGGTTTTAAGTTGGGCAAAGTATTCTTCTAAACCATAATTTTTCGGATCTTTATCAACGACTTCTTTATACCAAAGGTACGTTTCATGGTTAAACGCACGCTGCCAATGCTTTTCAAGCAGTTCACTACCTTCTTTATCTGGATAGGCAATATTGGTAATAGGGCTACTGCCCGTACGAGGAGTCTCACATTGAGCAACAAAATCACTAGATGGCTGAAATTGATCTTGTACCCACGTAGGTTCATTATCGCCATTATTATTTGTAGGTGGAGTAAAAGTTGTATCGTTAGAGCCACTTGAACCACCACAGCCAGAAAGTAATGTGATACCTAGCGCCACACTTAATGAGAGTAATGATTGTTTGTTTTTAAAGATAAAAGACATCGTTTTTTTCCGTTTTTAGTAAAATCCATGAGTTGATTGATTATCTATATAATACCAATCAGCATAAGAAAGTAATTGCTTAGCGATAATTTAAAGGCTTAGAGGCAAGGCATTGATTGAAGAGAACGGTTGTTCCTTTGTCAAAATCAATAACGCCGCATATAAGCCTTTAAAACTCGCCCTTCGGGAACACATGGGCATCATGATAACTGCACAAAATTTGTTTGATGTAGAATAACTATATCTAAAAAATTTTGTTTGTTCTAATGTCGCTCATGCAGTTCTAAATAATCACTTATTTATACTGAATGGTATTACCTTCAATCATGATTGAAGGCTTGTCATAGTAACGCTTTGTTAATCAATATACAATTTGCTTAATTGCCAGTTTGTAAAGATGATTTAACGAGTAAAATTGCTATTAAAATATTACTCAGGCTTACGCGCCAACATAGTCGCAAACTGTAACTGTGCACCATTATGCATAGTGCCAACATCTTCATTGTATTTAATTAATTCCCAACCTTGGTATGCTTCTCTCAGTTGGTTTTCTGTTAAAGTAAAAGGGAATGGCACGGGACATGGATGACTTGTCGTATTCATTGCACAAACAATAAGGTTATAACCACCTGCCAGTGTACGCTTTTGCATATCAGCAATAACTGCTTCAACACGGGCTGGTTCAATAAACATTAAGGTTACCGTACAAGAAATAAAGCCATAGTCTTCATTTAACGCCGCATTGTTAATATCATAAACTTGCGCCTGAATATTAGCCATTCCCTGTTCATGACTAATAGATTTGAGCATATCAATAGCACTCGGATTCGTATCTATTGCTGTAACATTAAAACCTAATTGACCAAGATAAAGTGCATTGCGGCCATTAGAGCAGCCCATATCTAACGCATCGCAGGGCGCGATAATTTTACAAGCTTCAACGACTTCACTATGTGCGGGATTTAAGCCATAACGGCTATTGATATCTACTGTCATGAGAACAACTTAATTTAAATATAAAAGGGCTATATTACTCCTGAGTACAGTTATTTTTATACTATTAGTTGTTTTATATGGATTAAACTTGATGCTAATCAACAAGGTAAACTAGACAGGTTCAAACCAGTTTACCAAAGAGTCAGTACCTACTACTTTGCGCTCTATTCTAGAACACAACACCTTGCTATTAGTTTTAAGTTAGCTCCCTTGGCGCACACTTCACAACATGTTCGCCGCTAATTAACTTGGTAGCTAGTACTCGCTTCATTTAGCGCTTGATAAAAATCATTAATGTCACAGCTTTCTTCTAATGAACAAATCACGCGATACTTTTCAATGGCTGGCTGATAACCTTGTAAAGCCGCCTGAAATAGCCAATTTGCCGCCTGCTCAATATTACCATGGCCTTCATAATCTCTGTTGGATAAGTAGAGTTCAGCCAAATTAGTTTGCCCTGGTGCATAGCCTAATTCCGCAGAGCGTTTAAATAACTGAAAGGCCTTTTCAAAGCGATTATCATCATGATTAACCTTAAGCATTGCTAACCCGCGAGTATTCTCTCGTTTACCCGGAATAAATACCCAAGGCTGTTTTGCCACTGTTGGGTTGGTCACAGCATGACCATCAATCATGTAAACAGCCATATTTCGGCCAATATAGGCAAACTCAGGCCTGACAACTCGATATATAAAGCCTTGCTCAAATAGACTATTGAGTTCTGCAATGGAAAAGTTCTGTCGCTGCTTTTCAAAATAATCAAAGTTTGTACTGTGACCAAAAAGCACCGCATCTGTTAACGACTTTTTAAGCGGATAAAAATAATTACCATAGCTTAGTGATACCGTACCACCCGTAATATCAACAATTTTTGCAACACGGTACTTGTGAAGCGGCCGTCTATCCCCTGCACTTTTTCGATAGTCTAAATAATAAAAGTCATTAACTTTAGGCGCATTAATATATTTATGGCTCTGGCGATGTTTCTCTTGCTCTTCAGAGAAGTACCAACTTAGCAGCAAGATAAAAATAATACTGCCAGTAAAAGTACTCAGCAATCGAAGTTTATTGAAAAATGCCAAAGCAATATCTGAAAAGATCAGTTTTGAATCTGAGGTATTATTGCCGACATCTTCAAGGTTTTGACATTGTACGCACCGAACTTGAGTACCTCGTTTTACGGGAAAAATAGGTAGGTATTCAATAATGTAGAAGCTGTAAGTAATAACTGAATTAACACTATGATGCTGGCTGCCGCAACATGGGCAACGTAACTTATCTGTTGTACCCAAGCTTACTGTAGACTCGCGATAATCCATCATCAAATATCCCTATTAATCGTTGCTGTTAATTTTATAACAACCGTTTAAAAAACAGACAAGCACTTTCTACTAATAACTTCGTATGAGGAGTTAGAGTAACGCAGGAGCAGTTGCCGAGACGTCGGTGCCCTGAGTTGAGAATTAACAGTTTGGAGTGTCGGTTTTCTGCTTGGCGTCACGGTCGACTGCATGAATGCAGGAGTTAGAGCAACGCAGGAGCAGTTGCCGAGGCGTAGGTGCCCAAAGGGTCGTTACTCGCAAAAAGCCCCTTTGGAATCCCCATGGCGCCCACTCAGCTATAACTGAAAGTTGAAGCAAACGCTAATCCTGCTTGAACGAACTTTGAAATGGGGGAGCTTGTTCACGTATGTTCAGTTTGAGAGAAATAAAAGGTTCGGAGTTTTTTTCCTTGCTTGGCGTCGCGGTCGACTGCATGGATGCAGGAGTTAGGGCAACGCAGGAGCAGTTGCCGAGGCGACGGCACCCAAAGGGGCGTTACACGCCAAATGCCCTTTTTCAATCCCCAGAGCGCCCACTCAGTGAAAACATAAATCATCAATTTTGAGTTTACAGTCAATACCTGCCGATATTCGTCCATGAAAAGCGGCAGTCTTCGCCATCCATGGCTCAGCTTGACTGACACTTTAAAAATAGAGATTTATTCACTGAGATGGGGTTAGGTGTAATCGTTGAACCTCCAGCGACCATAAATAATAAAGTTAAATACTTTAGTTGACGCAAACACCAAGTCTGCTTGAACAAACGCTGAAATGAATGAAAGTGTTCACGTATATTCATGTGGAGGGAATTTAAAGGCTGGTTTTTTTCCTTGCTTGGCGTCGCGGTCGACTGCATGGATGCAGGAGTTAGGGCAACGCAGGAGCAGTTGCCGAGGCGACGGC
>Ga0193960_1000589_pt1 | contig 14954 bp, 14 predicted proteins | sample FB_3_MG_FD_140338 | JGI IMG/M metagenome (GOLD analysis project Ga0193960, IMG submission 140338) | Microbial mat bacterial communities from the Broadkill River, Lewes, Delaware, United States - FB_3_MG | ecosystem: Environmental > Aquatic > Freshwater > River > Microbial mats | place: USA... | reverse complement strand
TCTAGATATGATATTGTGTTATTAGGTGGGAAAAATGAAATAGATATTTGTCAAGATATTGAAGTTTCATTAAAAGAAAATGGTATTTTAAACTGTGAAAACTTTGCAGGAAAAACATCGGTTTCTAAGTTAGTTGAGAAAATAGCTGGTTTAGATGTATTTTTGACAATAGATAGTGGACCTATGCAAATCGCTGCTGTTTATAGAGTGAACACTATAGTAGTTCCAACTTCTTATTCAAAGATTGACCAAATATCTCAATGGAATAATCCTTTAGAAACAATAGTTTATAAACATGTGGATAAATATGAAGATGAAAATGACGATCATACACCATCATCTGATGATGTATTAAGATTATTTAATCTATAAGTTATAAGAGAAAATCTCTTATAACTCGATTTCTAAAGCAATAGGGCAGTGATCACTTCCCATAACTTCGATTTAAATATAAAATCCTCAATAATAAAATAATTAATTAATCAACTTATAAAATAAATAGTTATAAAATAATAATAAATTAATATTTGGAATCCTTTTGGAAAAACTTTTTGAAAAGCTTGGTGATAGGCTTACTAATTTCTTCACACGTTCTGTTGCACCATCTTCTATCTTTTTTATACTCTTGTTTTTTAATGATATGTATTTTAACGATAGTTATATTTATAATGATTTTATATGTTTTATAAAAGAAGCTAATAGTATAAATGGAATTTATTTATATATTGTTTTTATTATTATCTTTTTATCATATGGTTATATAAATCAAATATTAACACAACTTCTAGATAACTTTATAAAAATAAGTTACACAATAATAGATGAAGAATTTATAAATCTCCGTTTAAAAGTAGAATCTTCATTATCAGAGAAAGAAAAAGAAATATTTGAAGTAATAGGTTTTAATGATTACAACGCTTATCAAATACTTGGAAAAGATATTAAAACTTCATTATCTTATGTAGATGATGTGAAATCTATACACTCATTTATCCTAGCAATAAATTTAAATGTATTTATAATCTATCTTTTTGCTAATTTTCAAGCTGAAGCTAAATGGTTGTTTTGTTCATTTTGTATAGGAGTAATTTTTGTTATTGGAAACATGATTGCAAAAATGAGATATAAAGCTAGAAACAAAAAACTATACATAAACTTCTTATTAAAAAAAGATGAATCAAAAATAAAAGAAAAAGAATTAAAAATAAAATCATTAAAGGTAGAAATAAATGAGTAATGAAATAATTATAAATATTAATGAAGCAAATAAAGCACAAAAATATCAAAATGAAGAAGAACTTTTCCAGATTGAAGCTTTTAAAAGAGTATCTGAGATATTAAAAGAACATAGAGTCGGTAAAGACACAACTGATATAACAGATTGTAGATTTCATGATACTATTTTTATAGATGGGAATAGAGGTGTCGGAAAAACAGCATTTATGATTAATATTGAACATTATTATAAATATATTGCAAAAATTGATAAACCTAATTACCTTTTTTTAAAGCCTGTAGATCCAACACTTCTTGAAAATACAGAAAAATTTTTAAGTGTGGTATTAGCAAGAATTATTGAGTATATAAATGAAAAAAGAGATGAGTTTAATAGTGAATATAGTGAAGAATATTATAAGTCTATTGAAAATCTATCAAAATCTTTAGAATCAATAAAAACACTTGATAATGATCTTGGTATTGAAGAAATAGCCTCAAATAAATCTAGCTTAAAATTAGAACAACATGCACATGATTTTTTTAGTGTTGTATGTAGTATATTTGAAAAAAATGCTATTGTTATGTTAATAGATGATGTAGATATGGCTTTTGATAAAGGATTTGATGTATTAGAGGTAGTTCGTAAATATTTAGCATCGCCATATCTTATTCCAATTGTTGCCGGAGATATGAAACTTTATAGAGAGATTGTTGAAACAAAATTTATGTCTAAAATAGAATTTTCAAAAGATGTTGAAACCTTTAAATTGGTTAAAAATATTTTTGAAAAAGGTTGTTCTGATGATAAACAGAAAGAAAAAAATTGGGATACTAATGTTTTAGGCTGTAATCATGATGTATTAATTGAAAATAGAAATAATTATCTTGATAAAAAGAATTTACTTGAAAATATAGTAAAACAATATCTTGAAAAAGTTTTTCCTAATGAATATCATATCAAGTTAAAAGATATCTTCTCAATACTTAAAGAAAAAAATGTTCAAATTAAATTTTCTGATTCTTTAACTGTTCCTTATACAGAAGTGAAGGATTTTGAAATTAGACATATTAATCTTGGTATTAATCAAGTAAAGTTTACATATCAAATCTTTTCAAATAATACTAGAGATTTAATTCAATATCTTTATTCAAAAAAAAATATATATATTTATTTTTTTGATAAGTTGTTAAATAGTTATTCTTCTGATGCTAAGCATCAAAAGTATGTTCCTCAAACAGTAATTAAGAAATATGATAAGGATATAATGGATTTTATCTTTAATCAAAAAGAATTTTATAAAAAATCTTTAGAAATTACAAGTAGAATTTATGAGTTTGGAGATGAAAAACAGAAAGACTTATCTAAGTTTGCAGAAAATGATGCTAGATCATATAGAGGTGGAGAGTACCAAATATATAATGCTTTTTTAGATGACTTATTTGAAAATACAAAATTGAGTGCGGAGGAAGGGAAAAATGAGATTATAATTCATTATAGAGATTTTGAAAAAGTTAAGTCTTTTAATGATAAAGAAAAGTATATTGTTGACCTTTTTGTACACAGTAACTATTATAGTACAAGAAATCAAACAAAAAATTATATCTTTAGTGGTGGATTTGTCGAGTTAATGTTTTTTTCTTTAAGCTTAAATAAAAAGTTAGATTTTCTTGAAGAATATGATACTGAAGAATTGATTGATTTTAGTATTGATATTATTATTGATGATAATTTAGTTCGAGATTTTAATGCTGCTAAAAAATACTATGTTTTAGAAGATGTTGATATTACAGAAATATCTAATATTTTAGATGATATTGCTTATAAAATACCATTTAATTCTATGTTTAGAAAAAATAAAAATTTTGAAAATAGTGAGGAAATAACAGAGGATGAACTCCTAACTTCTATTTCTCATAATAAAAAATTCTTAAGTGAATTAAGTATTGATATCCTAGTATGGAAAAATACTTTTTTAGATGATATTAAAATTAATTCAATTTCTATGTATGAGATAATGCATAAGTTTTTCAATAATTTAAATTTATTAAAAAATCAGAAGTTAGTAGAAGAAACGCCTTTAAGTTTTATTCAAAGAATTGTATTTATTTTTATTAATTCAGTTGCATTTTTTGAAAACTCAAATAGAAGAGTTGCTGAAACAAATATTGCTATGAAAAATAAATTTGAACTAAAATCAATTTTAACTAATACAAATGCTTATAATCAAAACATTAGACCAATGCTAAAAGAAAAAAGTTTAACTAGAGCTTTATTTTATCATCCAATAATTACAGCAATTTTATTACCATCTAATGAATTAAATTTCCAAAAGTCTGATCAAATAAATTATTATGAAAAGGCAATAACAACTTTAGAAAGCTATTATGATTATAATTTGAGAGCACTACAAATCATACATAAAATACAGTTATTAATGAACCTTTTACGCGATATAGATGATATAAATTTATTAAGAGAAATTTCTGAAATTGATAACTTTAGGAATCGATTCTTAACTGATCATATTAGAACAGCAACTAAAGAACAGCTAAAAATATTTAATGATTTAAGAACTAAATTTGAAGATAAAATTAAATAATGATAGAAAATAATTTAAAAGATATTTCAAATATAGTTTTGTTACGAAGTGATAAAATACTTTATGAACTATTGAGTATTAGTCTTTATGAAAATCTGAATAAAAGTTTATCTTATGAAAATGGGATGAAAGATTTTTACCCCAATAACTTTCGTAAGGGAGCTATTGAGAATAGTATGAAATATACTCTGTCTGCTAATGGTTCTAAGAAGTTTACATTTGATTATGAGTTTGATTTTTTAAATGAATTATTTGATTCTTATCTCAAGTTTGATGGAAATCATATTTATGCTAAAGTTGAACTTTTAGATAAATATAGTTCTTTAATAAATAAAATTCATCCTTATAATATAATAGGATACAAAATTGCAAAATTATATAAAGAAAAACGATTTTCTATTTCAAATATAAAAGAATTTACTAAATATATTACACCTCTTGCTCTCAGTGTAAATAGAGATTATAATGAGTATGCAGAAAATCATTTACATTTAAGTGGAAGTAATGATGTATCTTTTAACTTTATTGCATTATTATCTACTCCTACTAAAGATAGCTATTATAATATTGAGTATATAAATAACCTTCCTAGAATTAATGAATTTAGTTACCTTAATAATGGTAGTTTATCTTTTGGAAATTTAATTGATATATCTAAGTATTGTGTTAGCATTATTAATAATTTTGTTGCTACTGGTAAAATTGAACCTAATATTAATATGAAATTAAAAAGTTTACTTGATCATAATAAATTACCTATGGTTAATATTAATTTTGCTTCATTCTCTATCATTGAGAATAGAACAAATTTAAATAATGAATTATTAAAAGAAGTAATTCTTTATAAAAGAAAAGGATATATAACAAAACAATGGTTTTTGTATAATATTCTTGTCTTTTATACTCATGAAGTTTGTAAAAATAGTGATATTCGAAAAGTTATAAAAGTGTTTTTACATATCATGAATATTTTGCGTTCATATATGGTAATGTCTCAAAATATTGGTTTGTCTCATTTTTCGGAATTTTCTAGATCAAACTTAAGATTTATAGAAAAAAAAAGACATAATAATATAGCTTCGAATATTATTTCAAATGGTACTTCAAAATTAGAAGCTAAATTATCTCCTCCATCAATAACTAGGAAAAATAGGGAGTTTATACTCTATAAATTAGCATTTGACAAAGAGATAATTAAAAAAGAGTCTACTTCTATCGAAAAGGTTTCTGATAAATATTTTTTAAATACAAATAAGTCAAAAAGGAATTATCATTTTTGTATACATTTTATTAGAAAAGAAGATGATACAAAACAAAAAAATCAAATATATTTACTTCCTAGATTCTCAAAATTAAGAAAAGAGCTAAAAAAAGAAGCAAAATCTATTAATAATTTTTTGTATCAAGAATTACATATATTAAATAAATTTGATTTTTATAGAGAATTTTATCATAATAAAATTAGAGTTTTAGAACATCAGAAAGATTTAGAGAATGATTATATAGATTTAACAAAACTAATAACTGCAATTGATGTTGCAGGAGATGAGAATAGAACTCCTCCCGAAGTTTTTGCTCCTATTATTAAGTACTTAAGACGTGATATAAAAAAGCTTGATAATTTTAAAGCTGATTATATTAAGTACAAAAAAGACGGCCATGATTTTGTATCAAATTATAAGCTTAGGCTTTCTGTTCATGCTGGTGAAGATTTTAATCATATTGTTACAGGAATGAGAAAAGTTCATGAAACAGTTAAGTTTTATGATATGAAAGATAAAGATAGATTAGGACATGCTCTTGCAATAGGAATAAATCCAAAAGAGTGGTGTACGTTAAATGGTGATATCTTTGTAACAAAACAAGAACATCTTGATAATTTAGTATGGTTATATCATCAAAGTATAGAAATCTTATCTTATTATAAAAATACTGATAAGTTAAGAGAAAAATATGCGCGAGTAATTAGAGAACTTTATGAAGAAGTTTATTCTCCTAATAAACAAAATCTTAGTTGTGAAATTGAAGATATTTACAAAGCTTGGAAACTTAGAGAATTTTGTCCTATTGTAATGTTTTCAGAAGATGAACTATTAAATAAAGCAGATGAGTATTTAAATACTGTAGATTTTGATAATAAGAAGTTATTAGAAGATGAATATATAAAAGCAAAAGAAATTTATAGAAGATATCATACTTGTACTAGTGTTAGAAAGAAAGGTGAAGAAGTTATAAAAATAGAGTATGAGAATATAAATAGAAATTTATTTAAATATTTTATTACAGATGAAGATTTAGAACTCATAGAAGCAGTGCAAGATAGGCTTATTCAAAAGTTTTGTGATAAAGGACTAATTATTGAAACTAATCCTTCTTCAAATATTTATATTGCATATATACATTCTTATGATAAACATCCAATTTTTAGATGGAATCCAATAGAATGTGATGACTTAGAAGGTGAAGAAGCTAAATTTAATAGATATAAAATTAGAACATCTAGAATGAAAGTTTGTGTAAATACTGATGACCCCGCAATTATGCCTACGACACTTAGAAATGAATTTGATTTACTAGAAAGAACAGCTTTTGGTATTCATAGTAATAGTAAAGAGAAAATAGAAAAATGGTCAGATGATATCAGAAAGTTTGGTGTAGAGATATTTGACTTTGATCATCAACAGTGTGAGTTTACGAGAGTATAAGAGAAAATCTCTTATAACTCGATTTCTAAAGCAATAGGGCAGTGATCACTTCCCATTACTTCGTTTAAGATATATGCATCTTTGATATTATCTTTTAAGTCATCACTTACGTAGAAGTAATCAATTCTCCAGCCAACGTTATTAGCTCTTGCATTTGCTCTGTAAGACCACCAGCTATAAAGACCTTCATCTTGTGTTTTTTCTCTTAGGGTATCAAGATATCCATGTGCTAAGAATTTGTCCATCCATTCTCTCTCCATTGGTAAGAATCCAGATTTCTTTTCATTTGCTTTAGGACGTGCTAAGTCAATTTCTTTGTGTGCAGTATTTACATCTCCACAAACAATAATCGACTTACCTTCTTTTTTAAGATTTTCACAATGCTCTAAAAATCTATCGTAAAACTCCATTTTATAAACTAGTCTTTCATCTTTACTTTGACCATTTGGGAAATATACATTAAAAAATGCGATATCTTTTTCACCCAAAGTGAAGTGAACTTCGTTGATTCTTCCTTCATCTAAAACGTCAACTGTAGGACAGTTACATTCAAATGTAGTTTCTATATCAGTAAAAAGTGCAGTTCCACTTCTTCCTTTTATTGCAGATTCGCTTGCAAATAAAGTTTTATACTCTTTATCAAAGATTGATTCTGGGATTTGTGATTTCATTGATTTTGTTTCTTGAATACCAAGAATATCAATATTTGCTTCATCTACCCATTTTAAAGCTTCTTTTTTATCAACTGCTCTAATACCATTTACATTCCATGAAATAAATTTATATGTTTTTGCCATTTATTTATACCTTATAATATTTATAAAAATTTTGAAAATTATATCAAAAGAATCTTGTTATACTCTTTTTCAAAATCTTGATAATTGTCAAGAAATATATATTTTTATTTTGTTAATCTTCCGCTTCATTAAATAAAAAGGAAAAATTATGACTGAAAATACAAAAGAAATTATTAAATTAACAGCACCATTATTAAAAGAAAGAAAAGATGAAATTACTGAAACTATGTATGAAATTTTATTTGAAAAATATCCAGAAACAAAAGTATTATTCGAAGATGCTACAGATGACCAACCTAAAAAACTAGCAAATGCAATTTATGCATATGCTAGTAATATTGATAAATTAGATAATCTTCAAAAAGGTTTAGAAACTATGGTAAAAGCTCATGTTAAAACAAATATTAAACCAGAACATTATCCTATGGTTCAAGATGCTCTTTTATCTTCTATTAAAAAAACTTTAGGTGAAGCTTGTACTAGTGAAGTTGAAAATGCATGGAATACCGCATATGAATTTTTAGCAAATATCTTAATAGAAAAAGAAAAAGTAGCTTACGCTAAAGCTTAACACCTTCTTTATATTATATTTGTATAATCGCCTCATGTTAAAAGAAAAATTAAAAAAAAATTGGCTGTTCTCATCTTTGAGAACAGATCAATTTGATAAACTCCTAGACCTTTCCTATATAGAAAGCCATCAAAAAAATAGTGTAGTATTTCATGCAGGTGAATTTAGTGAATATTTATATTTAATTCTTGAAGGAGAAGTAAATATCCATAAACATGATGATAATGCAAATAGTATTACAATAGGAATCTTTAAAGAAAACAATCTAATTGGTGAAGCAGCATCATTACTTCATATTCCATTTCCTTCTTCTGCTATTTTTATTAGTGATGGACAAATCATGAAAATAAAAACAAAAGATTTTGAAGAAAATTTTATGAATGATATTTCTGTTTCAAACTCAATTGTAACTTCATTACTTAAAAAAATACAATTATTACAGCAAAATATTCATCTAAATATTGGGCTAAATGCAAAAGATAAAATTATGGATTTTTATTTAAAGAATACTGATTTAAGAAAAAAAATAAAACAGTATGAAATTGCAAATATTCTTTCAATGACTCCTGAAACTTTCTCAAGAAATTTAAAACTTTTAGTAAAAGAGAAAAAATTAAAAAAGTTAAAAGATAATACTTACGAAGTGATTTCGTAGGTATTTTCTTTAATAATTGTTAAATTCTATATGTATTGATATATGTACTCAAGTGAGTCATACATGATTCAAAGTCTTTAGTATCATCGCTTTTTTTAGCAATAAGTAAAGCACCTTCAAGATTTGCAATTAAAAATGTAGAAAAACTCTCAATATCTAAGTCTTTTTTTAACTCTTCATTTTTAACTGCTTTCTCTAGTATCTTTGAGAATAAAACTTTCCATTCTTGGACAATTTCATTTAATATTTTTGCAAAATCTTCGTCGTTGTTTAGGCTTTCTTGTAACAAATTTCCTAAAGGGCAGCCTTTTTGTAAATCCCAGTTTTTTGTATCATTTAAAATGTTAATTAATAAATCAATAATATTTGAATCACTGTTTGCTAATTTGTCCCAGTTATTCTGAATTCTTAACATGATTTTTTCTTCAATCATGGCTAAAACCATCTCTTTTTTTGAAGAAAAGTAGTGATACATTGAACCTTTTTTTGTATCTGCTCTTTTTAAAATATTTGCTAATGAAGCACCTGTATAACCATTTGAAAAAACTTCTTCAAAAGTAGCTTCAATTAGTCTTGTTCGAATATCTTGCATCTTAATCTCTTATGAATTTTTTTGTATTATATCCAATATTGTTTGAGGTTCACATCTCTTTGTATAGTCTTCATCTACAAATGAATATAAAACTTCTTTGTTTTTATTAAATACAAATGTTGCGGGCATTGGTAATTCAAATGAATCTTCATCATTTAATCCAACAATATCAATTCCAAAGTTTTCATAGATTGGTCTTAACTCTTCTGCAAGTGAGAATACTAATCCATAATCTTTTGCAACTAAATTATGTGTATCACTTAATACTTCGTAATCTAATTCATTTTTTTCTTTTGTGCTTAAACTTGCATCTGGTGTTTGAGGAGAAATAGCAATTAGTTTTGTATTTAAACCTTTTAGTTCATCATTGATTTCTTGTAATGCTTTTAACTCTAAGTTACAATACGGACACCATTGACCTCTATAGAAGTTTACTACTACAAAATCATTTTCTTTTAATTGCTCATCTAATGACACTAATTCATTGTTTGCATTTCTAAGAGTAAAATCTTTTGCAGTATCTCCAATTTGAAGGGCATTTTTAGAGATTTTTGTATCTTTTAGTGTACCTGTTGCTTTTAGCATAATTTCTTGTAAGTCTTGAGGAACTCTACCCTTAAAGTTTTCTTTATAATTGTTTATTTCATCTATCAATCTTGACATTTTTAAATCCTTATTATGTGTTAAATATATAAAACCAACCAGTTGGTCTGTTTGAAATTGTAACAAGAATCTAAACTCTTGTCAAGAGTTTTTTTTGATTCTTATTATTTTAAATATGTGATTTGTATTATTTTGTAGTTTTTGAAGAAGCTTTTTTTTCTTTTGTTTTCTCTTCTTTTTTTATAAGAGTAGTTGGTTTCATAGGCATTGTAGGCTTATTTATTCCTACTTCTCCCAGAGTATTAAACTTATCATTTGAAAATTTGTTTTTTCCCGTGTTAAGTTTGTCACTTTTTCCACCATGCATATCAATCTTTCCAAAATTATTGTTATCATATGCATAATTTGCAAAAAGTGAAGTTGTAAGAAAAATAAAACTAGTGATTAGTATTTTCATTTGTGTTACCTTTTTTTCTGTTACTTTTTATATTAACAAATATACCATAAAGTGTAATAATTATCCAGAACACTTCAATAATAAATGATCCTAAATTAAAGTGCACAAAAAGTGAAATAAGTAATAGTATTGCACCAACTAAGTTTAATAATTGATATTCAAGTGATCTAATAGTGTACTTGTTTGTTTGTAAAAATAAATAAGCTATTACAACAAAAGCCATACCAATAAATCCAATCCATTGATAAATATCCATAATTCTCCTTTGAAAATTGAAGCGGGATTATATCACTTTTTTTGATAAATAAGTCATTATTTGATATTTTATAGTAACTTATTATTAGGATGATTATTTTTATGGATGAATTGTTTTTAGGATTACTTACATTCTTCACTTCTACAGTTGCAGGAGTTGTTGGAATTGGTGGAGGAATGATGTTAATTGCTATCCTTCCTTCTTTTTTACCTTTAAATGCACTAATCCCTGTGCATGGTTTAACACAAATGTCTAGTAACTTCTCTAGAGCAGTTTTTGGTTATAAAGATGTTCAATACGAAACTATTCCAAAGTTTCTAATTGGTTCACTTGCTGGAATTGCACTTTTTGCTAGTATTATTTCAATGATATCTTTAGAATATGTTCCTTTATTTATTGGAGCTTATATTTTATTATCATTATGGTCAAAAAAGTTTAATGATAAAATTAAAAAGTACGAAAACTACTATTTAGTTGGGTTCTTACAATCAGGTCTTTCTATTGTAGTAGGTGCTACAGGGCCTTTGACTATGACTTTATTACTTAAAGACTATGAAGATAAAGATAAAGTAGTGGCAACTGGTGCTGCACTTATGAGTATTACACATATTTTAAAAGTATTTGTATTTATGTATTTTGGTTTTGTATTCTTTGATTATATTGGAATTTTAATTGCCATGATAATAGGAGCAGTTGCAGGATCTTGGGCTGGAACAAAACTAAGAGATAAAATAGATGGTAAAAAGTTTGTTATGATTTTAAAAGTTTTACTATCAATCTTAGCAGTTAAATTAATTATAGGACTATTTATATAGTTTTTCTACTCTATCTTTTGTCAAATCATAAATTTATATAGCTTTTATAATTATCTATGATTTGACAATTTATTCTTATAGTGATAATATTCGCGAAAATTCAAAATAATATTAAAAAGAACAAAAATGAAAAACTTTTTTAAATCACGAGAAGCTCTACTTTATGTAATGGCTTTATCTATGACTTTCTCATTTTCAGCATGGATGAGTTTACTTAATAACTTCGTTATTGAAGCTGCTTCTTTTGACGGAAGCCAAATAGGAATACTTCAAAGTCTTAGAGAAATCCCAGGATTTCTGGCCTTTACAGTCGTATTAGTTTTGATTTTTGTAGCTCAACAAAGGTTAGCTTATTTATCAATAATGGCTTTAGGTTTAGGAGTTTTATTAGTTGGGTATTTCCCAAGTGTAATAGGGCTTTATATAACAACAGTTATCATGTCTATGGGATTTCACTATTTAGAGACTCTAAATCAATCTTTGTCTTTACAATGGCTTTCAAAAGATAAAGCTCCAATAATTCTAGGAAAAATCACTGCTGCTAAATCTGCAACATCATTAGTTGTATTTATTTTAATTTTTCTTATGATGAAGTACTACTCTGTAGAGTATAAACATGTATATCTATTTTTTGGTGGGATTACTTTCTTTGTTGGAGTAATAGCTTGGATGATGTTTGATCATTTTAAAGATGATGTTGTTCAAGATAAAAAAATAAGACTAAAAAAAGAATACTGGCTATTTTATACACTTACTTTTTTTGCAGGGGCAAGAAGACAAATATTTATTGTATTTGCAGGATTTCTACTAGTTGAGAAATTTGGGGTAGATGTTCATAATATGGTTGCTTTACTTTTTGTAAATTCCATTTTAAATATGTATTTTGCACCAAAAATAGGAAAGTTTATTACAAAATTTGGAGAAAGAATAACTTTAAAACTTGAGTATATTGGTCTTATGTTAGTTTTTGTATCTTATGCTTTTGTTGAAAATTTATATTTTGCATATGTTTTATTTGTGCTTGATCATTTACTATTTTCTATGGCTATAGCACTTAAAACTTATTTTCAAAAAATTGCAGACCCAAAAGATATAGCAAGTGCTAGTGCAGTTTCATTTACTATAAATCATATTGCTGCGGTATTCTTGCCTGTAGTTCTTGGTTTAGTTTGGTTATATTCAACTTCTTTAGTATTTATAATAGGTGCAGGGGTTGCATTATTATCTTTTACTTTATCTTTTCTAATTCCAAAAAATCCAAAAATGGGATATGAAACAACATTAAAGTAGGGTGTTTATCCTACTTTAATACATCTCATACTTAAATTTCCTGATACCATTTCTTCATAAAAATGCTCAATTTTATCCTCTTTTTTACTAGCCCCAGCTGTATATAATAAAGGAATATAATGATCATCAAAGGGATGTGAGATTTTAAAATCTGAGTGATATTTAGCATTTATTATGTTAAAAAAGTTTTTATCTGAAAAAGATTTTTTTACATAATTATCAAAGTTTACAGCCCATGTATCTATATTTTTTTGATATCTATTTGTAAGTCTTAAGTTATGTGTAACACTTCCACTTCCTATTATTAAAACTCCATGTTCTCTTAGTCTTCCTAATAAAGAAGCAAATTCAAAGTGTTGTGCATAAGTAAAGTTTTTATTTATAGAAATTTGAAAAGTTGGAATATCTGCTTTTGGGTACATGTGTTTTAAAACGCTCCAAGCCCCATGATCTAAACCTCTATCTTCTAGTTTTGAGTCCTTTAGGAGAGATTGTACTTTTTTTGCTAATTTTGGCTCTCCTTTTGGTTCATAATAAACTTCATATAATTCATCAGGAAAACCATAAAAGTCATATATTGTATCTTGCTCTTGCGAATTTGAGATTAGAGTTTCATTTTCATACCAATGTGCAGATATAACTACAATTGCTTTTGGTTTATCAAAAGTTTTTGTTATATCTTTTAAACTTTTTGTAAATGAATTATCTCTTATAATATTCATGGGACTTCCATGTCCAATGAAAAGTGTTGGCATTAATTTTTTTTCTTCTTTTATAATACTTGCATAAAAAGGTGAAGCTAATAAAAGTGATGATAGTTTTAAAAATTCTTTTCTTGTCATAAACTTTCCTAGTTTTTTTATTTATTTTATAGTAAAAAAGAGGGAAAGTTGAGGGAACTTTTTAAATAGGTATTTTTGTGTCCCTCTGTTTTCCCACTATATTTTTTTATACTTCAGTCATTAACAAAAAAGGAAAAGAATGAAAAGTATATTATCACTTGCTATGATATTAGCAATATCTTTTAGTAGTTCATTTGCAGAAGATTTGAAGTACAAGGTTCATAGAGCAGATATAAATGGTTTTAATCTAGCTTCAGTATTAATTACTGGAGAAAAAGATGCTGTATTAATTGATACTCATTTTAGAAAATCAGATGCATATAGAGTTGTGGCACAAATCTTAGAAAGTGGAAAAGAACTTAAAACAATTTATGTAAGCCATGGAGATCCTGATTATTATTTTGGATTAACAGTTTTAAAAGAGGTTTTTCCTAAAGCTGAAGTTTATGCAAGTGCTCCAACTATTGAACATATCAAAAAAACATATGTGAATAAGCTTGATTATTGGGGTCTTATATTAGGAAAAAATGGAGACAATTATATTATTTTACCAAAGATTTTAAAAGGTAATACTTTAAAACTTGAAGGAAAGGATATTAAAATTATTGGTCTTGATTCTAAAGCTCCTGAAAAATCTTATGTTTATGTTCCTTCTATAAAGGCTATTTTTGGTGGAGTAAACATTAATGCAAATGGTCATTTATGGATGGCAGATGATCCTCCAAAAGAAGCTCGTGCAAAATGGTTAAGTGTTTTAAATAATATGGATAAGCTTGATATAGATATTGTGGTTGCTTCTCATGGAAAAAAAGGCTCAAAAGAAGACAAAAGTTCTATTGAATTTACAAAGAATTATTTGAAAATATATGAAAAAGCTTTAAAAAAGGCAAAAAACTCAAAAGAGCTAATTAAAATTATGCAAGAAAAATATCCTCACTTAGATAAGAATAGTGAGACTTTATCTTTAAGTGCAAAAGTTTCAAAGGGTGAAGCTAAGTGGTAAACACTTTATATAAAGTAGTTTAATACAAAAATTATAAATAGTACAGACACCAAAGTCTGTACTGTTATAATTGAAGACATCAGCTTCACATCTCCACCTAATTGTCTAGCTAATACAAAAGAAGAGGGTGCTGTAGGAAGTACCGCAAATATCACTAAAATAGAAATCATTTGATTCTCAAGCTCAAAAAACTTAGCTATTAAAAACATAATAATTGGCATTAATACTAACTTTGCAAAGTTTGAATTAAATATTTCACTTTTTGAAGAGTTTATCTCTTTTATAACTAATCCAAAACCAACAGATAATAGTCCAAGTGGCAGTGCTGCTGAGCTTAAAATAGCTAATATTTTATCTGCAATAATAGGTACTTCAATTCCAATATAGTTTATTCCTCCACCAATTAAACAAGCCATAATCAAAGGATTTGTAACAATAGATTTTAGAAGATATGTAAAAGTCAATCTACTCTCACTAACATATAAAGCAAAAATAGAAATACACAAAATATTTATAAATGGAATTACAAAAGTCATAAGAATAACTGCTA
>Ga0193960_1000587_pt1 | contig 14984 bp, 25 predicted proteins | sample FB_3_MG_FD_140338 | JGI IMG/M metagenome (GOLD analysis project Ga0193960, IMG submission 140338) | Microbial mat bacterial communities from the Broadkill River, Lewes, Delaware, United States - FB_3_MG | ecosystem: Environmental > Aquatic > Freshwater > River > Microbial mats | place: USA... | reverse complement strand
TTGACGTTCAAAGTAAATTATTTTTAAATATATAACTTTATAACTTGACAATAATAAAAAATGATGATAATATATATGTACGGTGTAAAACCGAATTAAATTCTAGGAGGAATAATATGAGTATTTATAAAGGAACTGCAAAAGCGTTTGGAGCGCAATTATTCAATTTTGATGAGTTAAAAGAAGCTAATAAGGTATCGGCTTTATTAGATGGTGAGAAAATTGAAATTGAAGATAGTGAAGTTATTGAGAATTTTGAAGATGGTAAATTTACAACAGGTATTTTAACTACTGATGGTGAAATTTTAAGAAGTGATAGTCAAAATATCGCTAGAAGATTCTCAATGTATTACAAATCTAAAGGTAGAAACTTCAAAGGTGTTTTATACGCTTTAAAAGGTGAAGGTAGAAATGAAAGAATTTATACTGATTTAGTAGATGAATATACTTTCATAGATCAAAAAGATTCTAAACCTGAGGAAGTTTATGAAAAAGAGCTTCAAAAATTAGAGAAAGAAGTTTCAAAATCTAAAAAAGATGTGAAAGAACTTGCAATAAAATAACAGTTTTAATATAAAATCGTGTAATCATCCTTTAAAGGTTGTATTATACGATTTTTTTTTTTTTATATAAATTTACGATACATTTATATCATAACTTGACATATGTATTATAAAGATGTATAATAAGTTATAATATTTTAAAATCTTATATAGGAGGTAAATTATATGAACGCTAATAAATTAATTGGTTGGGTAATCTTTATTTCAATCTTTACAGCCGTATTACCAACGATCATAACTCAAGTTGTAGCGGCTCAGGGTACTACTGGTATTGATACAGGTACTTCAGCTTTAATCGGTTTATTACCATTAGTAATTGGTGCTGTTGTTGTACTTGCTATTACTAAACAAAATAAATAATCAAAGTTATTCCTCAATAAAGGGGTCGGTAGATTCCGACCTCTTTAAATTTATTTAAAAGGTGGTTATTATGAAAAAAGTAGGTTTTTTGATAGCTATCCTCGTATTTGTAACAATGACTCCTATAATTATATTCAATGTAAATAATTATAAAACCATAGAAACGGTTCAAAGAACTTTAACCACTAAACCTATAGGTGAGAGTGAGATAATTACATTATTAAACGAGCCTGATAGTATAGAGGCTGTATATGCTGATGATGTATTATTAACTATTACAACTCAATACACTGTGGATGGTGATGAAGTAACTATTAAAGCTAATGTTACCGATGTTGATTGTTGTGTAAGAATTGAATATACATATACTTTAGATGTAGATGATGGTTTAAATTCTATTATAATTATATTACCGTTGTTATTAGTAAGTGGGTTTGTTATTAGTTTAGTAAAAATAAAAGGAGGTTTTTAATATGAAGCATTTTGATAAATTACTTTTAGTATTACTTTTTGTGATCGTATTACCTGTACTTATTGTTAATATTATTAATTATAAGGTACAAGAAACAACAGAAACATTTACAGCAGTTGAAACATTAGGTACACCTGAAACTTTTACAGTAGAAAATACACCTGATAGTATTGATAAAGTTTATGTTAATGATGTTTTACAGGTTGTAACAACTGATTACACTGTAAGTGGTGATGAAGTTACTTTATTAGCAGGTGAAACCGAACCTGATGATACTATTTTAATAGAGTATACATATACTTTAGATGTTGATACAGGTTTACAGGCTTTAGTAGTACTGATACCATTAATATTAACAGGTACAATCATTTTATTCATTGCTAAAAATAAAAAATAGTTTTAATAAAGAGTGAAAATTTTTTCACTCTTTTTATATTGATTATATTCGATTATTAATATATAATAAAGTTATAAAGTTAAAGGAGGAAATTTATGAAAAGATTTATGATATTTATTTTATTAATGAGTTTATCATTAATAAGTTTAGGTTTTAATAATATAGAGGTTAGAGCTGAAACGGTTAATAACTGTACTAGAACGGTTAATAATTTATTTGCTGATGTAGATTACTATCCTTATATTAGAAGTGTAGGAACGGCAACTGATACACAAGACGATAAAATTATAACTAGGAATGTAGGTTATGATTTTAATGATGTATTTAAAAACGCAACAGGATGGAGTATAGCAGGTGATTATACTAATTCAATAAGATTTGCTGTTAATTTATATAGTTTATTAAATTATAACTTAGTAGGTATTAATGAAATAGCTAATGTAAATTTAAAGGTTAATGGTGATACATATAATGGTTTATCTGTATCTGATTTAGGTTCTGATGGTGTAAGGGGTATAGGAGTTTTTAATACTAATACTAGTATATATATTAGAGTTTTAAAAATAGATTTAACTACTAACGATATTACAGGGTTAATATCTTATTTACAATCTAATGATGTAGAGTTTACATATGAATTAAATGATGAATCTAAAGGAAATTTAGAGTATGTAGATACAGGTATTAACTTAAATAGTTTAAATTATATTAATCAACAATTATTACCTTGTTTTACTTGTAGTGGTAATATTATAAAATATATACCTGTAGAACCTGATACTAATTATACTGGTAAGGTTAATGATTTTATTGTAAATAATACTGTAGACGCTAGGTTATGGATGGTAACCTTACCATATATTTTAGATGTTGATAAGGCTAGTGATATTCTTAATCAAGGTTATACACAAGTTAATTTTGGTAATGTAGAAAAAAATACAATTTTAACTGATAGTGATACTAAGTATATAGCTTTATTTAGTTATAGTTCCGGTACATCAGGAGGTAGTATTTTTAATGATATACAAATTGAAGAGGGTACTATAGCTACAACATATCAAGATTATAAACCTATTGCTATAGATTTAACTAATACCTATGGTGATGATAGTAAAACACAAAGTCAAATAGAAACTATTTTGCAAAGTAATTATACTGAGTATGCTGATAGTTTTGAATATGACACTTTTTGTCCTATAGATTATAACGAGGGTAGAAATAATGAAAGTTATTATTTTCAATATGATAAATACCCTGATGATAGTCTATCATTTTCTAAATTTGAATTTGAGGTGTTAGATGATTTAGGTGAATTGGATGATATTGATCTAATATCAACTTTAGAATATTATGATTTAGATAATCAATTAATATCTAGTAATGATATATCACACGGTTTTACAGTAACTAATAGTTATATAGATAGTAGAGTTTTACCTTTAGTTAGTACTATTAACCCTGATGATACAGGATACTTTTATAAAATATTAGTAGGTGATACGGTATTATATAGTGGTATGGTTAAACAATACCCTTATACTAAAGATTATCTAAATGCTTATACTAATGAAACTATTTTAATAAGAGATAGTATAAACGCTGTAGAATTAGATCATTATGTATATAGTGATGATACAGGGAATCTATTTGATAATAATTTAACTAATGTATTTTATGATGATGATATAGGTGAAAGAGGTTATATTTTATTACATTATAGAAGTGATAATATTTTTAATGAAGATTTTGAAAATTACAGTATAAGGTTTGATAATGAGATTGATGAAACTTTTAAAAATTCAACTTTAAATTATCCAGTACCAGGTGAATGGAGTGATTTTTTATTCACTACTTCATTTGATTATGTTAATTATTCTTATAGACCTTATATAAGTGATACCTCAGCTATAGGAATTATAAACGATTCTATTAGTTTAAATGATTTATATAAACAAGATGATTTTATTTACTGGTATGAAGAAACTAATGATATACAATTATTAGAACATAATTATGGTTTATATTCATATTCTTTAATTGAAGATGGTAACATAGTGGCTAGAGGTAATACTCCTATAGTTAGAAATGATGTTATACCTTTTACATTTGATGTGTTGAGATCTCAATATTACACTAATGCTAGTATAGGTGTCGAGGTTTTAAAAGATAATAGTAATATTAATGATATTTATGATTTACAAGTTATAACTAATAATAGTGATGGTGCTTTTGTTACTAACCCTTTTAGTACATTTGAAAATGTGAATAGTCAATACTTTAAACTTAGATATACTGAGAAAACAGTTTCAACGGTAGATTTTTTATTATCAAGAAATGATAATTATAATAATGGTGTTGATAATGAATTATATAATTTAGGGTTTAGTGATTCATATAATATTTTACAGGTTTTAACAATTAATGAAAGGTTTGAAAATTTACAAGATACTTTGAATATATCAGGTGTGATAGGAGCTTTCTTGATTACCGTTATATTAGTTATTGTTATTATAGTGTTATTGTTAAAATATAGTTCAAATTGGAATATTATATTATTAGGAGTATTTTTAGTAACAAGTGTTTTAACTGTATTAGGAGTTATACCGACTTGGTTAACATTAGTATTTATAATGATTATATTCTTATTAATAATTTATAAAATGAAAGGTTGATTAAAAATGAAAAAAATATTTATAATTTTGATGTTATTAACAATTTATTTAGGGTTTAATAAACAAGATGTTAAAGCTATAGAACAATTAGAATTACCATTTTTCTTTGAAATGGATACTCCTAGATTCTCTTATAGAAGTGATAATCAGGATTTACCTAACTTCTTACAATTTAGTATATATGAGGAAACTCCTGAATTACCTAATCTTAGTTATGATTTTGTTTTAGAACAAATAGATACTAAAGGCGATCTAATAAATGTTTTAGAAGAGATAGAATTAACAACTGAATTAACCGATATAAGTCCTGTATACCCTTTTAGCGCTCAATATGAAACATATACATCTAATAAAGAGTATTCTGGAGGTAATGAAGTATATTGGAGATTAAGATATGATAATTATATTATTATGACAGGTGCAATATTTAATCATCCTGAGTGGGATGATTACGGTGATAATAAAATTGCTATAGGTGATTATGTATATGCTAGTGATGGTGATGATATTTACTCTAATTCACCTTTAGAGGAGTTTTTATATAATACTAATAATGATGATTACTATATATTACATTATAGATTAGGTGGTAATTTTGGAGCTCAGGGCTATGATTTTGATGTTAATATATATGATACAATTAATGATAGTAATAATTTATTTAGTATGGATGAAATTGTTAGGTTTAATAGTGGTTCATTTATATCACCAACAGTTAGAGATAAAAACTCTTTTATACCTTTAGGGTTTGATGGTGAAATACCTGATTTTTTATTAACTGATGTTGAAGTTTATAATGATATTAGTTTAATAAACCCTCCAGTATTAACAAAGGGTATATATGAGATAGGTTTAATACAAACATTTGGTGAAACTATAACTACCATGGATGGTGCTGATGAACTGTTAATATATAGTGATAGGAATGTTATAGCTGAAACAATTTTAAATAATGATGTTGTTAGTGTTTTTGAAGATATTAATATAACATTATTCAAATATGATTTAACATTATTCGAGGGTTTAACAACTATAAAAGCTCAGGATAGTATATTATTAATTGATTACTCTGATGAGGTTAATTTATTAAATAAATTTGGCGTGTCTTATTTACCTAGTGATACTATGATTATTGATGATGTAGGTAATTTTGAATGGTTAGTTAGACCTGTTAATACTAAATTTAACAATGAAGCGTATTATGAGTATGATTTAGGTGTTAATTATGTAATTAGTGAGGATGACCCTTTCATAAATAATATTACAAATATTAGAATGAAATTAGGACTTAATGATAATACAGGGGCTATATTAATAAGTACTGTTATAATCTTATTTACTATGATAGCTTTATTAAAATTAGGAGCTAATGGAGTAGTAATATTTATTATAGCTATGATTGAATCGGTGTTTTTTAGATATATTAATTTTGTGCCTGATTGGTTTGTTATAGGTATAGCGGTTATGTGTATATTTACTATATTAATAAATTTAAGTAGGAGTGAGTAATATGGATAATTTAAAATGGGTATTAGGAATATTTATGTATGAATCAATTATATTTTTAGTTGCTAGATCATTACAAATAACAACATCAGGATATAACGAGGATTTTAATCAAAGTTTTAGTGATTTTAATTTTTTTGATAATGCTGAATTATTTTTTAAATTATTATCTTTTAAAGCTGATTTACCTGCTGTAATAAGTTTATTAATGATAGCTCCTATAGCATTAATTATATTGGTCATTGTAGCTAATTATATTAGAGGTAATTAAAAATATAACTTTACTTTTTAAAGTTATAAAGTTATAATATATTAAAGGAGGTTATTTTATGGAAATAACAATTATATTATTATTTGGTATTATATTAACAATAGGTTTTAGATTTAAAGCCCCGTTTTTAATTATTATAAGTGGTTTATTAGCTATATATATGGGGTTTCAAGTTGTTGATGATACATTTTTAATGATTATTATTATCGGTATAGGTTTATTTTTACCAGTGTTTGCAGTAGTAAATATGAGAAATTAAGGAGTGATTTTATGTTATATGTTTATATGTTATTAGGTGCTATGATAGTTATGTTATTAACAATTATATTCTATCCTGATAAAACATTAAAAGAAAAATTTTTATTATGGTTTGATAAAGGTAACGCATTTAAAATTATTATTATAGGTAAAGATAAAAGACTTAAAATTTATTATACTAAATTAAATAAAGACACTAGAACTTTTACTATAAATGGATCTAGCTATTTATTGGATAAAGATTTTGTAATTTATAATCAAGGAGTACCAACGCTTATTTATGATATAAATAACATAGCTCCTAACTCAACATTAAAACCTATAGATCTTTATAAGGATGAAAATGTGTTAAAAAATTATCCTATTAATACAGCTCAAACCTTAACACTAGCAATAAAAGAAAATATTTCAAGTGATATTATTAAGAATCAAACTAATTCTAATCAAGAATATTACACGCTTATAGGGTTAGGTGTTGTAATTATAGGTGTTATTATAGGGTTTTATCTAGTAATGTCTAAGTTAAGTGAACTAAGTGATATTATAGGTAATATAGGGTAATTGTATGGTTGATTATCCTAGAGATCCTAAATTAACAACTGAAAAAAGTGAACCTTTAGAATTAACCCTTATTAAAGAGAAAATAGCTATTTTAACGGATAAAGAAAAATTAGAGTTTATAAGTATTATTAAACCTCAAGCCGTACCATATCTAATTAGAGGTGTAACACTTCTTGATATGTTTAAGGATAGTGAATATATGGAAGCTGTAGAACCTTTACAGGGTGTATATACTAAGGTTTTAGAGTTAAGTATTTCAACTGATGGAATAGGTAGAAAAGATATTATAAACGCTTTTAATAGTCTTAATATGTCTAATAATAATCAAAATGAATCACCTTTATATAATTTATTTAAAGGTAGTATGTAAAATTAATGAGTTCTATAACTGATAATTTTCTAGATTTAGAATCTAATCAAGTTTATATTATCGAGGGTGATAGAGGTACTGGAAAAAATTTACTTGCTATGGATGTTATATTACAAGCTCTTAACGAATTAAAAGATATACACATCTATAGCAATTTTCCACTTCAAAATATACCTGATGATAAATGGACTAAAATATCATACTTTAGATTATTAAGAGATTGGACTAACTTTAAAAAACCTTGTTTACTAATTCTTGATGAAATACATGTAATGGCTGATTCAAGAGATTTTAATAACAAAGATACTTATAAAGAATATACAAAACTATTTACACAGCTTAGGAAAAGACATATGACAGTTTTAGGAATGACACAGGATATAATGATGTTAGAAATAAGAATTAGAAATCAAACTAATTATCTTATAAAAAGTGTAGTAACTAAAGAGTTCGAGGAAATACAAACCTCTCAGGGTACTGTTATAAAAAAAGTTGAATATTATAATTATTTGTTAAATCGTAAATTTGGTAAAAATAGTTTTAGAGTTGTTAAAGATCCTATTAAAACAAGTTTTGATTTGATTAAAAAGGGTAATTATTATGACACTGATTATATAATAGAATTTTATGATGAGTTAGATAAGTTAGAAGAAACAAAGGAGGAATAATATGAGTGCTGTTTATGATAAAGAATTACATAATGAGAGAACTAGAGAAGCAATGAGAAAATCAAGAAAAAACGGTTTAAATGATAAACATAATGAGAGATATAAAAGACTTAAAAATATTGGTTTTCATTGGTCTATAGCTGGTAGATTAAAATACTTTAGTGATGAAAAACTGTCTTTACTTAATAAAAGTCATATTGATCTAGAACTTGATGAAATTATTAAAATTTTAAAAGGTGAATCATAATGGAAACTTTTGATTTTAATAATCAACAATGGAAAAATCTTAATAGAAAAGAGAAGTATGACCTTGTAAAAAAATTTACTGGTGATACTTCTCTTGCTTCTAAGGCTCGTGATTGGGGTTTTAAAAGGTTAAATGAAGAGTCAGGTACTAGAAAAATACAATTTGAATCTGATGGAGTGCAATTAAGTAATGCTAGATATGCTAAAGATCGTTATAAAGAAAATAGACAAATATTAAGAGATTTAGGATATACATCTAAAGAAGCGGATAAAATAAAAACTGAAAGTAATGAAACATTAAACCGTTATATAATTACTAATACAACTATAGATGTAAAGGAAAGACAAAAAAACTGGGTTAAAATGTCTAAAAAAGTTCGTGCTAATGTTGAAAAGTTTAAAAATAAGAATGTTAAATATACAAAAGAAGATTTAAAAAAAGATTTTGATCCTGAACTAATAGATCTAATAGAAAAAGTTAATAGTGATAATGGTGATGATTTAAACGCTAAGACTGGATGGGGTACAGTATACTATTATTATACACAAGGTGGTAGTATAGAATTTTGGAAATCTCAATTAGATAGAAGTGCTTTCACAGGTAATATTTATACAAAAGATACTAACATAATACTTAAAAATTAAGGTGTGATTATATTGAGGAATAATAGAGTCGAGAACACTATATTTATAGGTAAAGAATTTTTAAAGGGGCACGATGGTACTAAACACCCCTCTTTAATTAATTTTTATGCTAATTTAAATATTAATAAAACTAGGAATAAATTTATAGAGCTGATAGGTTTAGATATTGAAACTGATGTTAATACAGGCTCTTGTAAATTAATGGGTTTAAGCGAGCTTAAACCCTCTCAGTTTCAATTAGAAGAGTATGATACTGATTATAGATATTATACTGATAATTTTTTGAATAATTTTGAGGCTAATCTAAGACACGCTAATGAGGAAAGTAAATGCTTTGCATTTTGGAGAGCTTTTGACGGTATTCATATATTTAAACTATTTTTACAATATTATGAATCTATTAATGATGAAGAGTCTAAATTAATTATATCTAAAGCTATTGATAGATATGAAAAAGTTTCTGGAGAATATAGAAATAAAAAATGGGAAGTTGACCCTGTTATATCTATATCTACAGGTTATGGTGAATTTGGTATTAAACAAGTTATTAGAGGTAGTGTACAATTCTACTTTATAAAAAATAACGGTAAAATAAAAACTGTATGGGGTTATAATATAGCCTCTTTATATACTAAAAGTTTAGAGCGTATAGCTGATAAATCTAAAAAAGGTCGTTTTGATTGGTACAGTAAAATAGATGAAGAATCTCATATTGTAGACTGGAAACGATTTGAAAATGATATTGATTATAGAAATAAAGTTTTATTATCTAATGAACTTGATAGTAGAGCTGTGTTAGCTTTAGGATATGAAGCACAAATAGATTTTTATGAAGCACACAAAGCGTATCCAGTTAGTTTAATATCTAATGGAGGAATGGCTAGAAGTGCAATAGTAGCAACTATCAAAAATAAATTAACTGAGAAATACGGTGATGATGAGGAAACTTTAAAAGAGGAACTTTATGAAGCTGTAAACTCTATAGGTTTAAAAAGTCATATTGATAAATGGCTTGAAACTTATGAAGAGAAACAGGTACACGATTTATATTTAATGGCTGTAGAGTCTTATAGTGGTGGTTATATAGACGCTATTAGATACGGTTATGCTGAAAAAGGTTTTTATGCTGATTTAGCAAGTGCATACCCTGCACAGGAACAAAAGTTATACGATCTAAGAGATAGTGAAATTATATCAGGTACAGGTAAACCTAAACGAATTAAATACAGCTATACATTTTGTAGAGGTGAAATGATAATACCTGATGATGTTGATTATCATCCTACGACTATAAAAGATAGTATTAATAAAGAAACTAATATTAGACCTGTAGGTCATTTTATAGCTTCTTATACATTAGAAGAGCGTGATTATTTAGAAGAGCAAGGTACTAAATTTTTTAATGAAACATACCATACTATAATTACAAAAGGTAAATTATCGGTTTTAGCTGATACAGTTAAAGATCTAATATCTATTAGATGGAGTTTGATAAAACAAGCTTTAATAGCTGAGGAATCGGTTAAAACACAAGTTAATAGTGTTTATGGTGTTACATTTGAAGCTAATAAGATGTATGAAGATATTGATGAAGATATAGAAACAATAGGTTTTAGAGCAGGTGAATTTTGGAATCCTGTTTATGCTAGTTTAATAACTTCTTGGACTAGAATTGTAAAAGCTAAGGCTTGCACTGAGATAGCTAAAAACGGTGGTAAACCTATCTTAATAATGACAGACTCTGTTTTATGGAAAGGTAAAAAGACTGATTTACCTAGAGAACTTAAATTTTCATTTGGTGATAGTGGTGTAAGAACTGATAAAACTTTAGGATATTATGAAGAGCCTGAGGAAGTACACGATATTGTATGTTTAGGAACTGGAATGTACTCTTATAATAAAATAAAAACTGTTGATGATGTTAAATATACAATAAAAAACCGTGGTTATAACATAGTTAAACTTTCAAATGATGAAAAGATTGAACTACCTGATGAAACTCTAACATATCGTAATATGCTACATTTAATGGTTAAAACTAATACTAATAAAGTTAATATTAAAGTTAGATCATTAGTAAGTGTAGGTGTATTAAGATCTTCTAAAGAATTTACAATTAGTGATTTAGGTAAAGTTTTGGAAACTGATAGAGAGTTTGAACTTAAAGGTACTAATAAAAGATTATCAAATCAAAAACTATTAGATCCTAAAATACTTATAAAAGGACTTGTTTATACAAAACCTTTAAAACTTGATTTTAATATGTATGGAGAGTTTAAATATGTTGATGGTACTCTACCTAAATTAAGAGATGAATCAATGAAATACATTTTAAAACCTAAAATACAAAGGACTAGAGAAACAAATAATATTAGAAGTCAAAGATTTTATGTTAATAATAAAAAGAATATTAAAGAAACTAGAAGAGATAGATACAAAAGAGCTAGAGAGGATGGTTATGATAGAATAATATCGCAAAAAACAATGTCGTGGAGTGATGAAAAATATTACAAATTTAAGGAGGGTAACAATGAATCTAGTGTTAGACCTGATTAATAATAGTAATGGTAAGAGTTATATTAAACCTGTGATAAAAGGTAGAATCAAATATAAATTTAGAAGAGTAGCAAGAAAAAATTACACTTGTGAAATGTGCGGTTGTGAAATTCCTAAAGGAGATATTTATTTTGAATATAAACCTATATTCTATGATAAATATAATAAAAAATCTATATACGATCACTGGCGGAAACGCTGTTATAATCACGAACCTAAAAGCTATAGCGAGCTTGATATAGTTGATAACGATTATATTTTAAATAAAGTTTAATAATAATGTTGACATTATAGAGTTATAGAGTTATAATAAGTTATACATTAAAGGTGAACCCTTAAAGGAGGTAATGTATGTATTTAAAACATATTTTAAAAAGTTTAATTAATTTTAAAAAGGATGAAAAACCTAAAAGAATTAGAATACAAAAAATGTTCGGTTCTAAAGCTAAATCAACGAAAGTTATCAAAGCACAAGCGTTAAATAGTAAAAAATGTAACCCTAAAGCATATCAAGATTAATAATAGTAATAAACCTCTCTCTTAAACCATATAGCGATTATAAAATCGCTGTATGTGATTAGACTACAAAGCAACCGCTAACCCTTTGTAGTCTAACCACATATAAAAATATAAAAATATAAGGAGGATAACAATGAATAAAAATATTGAGGATAAAGAATTTGAGAATGATAGATATGTTAAAGAGTTAAAAGCTTATTTAGAATTATGTATCGAGGATAAAGATATTAAAGGGTATACATTAAAAATAGATAGATGTGAAAACTATACCAAAAACCCTATTATAACCTTAAATATAAAATTTAAGGATAGTAATTTTATACAGCTTAAAGGTTATAGCAACTTAACAAATAGTAAAGTGGAAATGTCATCTAAAATGTTATATGGTGAATTTACGGACTTAAATGTTTTAATAAATATATTAGAAAAATTAGACTGGGTTTTATTCCGTTTTTAAAATGATGATATTTATAATTATATTAACTTTACTAGTAGCACAATATTTTATAATAAAATCTTATATAGGAGGTAGCGATCTATGAATAAAAGTATATTAGTAATAGATACACCAAAGAGTTGTAATGAATGTGATTATGAGGGGGCTACAGCCTCGTTAGAAAGATATTGTAGTAAAGACAAATGCTTAGTTACTAATGGGTATGCTGATAATTGTCATCCGCAATGTCCATTACAAGATACAAAGGAGTTATTGGAAGCGTTGAAAAATTACTATGAATATCAAAATGCAATAGGTAAACAGTTGTATGATTCAGCACATAAAGTAAAAGGTGTCAAATTACAAGAAACATTGGAATTATTAAGTCAAAATGTATATGATTTAGAAAATGAAATATGTGTGATAGAGAAAGCATTAGGAGGTAAAGAATGATGATTAAAGAATTAAAAGGAACACAAGGCACACACGAGTTAAATATAGAAGATTTTGCTTATAAATATATTGAACAAAATAGAAAAGGTTATAACTCTACTAATATGATATATGAAGATGATGTTATGAAGATTAGCGCTCCATTAAATACACACGGTGTTCATAGTACATTGTATTGTAAATGTTACGAAGATAAAATGGGTTTTATGTTAGATTTACAAGGAGAGTTATTGTGGGTGTTAGAGAATATTTTAAAGGAAGAGTTTTTATATAAATTAAAAAATAATATTACAATATATGATATTTTCAAGGAGGTCTAAAATGAATAAAGATCTAATGAGTGATAGAGAGTATTTAGAAGTTGATGAATTAAAGCCTGTTAAGAAGATTATAAATGATTCTGCGTATGGTTGTATAGGTGGTATACATTTATACGGTTGTGATAAATTATTAAAAGGTTATATCAATTCATTATACGGTGTTAATAAAAAAGGTGTAAGAGAATATTATAAAACGCTTAATAAAAATGATAAAATTTATCTTGAATCATTACAACATCAAATAGCTATAGAAAATAATGAATATATAACTATATGTTTAAGAAATTTATCTAAAGTTAAATATGGTGGACAGCGTGAAATGATACAAAGCACTATTAATCTAATAAAAGGAGTATAGGAATAATGAAAAAATTTGAAGATTATACAATTAAAGAAATAAAGCAACAATTTAAAGATGAAGATTTTACAATTAAAGTAATAAAGCGATACTTTAAAGATGAAGAAACACCTAAAGTGTGGTTACCTTATGAAGATTTTTGGGAGGATGTTGATTTAGAGTGTGGAAATGTAGGGTGGGATAACAATTATTTACCACAACTTAACGACCAAGAACACCTAGAACTAAAACTATACCTAGCACAAAGAGCATGGAAGAAAGAGTTTGATGATGTAGAACTAGATTGGAAGAATAAGTGTATATATAAGTATTTTATTTATTATAATAAATCTCTCAACGGATATTGTGTTGATGATTTGTGGATATCTAAATATAATATGAATGTATACTTTACTACACAAGAAAAAGCTGGACAATGCTTACAATGGTTAAAAGATAGTGGTGTTATAGAATAATGAAAAGTAAAAGACCTATATATAAAGTTAAAATATTCTTTGTTAATTGTAATTTACCTTTTACTTACTTATCAAGATATAAAATAAAGACTGGTAGACATACAATTAATAATAGAGGTGTTAGAATCAAATGTGAAGTGGTAGAATGTAATAAGATAGAAGCTATTACTTGTGAGCTTGATGTACTTTATACTAGAGTTGATAAAATTGATCTAATACAAAAAATTAACGGTATAATAACAACTATAAAAGGTATCACATTAAAAGACTTAGAGGTGTTAATATGAAACAGGTATACGCATTATATAAAGGTGATGATCTATTAACTATAGGTACTATAACTGAGATAGCTTTAAATCAAAATGTTAAACCTAATACAGTAAAATTTTATGGTACTAAAGTTTATAAAGATAGAATTAAAAAGCGTTCTAATAAAGGTTATAATGCTAAGATATTGGTTAGGTGTTAATATATGATTTACTTAGATGAATATTTAAAAGGTTTTAAAGGCTCTCACATCTTATTATCTATCAATGGTAAAGATATAAAGATAATGACTAAAACAATGTTAGAGGATGAATTTACCACTACTAATAAGCTAGTTGAATCACATCACTCTACATATGATAAAGACAGTGATACAGTAATAACTAAAATAAATGTTAGTTGGAATGGAGGTAAACGATAAATGTCTATAGAGAATATTTTAAAAGAAGTAGATAACTTATGTACTATACTATATAAAAACGGTTTAAAAGAAGACTTTAAAACGGTTAACAAAGTTTATAATAAGATTAGAAAAGATAAAAATGTTTAAATGGTTAAAGATATTCAAATTTATAATAGTTGAATCACATAAGCTAACTATTAGAACACCATCTTACGAGAGAAGTTTAGA